>Ga0126383_10002258_pt1 | contig 12381 bp, 9 predicted proteins | sample PanSoiMetPlot_35_FD_96882 | JGI IMG/M metagenome (GOLD analysis project Ga0126383, IMG submission 96882) | Tropical forest soil microbial communities from Panama - MetaG Plot_35 | ecosystem: Environmental > Terrestrial > Soil > Tropical forest > Bulk soil | place: Panama | collected 2016-02-17
CGTGGGAGCGCCCAACTTCTCTCTCGTGGAAGGGGCCGCCTATGTGATCTACGGCGCGCCCTCGGGCGCCGTCAATAAGGTGGGGACGAGCGGGGACGACCGGCTCTTTGGCGGTGACTTCGACGACACGCTGTCGGGCGGAGACGGCAACGATGTCGTCGGCGGCAAGGGGGGCAATAACGTCCTGACCGGCGGCGCCGGCAGCGACTCCTTTGTCTACACCCTCTCCGATCAGCACCACGACGTCGTCACTGATTTCCGGCAGGGCGAGGACGTGATCGACCTCCGGGCTGCGGATATCGGGGATTTCGCGACGGTGCAGCACCTGCTGTCGAACGACGCTCAAGGCAACGCCGTCATCACCACCGTGACCAACGGCGTCAGTTCGACAATGACGCTGACAGGTATCTCGGCGGCGCAGCTGACAGCGGCCGATTTCGTCTTTGCGGGCAATAGCAACGACGTGTTGACCGGATCAGACAATGCCGACGACCTGTTCGGTGGCGCCGGCAGCGACAATATAGCCGGCAATGCAGGCGACGATCGCCTGTTTGGCGAGCAAGGCTACGACAATTTGAGCGGCGGCGCGGGCAACGACAGCCTGTTCGGCGGTCCAGATAATGACTCACTCGAGGGCGGCTCCGGAGCTGACCTTCTCGATGGCGGCGCTGGCATTGACGAAGTGACCTATCGCACGGCCCCGAGCGGCGTCACCGCCAGCCTCGCGAGCGGCGGTACCGGCGGCGACGCGGCGGGTGACGTCTACGTCTCCATTGAGAACATGTGGGGCTCTAATTTCGACGATGTTCTCGAAGGGGACGATCAGGCCAACAGCATCTTCGGGCTGGACGGCAACAACGTCATTCGCGGCGGCGGCGGGGACGACCAGCTGTACGGGGGCAGCGGCAACGATACGTTCTACGGCGGCGCCGGCGCCGACCGGATCGACGGCGCCGGCGGCATCAATTACGCACGCTACGATGATGCGACAAGCGGGGTGACCGTTGGCTTTGCTTCGGCACTGGGGAGCAACGACGGGGCGGGCGACGTGCTCATAAACATCCAGGGCATCATCGGCTCCGCTTTTGCCGACAAGCTGGGGGGCACGAACGCGGGGGAAGACCTCCAGGGCGGCGGCGGCGACGACCTGCTGCAGGGCCGCGGCGGCAACGACACGCTCGACGGCGGCGACGGAAACGATCAGGCCGTGTACAGCGGGTCACGCGGCGAGTACTTCATCACGTTCGACGCCGCCACGGGAACCTATGTCGTCGATGACCTACGTCAGGGTTCGCCCGACGGCACCGATCAGGTGCGAAACGTCGAGACGTTCGTGTTTGCGGACGGCTCGATCTCAGCCAACTCCGTGCTGGACGGCAACCCCGGTCCCATCATCGGCGATGACGGCGACAACACGCTGACCGGCACACCGATCGCCGATGTGATCCGCGGGCTCGGCGGCAACGACACCCTGTCCGGCCTTGCCGGCGAGGACGTCCTTGAAGGCGGCGACGGCAACGATGTGCTCGACGGCGGAACGGGCATCGACACCGCAAGCTACGCATCGGCGACGCAGGGCGTGACGGTCAGCCTCGCGGTGACCGGCCCTCAGGACACCGGCGGCGCCGGCATTGACACGCTCGTGTCGATCGAGAACCTGACCGGCAGCGCCTTCGACGACACCCTGACCGGCGATGCCGGCGCCAACACGCTCAGCGGCGGCGCTGGCAACGACATCCTGATTGGCGGCGCTGGGGCGGATACGTTCGACGGCGGCGACGGATTCGATCTCGTCAGCTACGAGACGGATACGCTCGTGGTGCCGCTCCTCAACATCACACCCATCGACTTCTCGGGCGATGGTGGCGGCGCCGGCGACGTTGCCGGCGACACCTTTGTGAACATCGAGGGCGTGATCGGCTCCCCCAACAATGACCTGATCACCGGTCGGGCCGGTGTCGCCGACACGATCATCGGTGGGGCCGGCAACGACATCATCAATGGTCAGGGCGGCGGCGACACTCTCATTGGCGGTGTCGGCAATGACCTGTTCTTCGGCCTGTACGGCAATAACCGCTTCGTCGGCGGCGATGGCGCCGACACCGTGTTCTACAGTCTTGATGACACCATCACCACCGGCCTTACGGCCGATCTCGCGGATCCTACCCGCAACACCGGACTCGCCGCCGGCGACACCTATGACGGCGTCGAGAACCTGTTCGGGTCCATCCTTGACGATACGCTTATCGGCGACGACGGAAACAACGTGCTCATGGGCAGCCTTGGGGACGACCGCCTGATCGGCGGCGCGGGCGCGGATGTCCTCAACGGCAATCTCTTCTTCAACCCAGATATCACCAACTGGTACGAAGGAACCATCGACGATGCTGGCGATGGCTTCGACATTGCGAGCTACGAGACCGCGGCGAGCGGCGTCACGGCCAGTCTCAGCAATCCCGCGAACAATACCGGCGATGCGGCGGGTGACACCTACATCCTGATCGAGGGGCTTGCCGGCTCCGCCTACGACGACACGCTGGAAGGCAATCAACGCCACAACAGGCTCGAGGGCGGCGCCGGAAACGACATGCTGATCGGGCGCGGCGGCGGCGATGACTACGACGGCGGAGCCGGCAACGACACCGTTGTCCTGGACGGACGGCGCGCAGACTACACCATCACCTACGATGCCGCATCGCAGACTTTCAGCCTCGGCAGATTCGGCCTGGTGGACCACGTGACGGGGGTAGAGACGCTGCAGTTTTCCGACGGAGCGATTTCGGTTTCATCGCTCATCGCCGGCGATGACAATGACAACCCGCTCACCGGGACTGCGGGGTCGGACGACCTCAGCGGAGCAGGAGGCAACGACACACTGCTGGGGCTTGGCGGCGACGACCGGCTCGATGGCGGCACCGGCAACGACGTGCTGGACGGCGGCGATGGCAACGACATCCTGCTCGGAGGGGACGGGGACGACACGCTCCTCGGCGGGGCGGGCGTCAATATGCTCGACGGCGGCGCTGGCCGGGACACGGCCTCCTATGCGCAGGCTGCGGCCGCCGTGCACGTCGACCTCGGGGTGGCCGGTCCGCAAGCGACCGGTGTCGGGACGGATACCCTGGTGAGCATCGAGGATGTCATCGGATCCGCGTTCGACGATACCCTGATCGGGGCGGCCGGCGTCGTAAACCATCTGTATGGCGGCGCTGGCAACGATCTGCTGGTCGACACGGGCGGCGACGTTCTCGACGGCGGGGCGGGGAACGACACGGTGTCCTACTCGACAGCGGTCACAGTAGATCTCGCCCTCAACGGTCCGCAATCGAACGGAAGCACGCTGATCAATATCGAGAATGTCATCGGGTCAGGCACGCTCAAAGGCGATGCCGGGAACAACCGGCTCACGGGCGGCAATTTCAGCGACACGCTCATGGGCCGCGGAGGTGACGACGTCCTCGACGGGGGGGCGGGAACCGATACGGCGTCCTACGCCGAGGCCGCGTCGGGCGTCACCGTCGACCTTACCATTGCCGGCCCGCAGAACACCGGCGACGGCGCCGACACGCTGATCAGCATCGAGAATCTCACGGGCTCTGCTTTCGCGGATACACTCAAGGGCAATGCCGGTGACAACATCCTGACCGGCGGCGCGGGGGACGACATTCTCGAAGGCCACGGCGGAAACGACATCCTCGACGGCGGGGACGGCAGCGACACCGCGTCATACACAGATATGACAACCGGCGTGCAAATCGATCTCAACTCCAGCTCACAGCAGGTCGCCGCTACGGAATTCGATCACCTCATCAGCATCGAGAATCTGACCGGCTCAGCGTTCGCCGACAGACTCACCGGCAATGCCGGCGCCAATGCGCTGAACGGCGGCGCCGGCAACGACCTGCTGACCGGTGGCCTCGGTCACGACATGCTGACTGGCGACGCCGGCAATGACGTATTCGATTTCAACTCTGTTGACGAGACGCCGGTCGGGGCCGGCCTGCGCGACATCATCACCGATTTCACGTCGGGGCAGGACAAGATCGATCTCTCGGCCATCGATGCAAGTCTGACCCGCAAGGGCGACCAGGCCTTCAAGTTCATCGGCACGCAAAGCTTTGACGGCAAGGAGGGCGAACTTCGCTACCAGACGTACGACCAACCCGGCACCGCCAACGACTTCACGGTCGTCAGTGGCGATGTCAACGGCGACAGGATTGCCGACTTCGAGATCGAGCTGACCGGGATCGTCAAACCAGCGTCGAGCGACTTCGTCTTGTGAGCGGAGAGAAACCCGCGCCGGTCCGTCATTCGACAGTCAGTTCGAAAGCTTTTTCCAGCACGGCTCGGCCGTCGTGCGTCACTCTGTAGCTTGCTTGATACCTGCCGAGCGCCCAACCGGAAAGTGGGCGTTTCTTGCCCACGAACAACATGGACTGCGCTTTGTTGCGGTCGAGTGCTGCGTCCATGTGAGCGGCAATGATTTGCCCATCTGGCGCATGGATCGCGATCTGTTGCACGTCGCCTGCCTTGAGACCGATGGATCGCACAAAAGCCACCAGGGCCTCGGCATTAACCCACGGCTGGTCGTGGCCCGCCTCACCGGACTCGATCTGTCCCATCGTGACGGGTCCAGACGAAAAGCCTATATTCAGAACCGTTCGCTCCCGATAGATCAGTGAATTGCGTATCGGAGCGCTCCAAAGCGACGTGCCAGACCCGCATGAACTCTCGAGTGCGCCAAACGCGAACGGATCGATGACTTTTCCGCGATGTCTGACCGTCAGATGAAGGTGTGGGAATTCAGTCCCGACAGCCCTACACGTGCGAGCGGTTGTCCCGCCGAGACCCAATCGCCCCGTTTCACGCCTACGCTGTCCTGCATCAAATGACAGTACTGGGTCTCCCATCCATTTCCGTGAGAGATGATGACGCCATTACCGCATTCGCGATCTGCGATCGATGGCGCATTTGCCGCCGACATCATTTGATCAGGCATGCCGTCGCGCGCCCGAAGCACCTGTCCGCGCGCCGCGGCAAGGACGTTGACCCCCGCACGTTGAGCCGCCAGCGTCGGTAGCCGGAAATCGGTGCCATTATGTCCGCTATTGGTCAGCCCGCCACATTGATAGTCGCTCGCATTCGACGAGCGGCTATGGTCGACGTATTGCTGGATCATACAGTTCCGGCCGACCTAGCAGTCAAGAGGCATCTCGAGCTCAATGACGTCGGCCGTCGCTGCGGACGCGACGCAACACAGCCAAGCCGGTGCCGCTCCGAAGATGGTGCTGGGCCTCATTCGCAATACTTTCGATTAGACTGATTGTTGCGACACTCCATTTTCACGCGAAAATAATCAAGCTCCACGAAGGTTGAACGCAGCGTTCCAAAGCATGCTCTCACTGCGCTTTAACCTGCCGCGGAGCAATCAGAGGCAGCCTCGACGCGATCAAGCTCACCGGGTGCGGAGCCGGCATTGCCCTTGTCATTTGCGGTCGGCACCGCGCAGCACAGGCGACGATCCCGGCGGCGGCGCTCGTTGTCGGCACTATCGCGCTGTTGGCGGCTATCGAGCGGCGGCGCGTGATTCCCCCGGCCGCTCAGTCCCGACGAGGCACGGCGGCTTGCCGATGTGATTGAGCGGACGCCCTAACGCCGCCAAGTGGCGCCCATGCAACACCGCCTCGGAAATCGGCAAACACGCGGAAATGGGCCGTTCAAACTGCACTGAAAAGCCACAATCAGTGGTTTCCGTCGCTGCGAGCCGCGCAACGGGACCACTCACGAGTCCGTACGGGTTCGTGAAGAGTGGCTTGTTGCGGCGGCCTTGGTTTCGACTCTAATCCTGCCAGGAAGGCCCAAGTCCCATACGACAGCCCGCGACGAGGCTGCGCAAGGCCACCCGTCCTCGTCCATATCGGATGCTTAACCCGTTTGTTGCTTACGGTGAAGAGGCCACCATGGCAGGGATTCCGTTCGTCCTCGACCTCTCGACCATCAATGGAGTGAACGGCTTCAAGATCTTTCGGCTCGGGGCTCAACGAACGTGCTGGCGCGGCGGTCGCCTCCGCCGGCGACGTCAACGGCGATGGCTTCGTCGACGTCATCGTGGGCGCACCAGGCGAGCCCTTTAGTTACTTTACACCAACCGACTACGGCGCCTACGTGATCTTCGGCCGTAGAAGCGAAGCCACCTCCGGGCCGTCGTCCATCCAAACGCAGGACCTACGTCCCGACCAGGGATTCCGCATCGTTCTCGCCGGCGGCGACGGCGGCTTTGCGGTGTCGTCTGCGGGCGACTTCAACGGCGACGGCTTCGGCGATGTCATGGTGTCGGCGCCGTCCTATGGCGTCGACGACAAGGGAGCCACCTACATCGTCTTCGGCAAGGCGGGTTCACCGATGTCACACTGAGAACTGCGGCAAGCAGCGACTGGATCCGCATCGACGGCGCGGCGGCCTTCGATCGCAGCGGGCAGTCCGTCGCCTCGCTCGGCGACATCAACGGCGACGGCTTCGACGATGTGGTGATCGGGGCGCCTATGCCGACGACAACGGGCGGTTTGCGTCGGGCATCAGCTATGTGGTGTACGGCACGACGTCGGGAGCAAATATCGACCTCGCCAATTTCGACGCGAGTCGCGGCTTTCGCATCATCGGCAAGGAGGGTGACACGGCCGGCTATTCCGTCGCCGCGGCCGGCGATGTGAACGGCGAGGGCGTCGTCGATCTCATCATCGGCGCGCCCGACGCCAGTCCGGGCGGGGTCAATCGCGCCGGCTCGATCTACCTCGTGTTCGGCGGCCCTTCGGGGGCCGACATCGATCTTGCCAATCTGACGCCAAGCCAGGGGGTTCGTTTCGACGGCGTCCAAGCGGGCGAGAGCGGGTTCTCGGTCGCTTCCGCCGGCGACATCAACGGCGACGGGCTCGCCGACCTCATCATCGGCGCGCATCTCGAAGATGCGAACGGGCGGGTGGACGCCGGCGCGGCCTATGTGATCTTCGGCAAAGCGGACGGCGTGTCCAACGTCAATCTGGCGAACCTCGCCCCGAGCGACGGCTTTCGCATCATCGGCGCTGCCGCCGGCGACAATGCCGGGCAGGCCGTTTTCCTCCGCCGGCGACTTCAATGGTGACGGCTTCGCCGACATCCTCGTCGGCGCCCCGGGCGCCGATCCGGGCGGGAGCACGAATGGCGGCTCCGTCTACGTCCTCTTCGGCAAGCCTTCCGGCTTCGGCGACATCGATCTCGCCAATTTCAGTCCCGCCGACGGCTTCCGGATCGACGGCAGCGCACAGTCCGCCTACTTCTTCGACGTCGGCAGTCTGACCGGCTTTTCGGTTGCATCGGCCGGTGACATCGACGGTGACGGCTACTCGGACCTGATCGTGGGAGCGCCGGGGGCGTCCCTTTATGCGGGGACCGCCTACGTGATCTACGGCGAGGCTTCGAGCGCCGTCAACAAGGTGGGGACGGCAGGTAACGATCGGCTGTTCGGCGGCGATTTCGACGACACGTTGTCGGGAGGCGACGGCAACGATCTCATCGGCGGCAAGGGTGGCGATGACCTGCTCACCGGCGGCGCCGGCAGTGACACCTTTGTCTACTCCCGCATCGGCGCACAGCACGACACGGTCACCGACTTCCAGCAGGGCCAGGACCTGATCGACCTCGCGTCGGCAAACATCGGCAGCTTTGAGACGGTCCAGCAGCTGCTCTCGACCGACGCCCAGGGCAATGCCGTCATCACGACCGTGTTCGACGGCTTGAGTTCGACGATGATGCTGAATGGGGTCTCCGCGGCCGGCTCACCGCCGCCGACTTCGCGTTTGCCGGTGCGGGCGTGAGTTCGCAGTCGCTGACGGGCACCGACAATGCCGACGACCTGTTCGGCGGCGCCGGCCTGCAAGGTGGCGACGGCAACGATCGCCTGTTCGGGGAGCAGGGCGGCGACTTTCTCTACGGCGGGGCCGGAGCCGACCTCATAGACGGCGGCGAGGGCGACGACACCGCCTCGTACGCGCTCGCCACGACCGGGGTCGCCGCCAGCCCGGCGACCGGCGGCACCGGCGGCGAAGCCGCGGGCGACGTGTTCGTCTCCATCGAAGACCTGTACGGCTCCAACTTCGACGACTTCCTCGAGGGCAACGATCAGGCCAACACCATTCTCGGGATGTCGGGCGCCAACACCATCCGCGGCCTCGGCGGCAACGACTATTTCGCCGGCGGTAATGATAACGACACGTTCTTCGGCGGCGCCGGCGCCGATCAGATCGACGGTGTCGGCAGCTTCGACTATGCCCGTTACGACGACTCGCCGAGCGGCGTGACGATCTCGCTCACCGGTGCGCAAGGCGTGGGGGGCGATGCCGCCGGCGACGTGCTGATGAACATCGAAGGCCTGGTCGGCTCGGCGTTTGCCGACTCGCTCGGCGGCACCGTCGGCAGCAACGACCTCCAGGGCGGAGCGGGCGACGACGTGCTGACCGGCCGTTGGGGCGACGACACGCTCGACGGCGGCGAAGGCAACGACAGCGCGGTGTACTCGGGCGCGCGCGGCGACTATATGATCAGCTTCGATGGCGCCACGGCGGCCTATGTCATCGACGACCTGCGCCAAGGATCGCCCGACAGCACCGATCACGTGCGGAACGTCGAGACCTTCGTGTTTGCCAACGGCGCGGTCGCAGCCGGCTCGGTCCTGGACGGCAATCCCACAATTCTCGTCATGGGCGACGACGGGAAATGCGACACGCGCATGATGGCAGGCGCAACAACTTGCTAAGAAGTGCAAAAGACAGGCTTCAGGCACACGAAGGAGCGATTGATCATGGTTTCCCTCGATCCGGCGCGTACCGCACTCGTCGCCATCGACATGCATCGTGGCCACCTCGATCCCGCGGTAGCAACCCTCCCCCTGGCGGCCGAACGCTGCAATCCGGTGGTTGCGCGTGCGATGCAGCTGTTCGCTGCGTTGCGCGCGCGCCGCATGCCGATCGTTCATGTTGTCACAGAATACCGCGATGCGCAGGAAATTCTCGCCAACCCGTTCTGGAGAGCAGTCCATGACGACCCAACCAAGGCGCGCAAGCGCATGTCGGGCCACAACATCATCGGCGAACCTACGACCGAGATCATTCCCGACCTCATCGAGCCGGGAGACTGGATGGTGCGGGGCAAGAAGCGGTACAGCCCGTTTCACGACACCGACCTCGGGTTCTTGCTGGATCGGCGGTTGCAGGTCGATACGCTGATCCTTGCGGGGATCAACACGACCTCCTGTGTACTATGCTGCGGCTTCGAGGCGACGAACCGTGACTACCGTGTCGTCATCGCCGGGGACGCCGTCGATTCGATTGACGGCGAGGAAATGCACCACTTCGCCCTCCGCCTGATGGCGGCGACAGTCGGATGGGTGCTCGCTAACGACGACATCATCGCGGCGCTCGGAGATGTCAGGTCTTGAGGTCGTTGAAGTACCTTGGCCCTTGCATGAGGCGCTCAATCTACCAGCTGAACTGGAAGTAGCGCAGCACCTCGCCTTCAGTGACGTCGCAGAGACCGGTCGCTTTCAATGCTTCGCGTATGCTTCTCTTCAGTATCGAGTACCACGGCAGCGCGCCCGAAATTTCGACAGAGTAAGCAAGTGCATGAAGAACGACATGCCCTCCGCGAATTCGAAATCGACCAGCGCGGCTGCGTATCGATTATGCGGCGCTGAAAAGGTTGCACGGCCTGCCGCGTCGCAGGCGAAATATCGTTGAGGCCAAAGTCTGTTCAGTACACAGCCAGGGTCACGAGCGGCCCTCCCGAGTGCAGCGACGGTGCGGCAGGTCTACACCTAAAAACCGGACCCATCGGCGAGTTGGCCGGGAGCATACAGTAGCGAACCCAGACCTATTATCCACCTCTACCATCCTTCTCTTCCGAGTGAGCTGGAATTGGCGTAGCTTCATCGCAGGTCAGGATCGCCCAATACGCGGTGGTGCGATCCGTGGAGGCTACATGCGTGTGGTCATTGGGTTGTTGGCTGCATTGGTTCTCGCGTCTGCCGCACCGGCGGAAGCGCAACCCTATCCGTCGAGGCCGACGCGCATCATCGTACCCTACGCGCCTGGGGGTGTCGCCGACATTGCAGCCCGGCTTGTCGGGCAGAAACTAATCGATGCGTTGGGCCAATCATTCATTGTGGAAAATCGGCCGGGCGGTAACGGCTTCGTTGCCGTGATGGCGGCAGTGCGTGCGCCGGCTGATGGATATACACTGCTGGTGGGCACAATCGCCGAGTTCACGATCAATCCCGCCCTTTACAAGAAACTGCCCTACGGCGTCGAGCGTGATCTCACTCCAGTTGCTATGTTGAGCGATACTCCGCTTGTGCTCGCGACCAACGGCGATTCGCCCTACCATTCGGTCGAGGACGTTATTATGGCGGCCAGAGGGAAACCAGAGACGCTTGGCACCGCATCTCCGGGAACTGGCACGTTCAATCACATCACCATCGAGCAATTGGAACTTGAGGCAGGCATCAAGTTGCTCCATGTTCCCTATAGAGGGGGTGCACCGGCCGCGACGGCGGTTGCAGCCGGCGATATACCGCTCGGGCTGCTCGCGATCTCTTCAGTGGTGCCGTTTCTCCAATCCAAACATATTCGTGTGCTTGCGGTCACGACCTCAAAACGATCGAGTTTTAATCCGCAGTGGAGGACGCTGCAGGAAGAGGGTGTGCCCAAAATAGATGCCTCTAACTGGGTCGGGATGTTCGCTCCCAAGAATGTGCCTAAGCCGATCGTTGAGAAGCTGCATGACGAGATTCAAAAAATCCTAGTGACGGCTGACATCCGGAAGCTCTTCGCGGTTGGCGGCGCGGATACCATGCCGATGAGCAATGTCGATTTCGATGCGCGTATTAAGGCTGATACCACTCGCTTCAAGAACATCGTGAAGAACGCTGGTATTCAGGCCGATTGAGTTTGGCGGAAGTCGGCTTTCTGCACAATCGGCAACGCTAAGGAAGAACCAGCCTAGCCCATCGGGAGTCTCCGGCGATTGAATGAATTTCTGCACCTAATCGGTACGGCTTCCGCCGAGGTCTCTGACATCGACGTTGAGGCGTGGCTCCCCCCAGAGCTAGCGACCAGGTGATAGGATGCAGCTGCATCTACGCGGCAGTTGACCGCCGCGAGACTTCCGCGGAGCGGCCGCGATGCAGCCGGTAGATCTCTGCCGCCCACTGCGCAGCCGGATGCCGTAGCAGCGTGGCGCGGTAGTCCTGCAGATATGGCGGCAGCTCCACCCGCATCGGGTACTGGATCTCGGGTGGCTGCAGCAGCGGCGACAGCATCGCTGCGGCCGTGAGGTCGGCAACCGTGAACGCTTCACCGACGAGATACGCGCGGCTCTGCCGCTCCTGCTCGATCCGGTCGAGTGCGGCATTCACAGTGGCGCGATCGGCCTCCAGCCTCGTGTCGCTGATTTTGTGGCGGAAGCGGTAGAACGCCGGAAATATCCGCACGAGCGGCCGCAGCCTTTGATAAGCCCTGTCGGGCATACCCGTAGTGAGGACGCGCAGCGCAATGTCCGGATCGTGCCGGAACAGCGGCGTAACGGTGGCCGCGCGCAACGCTGGGCCGAGCTGCTCGTCGAAATAGTCTTCCAGTGTAAGCGCGCGCTGCCGAGCGGCGGCATCACCGGGATACAGCGGCGGCTCGGGAAATCGATCCTCGAGTGCGGCGATGATATGGGTCGAATCGCCGATCGCCCGGCCGTCCAGGAACAGGATTGGCAGCGTGCCGCGCCCCGTTGCGCGCCAAGCGCGGATTAGGTAGTCAGGGCCGAGCACTCTGCGGCGGTGCCCGATGCGCTTATAGTCGAGCGTCCAGCGGACTTTTTCGCTGAAATGCGAAAGTGGGATGTGCCAAAGGAGGGGCGTGTCCATGGCAGCCTCAATTCGTGTCTTTCGTAACAGGGCGATAATGCGGATTGAATCACAGCGGAAACGATTTGGGTTCGGTCCAAATCCGTGAATCCCTGCCCACAAGTCAACACCCGGGCATTCGGAAGTCAACCTTGCTAGGGTCGCGATTTTATCGCGCAAGGCCATGCCGACCAAAGCAGCATCCGGCCGCCCCACGTCAGCGATTTGATGGTTTGTGCTATGTGGGCCGCATATGTCGCTATATGCCGCTTACGGGTGCTGGGAGCGAAAATGATCCATGTCGTTGAAGGGATTCAAAATCAATTGGGTCCTGGCGCTAGTACCTCGTCGCAGTGATTTTGACTTGTTGAACTGGGGTGTCAGCGTAGCGTGGGCAGGTGTTGTGGATCAACGAGCATTTTGATGCTGCGGGCAACACCCGGCTGCCTTGCAATGAAGCC
>Ga0126383_10002259_pt1 | contig 12378 bp, 11 predicted proteins | sample PanSoiMetPlot_35_FD_96882 | JGI IMG/M metagenome (GOLD analysis project Ga0126383, IMG submission 96882) | Tropical forest soil microbial communities from Panama - MetaG Plot_35 | ecosystem: Environmental > Terrestrial > Soil > Tropical forest > Bulk soil | place: Panama | collected 2016-02-17
AGGTCTTCACGCAGGTCTGCTCCCCGCTGGGCCCGGCTGCGGCGCGCGGAGGAGGTCCGGCCTCCTCCGAACATTTCGCTGAAGCCGAATCCGAGGAAATCATTGAGAATTTCATTCAGATCCACGCCCGCCGCGGGATCGAATCCTCCCATGCCGCCGACGCCGGCGTGGCCGAAGCGGTCGTAAGCGGAACGCTTTTCCGTGTCACAGAGGACTGCGTACGCCTCGCTGGCTTCCTTGAACTTTTCTTCCGCGTCGGGATTATTGGGGTTGCGGTCGGGGTGGTACTGAAGCGCGAGCTTGCGATACGCGCTCTTGACCTCCTGCTCGCTGGCAGTGCGGTCAACACCCAGCACCTCGTAGTAGTCGCGTTTTCCGTTACTGGTCAGAATAGTGCATCCTTGCTCATCAGAGTTGCCCGCTGGCCTTTCCCTCGAATCATTCGCTCGGCGTAGCGAACGGGCAAGCAGCGATGACAGTCTTAGTGAGTGTTCCTTGCCACTTTCACCATGGCGGGCCGCAGGAGGCGGTCCTTGAGCTTGTAGCCGCGCTGCAACTCCTCGAGCACCTCGTGGTCTCGGGCGTCGTTGGTGTCGACCATCTCGATCGCTTCATGCTGATGGGGATCGAAGAGCTCCCCCTTGGCTGCGATAGGTCGCAGACCCAACTTCGCCAGCGTGTCCTGCAACTGTCTATAGATGAGTTCGACGCCTCCGCGGAACTCGGATTTTTCGGGCGCGGTCTCGAAGGCGCGCTCAAAGCTGTCCAAAACCGGGAGCAGCGGGCGAACGGCGTCGGTCACCGCATACTCGCGGAAGTCCTGTTGTTCGCGGGTGGCCCGCTTGCGCGCGTTTTCGAATTCGGCCTGCAGGCGGGCCAGGCGGTCGAGTAAATTGTCGCGTTCGGCCTTGACCCTCTGCAGTTCGGTCTCGAGTTTGGGAGACTCGGCAGCCCGCACCGGGACTTCCTCGGTCTCATCGGAGGCGGGCAACTCGTGCCCGGTGTCAAGGGGTTGTGCTTCCAAGTCGGATTTTCCATTGCTTCTTGCCATAACCAATTCCTGTTTCACCTGGTGATTTCGTTCCCGGGTAGTTTGGGGCCGGCGCCCGGGCGGAGATACCCGCCCTCCCTTACCTAGTCTGACTCGTTCAGCAGTTTGTCGAAGAGGCGCGCGATGTAGGAGACGGCGGTCATGGTGTGCTGATAATCCATGCGTGTAGGACCGATAACCGCCAGTGATCCCATGACCTCGTTGCCGACGCGGGCAGGCGCTCCGATCAGCACCAGGTTGCGCATCGACGGCATGGCCTGGTCGAGCCCGATGACGACTCGCACGGCTTCCTGCCTGGCGTCGAGGTAGGCGCCGAGCAGTTCGACAACTTTCTGTTTCTCCTCCAGGGTTTTCAGAAGGTCCTGCAGCCGTTGCCGGTCTTGTTCGCTCGAGACCAGGTTGGCGGCACCTTCGACGTACACGGCTTGCGCGGACTCATCGCCCGCCAGGGCCCCCTGGCGACAGAGCTGTTCGAGCGAGGTCATCAAGCGATCGTATTCGCTGCGCTCCTGCTCCAGACGGCGGGCAAGCTCGCTGCGCGTCGCCTCGATGGTCCAGCCGCGGAAATTCTCGTTGATGAAGCGCGAGGCCTGATCGAGATCGGCCTGCGGCAGATCGAGGCGCAGCACGCGGTCGCGCACCAGGCCGGAGCGCGTCACCACCACCGCCAGCACCTTTTGATCTCCGAGACGGGAGAAGTAAACGTGCTCGAGAGCGTTCTTCGGACCACCCATGGCCACGGCAACTCCGACGTTGCGCGAAATCAGCGACAAGACGTGCGAGGTACGCTCCATGAACTCCTGCACATCGGCAACTCCCTCGAAGGAGTCGGTAATGATGTTTTCATCGCTGTGGGAGAGATGCGCCGTGCCGGTCAGCTGCTCGACATAATAACGGTATGCTTCCGACGTAGGAACGCGCCCGGCCGAGGTATGCGGCTGCTCGAGCAGCCCGGCGTCGGAAAGGTCGGCCATCACGTTGCGAATGGTGGCCGGACTGAGGCCTTCGCGGCTGGCGCGCGCCAGGGTGCGCGATCCCACAGGCTCACCGGTAGCAATAAAAGTCTCCACGATGGCGGTGAGAATCTCACGCTGACGCTCGCCCATCTGTGTCGGTCCCTGGGGCATAATGAACTTTCAAACCGCGCTCTGCCAGTTCCTGTTAACTGCAACAAACACAGGGCTTTAGAGCCTCGCAGGTTAAACTCCTCCAGCTTTGATTCTAGGAACCACAGCGGTCTCTGTCAAGAGTTGGCACTCTCAGGGTGAGAATGCTAATCGGTTGACCGGGATCGCGAATTGCCTATAGCTTGGCCGGGATGAAAAAACCTCATGTCGCGGTGATTGGAGCCGGCGCGTTTGGCGGTTGGACGGCGCTCTATCTGTTGCGGGGGGGAGCAAAAGTCACACTGGTGGACGCCTGGGGTCCGGGAAATTCGCGGGCCTCCTCCGGGGGAGAGACCCGCGTCATTCGCGGAACCTACGGTCCGAAGCAGCCCTACACCAGGATGGCGGCGAGAGCCATCGAGTTGTGGAGCGAACACGAGCAAAGATGGAAGTGCCGGATCATGCATCGCATCGGGGTTCTGTGGATGGCGGGCGAGGGGGAAGACGACTTCGAGCGTGGCTCGCTCCCTGAATTGCGCGACGCGGGAATCCGCTGCGAGGAACTTTCGCGCAGCGAGATGAAAAAGCGCTGGCCGCAGATTTATCTGGAGGACGTGCCCTGGGGGATTTTTGAACCGGACGGAGGATTTCTTTACGCACGCCGGTCGTGCCAGCTGGTGGCGGAAGGCTTTGTTGCCGAAGGTGGGGAGTTTCGCCTGAATTCCGTCGAGGGGGATCTGGAAGGCGGAAGACCGGGCGAGTTGCGCTTATCCGACGGTTCCACGCTGACGGCTGACGCCTGTGTGTTTGCCTGCGGGCCATGGCTGGGGAAACTGTTTCCCCAAACCGTGGGAGCAAGGGTAAAGGCTACCAGGCAGGAGGTCTTCTTCTTTGGGACTCCGGCCGGAAATGACCTGTTCTCGGAATCGAAGTTGCCGGTATGGGGAGAGCATCGCGCGCCGTTCATGTACGGAATTCCCGCCAACGACGGGAGGGGATTCAAGATGGCCGATGACACGCGCGGTGAGGAATTCGACCCGACATCGGGCGAGCGGCTGGCAAGCGAGCAAGGACGCCGCCGGGTGAGTGAATATTTGGGCTATCGTTTCCCGGGGATGAAGGGTGCACCGCTGGTCGAGACGCGGGTATGCCAGTACGAGCAGACTCCCGACAGTCATTTCATCGTCGAGCAGCATCCCGCGGCCGGCAATATCTGGATCGTGGGTGGGGGTTCAGGACATGGATTCAAGCACGGCCCGGCGCTGGGGGAGATGGTAGCGGCAAGAGTCCTTGCTTCCGGGCTTTAGCTTCGGAGGCCAGGAAATGACGAGGGCTACTGAATCTGTATCACACGGTCGGGCGTCGTGGACTTGATTTCCGTTACCCGCGCGACAACTTTGCGTGCGAAATCGTAAAGCGATTTTACCGACGGGGAGTTCTCGTCCCTCAGGACCGCGGGCGAGCCGCTATCTCCGGCTTCGCGGATCTTGGGATCAAGCTGTACTTCTCCCAGGAAAGGCACGGCAAACTGCCTGGCGGTTTTCTCGGCTCCACCACGGGAAAAGATGTCGGTCTGCTGATTGCAGTGCGGGCAGACGAAGTAGCTCATGTTCTCGACCATGCCGACAACATCGACTTTCATCTGGCGGAACATCTCAATGGCTTTGCGGGCGTCCTGCAGGGAGACATCCGACGGAGTGGAAACCACAATTGCCCCGGTGAGCGGCACGGTCTGAATCAGCGAAAGCGCCACGTCACCGGTTCCGGGAGGCAGGTCGACAACAAGGAAGTCAAGCTGTCCCCACTCGACCGAGCCCAGGAACTGGCGAATGATGGAATGCAGCATGGGACCGCGCCAGATCAGCGGCTTGTCTCCGGGATTCAGAAATCCCACCGAGATCACCTTCAGGCCGTGAGCCTCGAGGGGCTGGATGCGATTGTCGCCCATCACCCGCGGCTGGTCACTGGTTCCCAGCATGAGAGGGACATTCGGTCCATAGACGTCGGCGTCAAGCAAGCCAACCTTGTGTCCCATCCGGGCGAGGGCGATGGCCAGATTCACCGAGAGGGTGGTTTTGCCTACCCCGCCTTTCCCCGAGCCGACCGCTACGATGGCATCGACGCCCGGCAGGGGCTGCGGGCCTTGGGGTTGCTGTCCGGGGCGAGGGGGCATGGGAGCGCTCAAGGGATCACCTTCCAATCGGGCTGACGAATCTCTTTGATTATAAGGGAAGTCACGGAAGCGTGTGACGGCGCCCGGCGCCATGACCGCTGTTGCTTACTTGAGTAATCTGGCGCTCGGCACGGCTGTCCGGTGGAATGGAGCTTGCACCCTATCCTTGCTGGATATCCGCGAACGCGGGGCGGGCATTGATGCCAAGACATTTCCGGGGTACACGTTGGCTGGTCCTATGGCTAGCTACAGCCACAACTGCCCTGACGTCCGCACAGACCAGCACTTCACCGGATACTCCTGTCGAGACACCTGATGTTCCTGCCCAGAGCGATCTGGCGGGTGCGGCCCAGAGGACGCGGGACGCGCGCCAACGGGAGCGCGGAAAGCGGACGTCAAACTCCGAGGCCGTTGACAGCATGGCGGATGAACTCGCGGAGGAATCCGAGCCCGACCTGGCCGCCCCGGTTGGGTATCGTTACTACAGCTTCAAGCCGGGGGACTATTCGGTCCTGGTACCAGCGGATGCGGAAGTCGACGGGCGGGATTCCCACGGGCTGAAGCTGCTTTCATCGGAGGCAATGGGCTCGCGCACGCTGGTGATGCTGGGTGATCCGATACCCAACCGGGGCGAAACTCCGGACGACATTCTCAACAACGCGGCGAACAGTTATCTTCCGGGGTGCAAATGGCGCCTGCACTGGAATGGACTCCTGATCGGTGGGCATCGAGCGTCGCCGGCCAGCGTATGTTCGCTGAGCAACAAACTGCTGGGATCGGCCGAGTTCATCCAGGGTGACGGGTACGTACTTCCGGTCGCGTGTGGATACCCGTTCACTGCCGAGGACCTGGATCCGAATCCGAACCGGCCGATTGCCACCACCATAAAAAAGTACGACCGGGAAAGAAATGGGTATCGTGCCTGCGACGTGATCCTGCCTTCTGTTCGTTTTCGCGAGCACGGTGCGAACCGCCACCCGGTTGAGAAGGAGAACCCACCCCGGAAAGCTGCCGTCACAAATGCGCTTCTAAGTACGGACTCCGTGCAAGCCGCGGCAGATACCCCGCTGGGCGATTTCGCCCGCACACACAAGAAGACCTCAGCGAACGAGGTCCTTACCGAGCTTAAGCACACCGCGCCCGGCTTCGCGCCTTACGGTTTCACTTACTGCTCGAAGGAGGATTGTTTCGACGCCACGCTGCAGCTTCCGGCAAAGGCGCGAAAGAATGAGCAGTTCCGCGTCGATTACACCGGGCTCTTTGAATTCGACGTGCCCGTAGACGACTCGCTTGCGGTCATTCAAGCGACCATGGGCGCCCCGACCAAGGCGGGCATTATCTCGCGCCAGGAGTTCATCCGCACGAAAGTCGATTGGTGGATCGAGAATGTCCCGGCAGTCTATTTTACCGGCGCGGGAAAGGGAGAGTTGCTCAGCGAAGACCTGACGACCTTGTCGGATATGCCCGTGCGCCGCTTGACGTTCCGCTCGCCCACCGCCTTTCAGCCGGTGATGACCAAGATGGCCGCCTACATGTCTCCCGGAGTTTTCGTGCACATCCGTTGCAGCGTTCCGGAAAAGGCATTTGCCGAGGCACAAGACATGTGTGAACACGTGGTGAATTCGCTTGAGGTTCCCAAGGCCAAAGCAGAACCACAAGATACGCGGGCGGCAGACGACAATGATCCGTAACGCTCACTTCCCGATGCTGTGCGGTTTGTGCTGCCTGCTTGTTCTCTCGACATGGGGACAGGACTCGAGCGACAGCGGCCCGGCTTTGGGAGACGTGGCGCGTCATCAGCGGGAGCGGCGGCAGAACGCCAAGGGCACCAGGAAAGTCATAAGTGACGATGACATACCGGCGAGTCGCATGCACACGGTTCGCGATCAGGTGGCGGAATTTGTCATCATTCCGGCAATCCGGATCTCAGGCCAGGCACCGCTTGATAATGCTCCAGTGTCCACGGCTGCGGGACAGAAGCCGCCCAGGGCGTCCGTGGGGTTCGGTCCTCACCTGACCAGTCCTGATTCTTGTTATCAGGGGTCCCTCGATTGTGCCGAAGACGCGTTGCTGGCCGCGTACCGGACCGGCACCTGGGCGGGAAGCAGCTCAAGAGTCGTGTTTGACTCCGACGGCTCCGTCGAGGACTTCCCCGCGCGGGTGGTGCATTTTGAGGTGGTCGACGACGTGCGCGGAAAGATGCTGGGCACGGCGGCCCTGATTCAGACCCCGGTAGCGATCGTCCAGGCGGTTTGCCTCTACCAGGCCCCCAACCAGACCGATGTCGAACCCGAGTGCGACGCCTTTATTGCTTCTCTCCAGGTGGATGTCCCCGAGAGATACATCTATGTCGAACACCACTAAACGTTGGGACAAACGGTTCTGCTGGATCCTGCTCCTGGCGGCGACGTCGGGAAGGGCCCAGTCATCGGCTCCTGCCGAGACAAGCGAAATGGTGGCGCGGCTGGTCCCGGGAAAGAGCATGCAATACGAGTTTGAGGGTGTGGTGCACATTAGCGCGGTTCGCGGCCGCGATGTGAAGCTGAATATTCCCGATGAATGCTCGTTTCGCTTGCGCGCGGTGATCGACCTCAGGCCTGAACATACCAGCGCGGCGGGAGCGGTCACAGGGCATGTCGATTTCCGCGGAGTCCGTTACGACGGTCCGACATGTTCCATCCCGGCCAAAACCTCTCTGGCCATGGCGCTGCGGAAACTGGAGAAAGATGGGACGGAGTTTGAAGTCAATCCAGCGGGAGACGTGCACATCCGGAATACCGACGCCGCGCAGTGCGAAGGGGTCAGTGTGTTGCTGCGGGCAGCATGGGATCTCGTCCAGGTGCGCCTGAGTGATCAGAAGATCTCTCCCCGTTCCGCACCGTTCCCCAGCCGACGCTTTCTCTACTGGCCCGACACATTCGTCGATGGCATGGAGGTGGCGGCCGCGTCGATGCGCTACGAACGGGACGCCGTCATCGCCCGTCAGCCATACGCATGGCTTGAATACAAACAGGTCTTCGCGCCTGCGGATATGCCGGCTTATGTCGAAACGCGCAGCAGGGCACGCGACTTCACGGGGACGACGTACGTGACCGGACGGGCAACTGTGTCGCTGCTGTTTGATCGGTCTGCCGGGCGAATTGTCTTCCTGCATCGCGAGCGCGAGATTGACAATCGCATGACGGTGAAATATGACCCGACCAACGAGGCGATGCCGCTGGCCACTTATGCCATCGAAGAAGACTCCAGCGTGCGCTGGCTTCCTTCAAAAAATTCAGAAGCCTGGCTGTCGGAGCTGCACAAGTTCGAGACGCAGCCAGCCGGGAGTAAGGCCATCCGGTCCGAGAAGGCGACGACGACCCAAGGACGCAAAGAGCTTTCGGAACTGCTCGAACGCACCCCCGCAGGCTTCGAGCGTTGGGGGAAAAGTTACTGCAGCAATGGTTACTGTTTCGAGCTTTCCCTTGCTGTCCCCGAACAAACCAGGATCGCCGAGAATGCAGATGCCACCGCTCTGCTGTTGAGTGGCGTGGCGGCAAAAACCGTAACCGTCGCCGTGGGGCCCATGTTGGATCAGCAGTATCAGAACCTTGACGATGAGGAGTTGCTCCGGCAGCAGAGCCAAAGATTCGTAGCCAACTATCTGTGGTTCGCGGGCCGCGAAGGACACCCGCTGAACTTTGATCTCACTGCTGTGCAGGATCGTCCCGCGGTGTTCAGCGACTTTACCGCCGTGGCGCGAGACTTGAAGCCAATCCGCGGGCGGCTAGTGATGGTGATTGGCCCTTTCAACCGATTGGTACCGGTGGCATGCTCCTATGCCAGTACCGAGCAGACACTTCTCGATCCGGTCTGCCAGACCGTCACCAATTCGGTTTTGCTTCACTAGATCCGCTCCCGTCTGGCGGGTCTTAGCTCGAAATCCGGCATTTATGCCGCAAGGTATCCGCCATCCACCGGGAAGATGGCCCCGGTAACCCAAGAGGCTTCATCGCTCGCCAGGTAGACGGCGAGAGTCGCGACGTCCTCGGGTTTGCCGAAGCGCCCCAGGGGATGGGCAGCCACGCGTTCACGGCGCACGGCTTCGGGATCCGGCGCCTGCCGGATGACTTCGGCGGTGAGATCGGTTTCGACGAAGCCGGGACAAATGGCGTTCACCCGGATGTCCTCGGGGGCATAGTCGATGGCCATAGATTTGCTGAGCAGGACGACGGCACCCTTGGAGGACGCATAGGCGGCGCGGTTGCGGGCGGCATTAATGCCGAGTACCGATGCCACGTTGATGATGGAGCCTCCGTGAGCCTTCCGCATTGCGGGAAGGACGGAGCGGGAGAACAGCCAGACTGCGCGCACGTTGACATTGAAGGTGTGATCCCACTGCTCTTCCGTAATTGCCTCCGCATTTCCCACGTGGAGGACTCCGGCATTGTTGATCAGGATGTTGAGATTTCCGAAGTGGGCTGCGGCTTGCGCGATCACGCGGTCAATATCCGATTGCCGGGTGACATCGGCGGGAAGAACAAGAGTCTTGCCGCCAATCGCGTGGGCCGTCTCCTCAAGTTGTGGCCTGCGACGACCGGTCAGAGCGACGTTGGCGCCGGCCGCGGCCAGAGCAATGGCGCACCCGCGTCCGATGCCGCTGCCGGCACCGGTGACGATGACAGTCTTGTTCGTCAAGTTGAACATGGCGGAATCAGTCTACGCGAGAAACATGACGAGCAGTGTTCCCAACCGGGCCGGTTCTCCGGCGAGAAGATAAGACGGTTCAGTTCAGTAGCCGTGCTCTTCTTCGAGAGTGACCTTGCCACGGAATTTGCGGTAGACGAAGACGAAGTAAGTCAGGGTCAGAACCATGGCAGGTATCCACCAGGCCAGGCCAACGACGAGACCGTGGTGTCCTGCGGCCGAGTTGTAGATGGTCAGGTCATAGGAAGGGTCGGTGCTCGAAGGGAGTACGACGGGATACAGGGCAAAGACTGCGCCCACCAGCATGCCCGCGATATAAAGGGTGGAACCAAGAAAAGCAAGTTTGTCGTTCCCCTTGGGTGCGGTCCAGATCACCAGAGCAAGGCTGCCAAAGACAACGATAGGAATCAGGATTCCGAGGGGCTGGGCTTGGTAATTGTTCATGAGATGAGGACGGGCAAAGTAGGTCAGCACCAGGCTGAAACAGGTCAGGAAAAACTGGACGGGCCACAGCACGACAGCGACGCCGCGGGAGCGCCGGCAAACGTCCCCATCAGTCTTGATGGCGATGTAGAGCGCGCCGTGAACAGTCAAGGTGACCAGCGCCACCACACCCGCCATGACCGTATACCAGTCAAGAATCCCGGGCTGAGGACCGAGACGGAAGTTGGTCCATAGCGGTTCGAAAAAGTAGCCGTCCGACCCGATGGGCACGCCACGAATTACATTACCCAGGGCCGCGCCCAGGAAAATCGTGAGCAGCGAACTGGCCAGGAAAAAGATGGCGTCGAAGAAACTCTGCCACACGGCGTTCTGGATGTGGGTACGAAACTCGATGCCGACGGCGCGCAGCATGAGCAGCCACAGCACGATCATAAGAGGCAGATAGAAACCGCTGAAGGCCGTGGCATAGAGCTGGGGGAAAGCGAAGTAGAGAGTCCCGCCGGCGGCGATCAGCCAGACCTCGTTCCCGTCCCAGACTGGCCCGATGGCGCGGAGAATCATGCGGCGCTCTTCACTGGTTTTGGCGACCGTGAGATAGATGATGCCGGCACCGAGGTCAAATCCGTCCAGCACCACGTAGGCCGTCAGCATGACAGCAATGATTACAAACCAAACAGTTTCCATAAGGCCTCGAGGCTTAAGGGATTGCTGCTCCGCACGGGACGCCTCACCCGTGCGGGATGACGTCATGGCCCGATGTACATCAACGGATCCTAGTGCGCACTCATGGGCTCCACCCGCGGCCCGTGGTCGATTTCGCGGTGAACCAGGAACAGGAAAACCACGCCTAGAATCAGATACATGCCCATAAAGCCGAGCAGGGTAAACATTCCGTTGCCGGCGGAAACATTCCGCGAGAAGCCCTCGTTCGTCCGCATAAGCCCATAAACCAGCCAGGGCTGGCGGCCAAGTTCGGCCGTCAGCCAGCCGGCGGTATTGGCGATGTAGGGCAAGGGGAAGCTCAGTAACAGCACCCAAAGCATCCAGCGCGCATCGAAGAGTTTTCCCAGCCATAGCAGGAAGACAGCAGCCGCCATGATCGCGATGAACACCGTACCCAACCCCACCATGATGTGATAGCTGTAATAGAGCAGGGGAATATTGTCCGGCCAGGAATCGGGAGTAAACGCGTCGAGCCCCTCGACGTGCGCATTCCAGCGGCGGTACGTGAGGAAGCTCAGCATCTTCGGGACGAGAATTGGATTGTCGATCTTGCGGGCCTCGACGTCCGGCTGCCCGATGATCACCAGCGGAGCGCCTGGCTGGCTGGCAAACAGAGCTTCCATGGCCGCAAGCGTCACCGGCTGGTTATGGGTAAGCATGCGCCCCTGGCCGTCCCCTGTAGGAAACAGCTGCAGAATGCTGAAAATCGAACCCGCCACCACACCCACTCTGACAAAAACCTTTCCGTGCTCGACATGGCTCCGCGCCAACAGATAGAAGGCGCCGACGGCGGACATCACAAAAGCACCGGTGATGACCGCGCCGCTCATGGTATGGGCGTATTGCCACCATGCCCAGGGGTTCAGAACCAGATCCCAGAAACTGCTGAGTTCGACGGAGTTGCCGGCGCCTTTCTCGTAGCCCACCGGATGCTGCATCCAGGCGTTGGTGGCCACAATGAAAAAGCCCGACAGCCATGAGCCGAGGAAAACCGCCAGCGCGCACCACCAGTGCGCTTTGGGGCTGAGCCTCTTTTCACCATAGAGAAACAGTCCCAGGAACGCCGACTCGAGGAAGAAGGCGTACATGCCTTCCATGGCCAGCGTTTGGCCTATGACACCTCCGGCGAAGCGGGAGAACGGCGCCCAGTTGGTGCCGAACTGAAATTCCATTGGGATGCCGGTAACCACGCCGAGCACGAAGTTGATGCCGAAGATGCGCGCCCAAAAGCGTGCCGCCTGGTTGTAGACCTCCTCATGGCGGCGCAACGCCAGCGTCTTCAGGATCAGAATGAGGGGCGCCAGTCCCATGGTGAGTTGCGGGAACAGGTAGTGGAAGGTGATAGTGAAGGCGAAATGCAGGCGATGAACCAGCAGTGCACTATCCATGATCAAGTCCCATACAAGCGTTTCAGCATCCTGGGAATCGCGACCGTGCTGAGGTGACGGAGGTCACATCAGGGGCACAGCATTCAGCCGAGACTGCTGCGCCGGCGATCGAGCTCGGCGCGGCGAATTTCGCGGCGCCGCCCGGCATCTTTATAGCGCCGCTGTTGCTCTTCGCTTTCGGGAACCACCGCCGGCACCGCAATATGCCTTCCTCCCGCGTCCACCGCCACGAACGTGAGATAGGCCGAGCTGACATGCTGGCAGGTGTCGGTCAGGTAGTTCTCCACCCAGACTTTCACTCCTACCTCCATGGAAGAATGAAAAACGCGGTTCACCGAGGAACGGAGAATCACCAGGTCCCCCACGTGCACCGGAACCCAGAAATCAAGGTGATCGATGGCGGCCGTGACCACATAATTGCGGGAATGGCGATGCGCCGCCATGGCGCCCGCCAGGTCGATCCAGTGCATGAGGCGTCCGCCGAGCAGCGCACCCAGAGGATTGGCGTCATTGGGAAGAACAATCTCAGCCATCTCGGACTGCGAGTCGCGGACTGGCCGCGGCATCTTGAGGTCTTCAGAATCTCTCATGTGTCGGAGCTCGGGGTGTCGCCTGCCGCCGCAGACGGAATTCTACGCAACAAGTACGACTGGAGATAACACTCGGCCAGGTTCTGGATGCGGGGATCAGGGGCCGGCCGGGTCCAACGGTGGGTGGACAGCGAATACTCCAGGACCCCGTGGGAAGCGGGATGATGAGCCGTCTCGCAGACGAACCACAGGCTGATGGAGAGGCCGCGATCGCGAG
>Ga0126383_10002261_pt1 | contig 12377 bp, 9 predicted proteins | sample PanSoiMetPlot_35_FD_96882 | JGI IMG/M metagenome (GOLD analysis project Ga0126383, IMG submission 96882) | Tropical forest soil microbial communities from Panama - MetaG Plot_35 | ecosystem: Environmental > Terrestrial > Soil > Tropical forest > Bulk soil | place: Panama | collected 2016-02-17
ATCACCTTGGCGAGGTCAAAATCGAGCACCGCATCGTTCTTGCGGTAGAGCATGTCGAACCGAACGGCATCCCGTCCTACTTCTTCCACGACCTCGCGCAAAGTGACGAACTCACCTGCCCGCTTTGACATTTTCACCGGTTCACCGGCACGTAGCAATCGTACAAGCTGCACGAGCTTTACGTCCAATTCGGCCTTACCGGCGCTAACGGCCTTAACGGCCGCCTGCATGCGTTTGATGTACCCGCCATGGTCGGCGCCCCATATATCAATCAAATTCAAGAACCCGCGGGCCACCTTCGACCGATGATAGGCAATATCAGAGGCAAAATATGTGTAGCTGCCGTCTGGCTTCTTGAGCGGCCGGTCGACGTCGTCGCCGAAATCGGTCGAGCAGAATAGCGTTTGCTCACGGTCCTCCCAATCCCCCAGGTCGCCGCCTTTGGGGGGCGGCAGTCGGCCTTCATAGACCTCGCCACTCTTTCGTAAGCTTTCGATAGTGGTACCCACTTCGTCGCTCTTGCCTTCAATCAGCGAACGCTCGGAAAAAAACACATCGTGGCGCACATTGAGTGCAGCAAGATCGTCTTTGATTGTTTCCATCATCATGCTGATAGTCTTGGCGCGCACGATGGGCAGCCATTCGAACTCTTTCATCGCCGCAAGCTTGCCGCCATGTTCCGCGGCAAGCTCGCCGCCAACGGGCTTTAAATAGTCGCCCGGATACAGCCCCTCAGGAATCTCGATGTCTTCTCCGATCGCCTCGCGGTAGCGCAAGAAGGCTGACCGGGCGAGCACGTCCACCTGTGCGCCGGCATCATTAATGTAATATTCGCGCGTGACACTGTAGCCGACGAAGGCGAGCAGATTTGCGAGAGCGTCGCCGAAAACGGCACCGCGGCCATGGCCGACATGCAGGGGGCCCGTAGGATTGGCAGAGACATATTCGACGTTGACCTTCTCGCCTTGCCCGATGGTGCTGCGGCCATAATTCCCGCCTTGGTCCAATACCAGGCGAAGCTCCTCGCCCCACACGTGCGGCTTGAGGGCAAGGTTGATAAATCCAGGCCCCGCGACGGTGACCTTAGCAATTTTTTCATCGACGCGAAGTTTTTCGGCGATGCTCTCTGCCAGTTCACGAGCTTTCGTACCTGCATCTTTCGCAAGCACCATCGCTGCGTTGGTCGCCATGTCCCCGTGGGTCGGATCACGGGGCAGCTCGACCACAATGCGTGACAGGTCGGCTCCTGATCCAGAGACTATGCCAGCTGCCGCGCACACACGCGCGAGCATGTCAGCAAATAGATGTTGAGGCTTGGGAAGACTCGACATTATGGCGCTGCGGCTAACTTAATTCGGACGGCGAGTCAAAAAAGCAAATCGAACGGACCACGCGCAACGATTGGTTCGTTTTACCAGATTGTCGCTCCGCTATCGACGACCAGGATCTGTCCAGTCGTGATTGCCGCCTCGTCCGACGCAAGGTAGACCGCCACGTCCGCGATGTGGATCGGCAGTCCAAGCCCCAGCAAATGTGTCGCGGCGAGCTTCTCGATGTCCTTTGATCCCTCCAGCAACTTTTTGACTCGATCTGACAATGTTACGGACGGGGCGATCGCGTTCACGCGAATCTTGTGCTTTGCGTATTCGACTGCCATCGATCGCGTCAGTGCGGCGATCGCGCCCTTAGTAGCCGTGTAGCAGTCCCGGCCGGGAACTGCGCTCAACGCAAGCGAGGATGTCATGTTAATGACCGCACCCCCGCCGGCCTTGATGATATACGGAATGCCGACCTTGGAGCATAGGAATGTGCCGTAAAGATCAAGCTTGATCACGCGCCAGAATTCTTCTTCGGGCGCCTCGGTGACGGGCCGATCCTGCGGGGTGGAGCCGCCCGCGTTATTGTGAAGGATCGTCAACTTTCCGAAACGCTCAATGGTTTGCGCAAACGCGGCTTCGACGTTCGCCTTTTCACGAACATCGCAGTGAATGAAGTGGGCGTCGCCGCCAGAGTTTTTCGCACGCGCGCGGGCAAACTGAGCGGCAGCCTCACCGCGCTCTCTATCGATCTCGGCAATGACTACCTTGGCACCTTCCTCGGCAAAACGCTCGGCGGTCGCTCGGCCAATTCCACTGCCAGCACCAGTGATGAATGCAACTTTTCCTGCTAACCGCGCCATGAACCCTCCCGTAAGATGATGATATTGACGGCAACCCTCGCGGCAAGGCACTCAGAGTGAAACGTTCTTGGCATGCATCGCGACACGTGTCCGCGAACACGACGGCCGAACCGAGCCGCCCGCAATCAGGAGATCGACTTCTCGCGCAATATTCGCGCCTGTGTTCGCTATAGCAGCATCGAACATCGTCCTACTCATCTCATTCTGCCGCGATCCTGTCATCCGATTGCCGGTTCAGCTCACCGCATTTCCGGAGTCGCCTTGAAATAGTTCGCGTGCTCGACGAGCGCATATCTATCGGTCATCCCAGCGATATAATCCGCGATGCGGCGTGCACGCCGCGCAGCATCGGGAGTACCGATGCCCTCACCCCATTCCGCCGGTAGATCTGCAGGCGTCACCATGTAATGCGCGAACAGCTCGCGCACCACCCGCTCGGCATCAGCCATCACGTGCACCACCCGATCATGGCGATACATGCGCGGATAGAGAAAACCTTTGATCTCTCGGTCGGCTTTCTCCATCGCGGGCGAAAACCCGACGATCGGCTGCGGTGCCTCACGAACCTCCGCAGCCGAGCGTGGCTTAATCATCGCAACGCGTCGCCCACTTTCAGCAATGACGTCTTCGATCATGCGCGTGATGAGCGCACGCACAGTCTCGTGAACGCGCCGCGTTGGCTCGATGCTGGGATGCTGCACGTCTATCGCGTTCAAAAGATTGGCGACGAGCGGCACGGCGGCGATATCACTGAGTGTGAACAAATCGGCGCGCAAGCCGTCATCAATGTCGTGCGCGTCGTAGGCGATGTCGTCTGACAAAGCAGCGACTTGCGCTTCGGCGCTGGCGTAGGTCCATAATTCCAGGTCCTGGATCTTCGAATATGCCACGATCGGGGCCGGCGCACCGTGTCTCGCATAGCGGCCAACAGCTATACCTTCGCGATCAACGAGCGGTCCGTTGTGCTTGACCAACCCTTCGAGTGTTTCCCAACTGAGGTTGAGACCGTCAAAATCGGCGTAGCGGCGCTCCAGATCCGTCACAATACGCAGGGCTTGGGCGTTGTGATCAAATCCGCCATGGCCGGCGAGACAGTCGTCGAGCGCGCGTTCGCCCGCATGGCCAAACGGCGGATGGCCAAGATCGTGCGCGAGCGCCAGTGCTTCGGCGAGATCCTCGTCTAGCCCGAGAGCGCGCGCGAGTGAGCGCGCGATTTGAGTAACCTCGAGCGTATGGGTGAGCCGTGTTCGATAGTGGTCGCCTTCATGATAGACAAATACTTGCGTTTTATGGGCAAGCCGCCGGAAAGCCGCCGAATGGATGATTCGGTCGCAGTCTCGGCGGAAAGCATTGCGCGTCGCGCTCGCGGACTCCGCAAAGCGTCGTCCTCGGGTTCGCCCCGGATCGGCAGCATAAACCGCCCGTTGGCCCGCCGTTTCGATAGTCATTGCCGCATTGACCTCGCTGGCCCGCGCACTTAACTATCCGTTGGGCTATCTGCCAATAGGATCGGCCTGAAAAGGAAAGCTATGGGCGCGAGTATCACGGTCAGTGAACGGGCAGCGCGGCGGATCGGCGACATCCTCAAAGGTGAGCCAAGAGGCACGATGCTGCGAGTGAGCATTGAGGGCGGTGGCTGCTCCGGCTTTCAATACAAGTTTGACATGGATCGCACCAGGGCAGCTGACGATCTCGTCATCAGCCGCGATGGCGCAGTGATCTTGATCGATCCGGTCTCGGTCAATCACATGGCCGGTTCGGAGATCGATTTCGTTGATGATCTTATCGGCGCATCGTTCAAGGTGAACAATCCGCAAGCGAAGGCATCTTGTGGCTGCGGGACCAGCTTCGCGCTGTAATTTTGACAGCGAAGACGCCGCCACAGCGCCGGCGCCTTCAAAGTGTCGGAGATTTCTTCACCGGCGACGAATGCGTAGCTGTTTCCTTCCTTCTTGAAAGTTCCGGCGCCCGGCATGCTGTCGTGATAGCCGGTCACGGTTAGCTTGTCGGCAATCTCGCTTATACTGAAGGCCGAAAGGCCCAAGCGATAAACACCACCTGAGCCGGGATGCTTGCGCCCTGTGGGGAATATTATGCGAGGTCGCGGTTATTCGGCCGCAACCGCCGGAGGAACTTCTTTTACTTCCACAAGCTGTGGTTCGAGCCGGCGCTTTAGCAGCCGATCGAAGCGATCGAGATAGAGGTAGATCACCGGCGTGATGTAAAGCGTCAACAGCTGCGAAAGCAGCAGACCGCCAACCACCGCGATTCCGAGCGGCTGGCGCAGCTCGGCACCTGCGCCGGTGCCAAGCGCGATCGGCAGTGTGCCGAAGATCGCGGCGAAGGTTGTCATCATAATTGGGCGGAAGCGAAGGATCGCGGCCTCGCGGATCGCAGCTTCCGCCGAGAGACCAACCCGGCGGCGTTCGATCGCAAAGTCGATCATCATGATCGCGTTCTTCTTGACGATGCCGACCAGCATTACAATGCCGATCATCGCGATCACCGAAAGATCCATGCGGAACAGCATCAGCGTCAGGATCGCGCCGATACCCGCCGATGGCAGGCCGGAGATGATGGTGATCGGATGGATAAAGCTTTCATATAAAATGCCGAGCACGACATAGGCGGCAAAAATCGCAGCCAGGATCAACATCCCCTGCCCACGCAGCGAATCCTGGAACACTTGTGCGGTACCCTGGAAGCCGGTGGTGATGGTTGCGGGCAGCCTCTCCTCTCGTTCCAGATTCCGGATGGCGTCCACTGCCTGACCGATGGAGAACCCGGGCACGAGATTGAATGATATGGTCACCGCCGGCTGCTGGCCCTGGTGATTGACCTGCAACGGGCCGACGGTGCGCTCGAAACGGGTCACTGCCGAGAGGGGCACCGTGGTGCCGTTCGTCGTCTTCAGATAGACGCGCGCCAGATCGTCCGGGCTGACCTGAAAGTCCGGCTGCGTCTCGAGAATGACCTGATAGTAGTTCACCGGGCTGTAGATGGTGGCGACCTGCCGCACGCCGAACGCGTTGTAGAGCTCCTGTCTGACCTGATCGACAGTCACTCCGTAAACTGCCGCCTTTTCACGATCGACGTCGATAGTCACCTGCGGATTGGTGACGTAAAGATCAGTGTTGACGTCCAGCAGGCCGTCGATCTTGGAAATCTTGTCACGCAGTTCCGGCGCAAGCCGGTAAAGCTCCGCAGTGTCATTGGATTGCAGGGTGTATTGGTAGTAGCCTTTAGTGAGCTTACCGCCGAGATTGATGTTCTGGATCGGCTGGAAATAGATCGCGAGTCCCGGCACGACGTTAGCTGTCTGGCGCAGACGCGCCCGAATGGTCTCAAGATTGTCGCGCTCGCGGCGCGGTTTTAAAGCAATCAGCATGCGCCCACTATTGCCGACCGAATTCGGACCACCGGTACCGACCGTGGAATTCACGTAGGCAACTGCGGGATCCGCGCGCACGATGTCGGCGACCTTGCGCTGAAGCTGCGACATTGCTGGGAACGATATATCGGTCGCGCCTTCGGTGATGCCGATGACGTAGCCGGTATCTTCTGTCGGGAAGAAGCCCTTGGGCACAACGATATATAGAGCGATGGTCGCAAAGAATGTAACGAGTGTGACCATCAGCATAATCGACTTGAAGGCGAGCACCCGGTCGAGCGTCCACTGATAGGTATTGAGCATCCATTCGAAGAATCGCTCAGAAATACGCAGCACGAAGAACTGCTTCTCGCCCTCACGGTGAGGGCCGCCGAGGACACGCGCGCACAACATCGGCGTCAGCGTCAGCGACACAAAGCCGGAGACGACGATTGCGACCGCGATCGACACCGCGAATTCGCGGAAAACGCGGCCGACCATGCCCCCCATTAGCAACACCGGGATGAACACGGCGATCAGCGAGAAGGTAATCGACACGATTGTGAAGCTGATCTCGCGAGAGCCTTTTAGCGCGGCCTCGAACGGCCGCATGCCGCCTTCAACGTGGCGGACGATATTTTCCAGCATCACAATGGCGTCGTCGACCACGAAGCCGACTGACAGTGTGAGTGCGAGTAGCGTCATGTTGTTAATGGAGAAGCCGAAGGCGTACATCGCGGCAAAAGTACCGACCAGCGAGACAGGAACCGCGAGGGCCGGAATGATTGTCGCCGAGACTTTGCGCAGAAACAGGAAGATCACCATGATCACGAGCGCAATCGCTATCCCCAGCGTTTCCTGCACGTCGATCACCGCCGCACGAATGGAGAGCGAACGGTCGAACAAAGGTTGCATCTGGATCGAGGGCGGCACTTGCGCGCGCATACTCGGCAGGCTTTCACGCACAAGGTCGACGACTTGCACTGTATTGGCATCTGGCTGGCGCTGAATCGCGAGCACAATGGCGCGGGCATCGTTGAACCAGGTGGCAACCTTGTCGTTCTCGACGCTGTCGATCACGCGGGCAATCTGATTGAGTTTGATCGGGGCGCCGTTGCGGTAAGCCACAACAACGTCGCGATAATCGGCCGCGTGCGGCAGCGCGCTGGTTGCAGCCAAGGTTACGCTCTGCTTCGGTCCGGTCAGAACCCCGACTGGTGTACTCGAATTGGCCTTAGCGACGACGCTGCGCACGTCTTCAAGCGAAATATTGCGGGCAGCGGCCTCGGTCGGATTGACCTGCACACGAACGGCGAATTTCTGTGCGCCATAGACCAGTACCTGCGCGACGCCAGGCAATTGCGAAATCTGCGGCGCCGGAACGGTCTCGGCATAATCGTCGATCGTCGACAGCGGTACGGTCTCGGACCGCAAGCTGATGTAAAGAACCGGGAAGTCGCCCGGGTTCACCTTGCGGAATGACGGTGGTATCGTCATTTCGATAGGCAACAGCCGCGCCGCGGTCGCGAGCGCGGTCTGCACGTCAAGCGCTGCTCCGTCAATATTGCGGCCAAGATCAAACTGAATGGTGATCTGCGCCGATCCAAGCGTGGACGACGAATTCATCGATGAGACGCCTGAAATCGTCGACAGTTGGCGCTCGATCGGCGATACAACCGACGACGCCATCGTTTCAGGACTGGCGCCCGGAAATGTCGCCGTGATCTGAATGGTCGGAAAATCCACCGCCGGCAGAGCTGCCACCGGCAACAGCCGATAGGCAAAGATGCCGAAAACGATCAACGACGCCGTCATTAGCGTCGTCAGCACCGGCCGGCGAATGCAGGTTTCCGAGATATTCATAGTTCAGTTACCAGCGACCTTGGGCGGGCGGATATTGACGCGTGTGCCCTTCGACAACAACAATTGTCCCTCAGTCACGACTGTTTCACCGCCGTCGAGCCCCGAAGCGATTACGCTTTCGGCCCCGATCTGGCGCTCGACCTTCACGTCCTGAACCTGAGCTACATTGTCTTTGACGACAAATACGAAGGTACCGGTTTGGCTAACCTGCACCGCGTTCGAGGGCACCACGACGCCGTCCTCATTCCGCAAAGTCATGTCGGTGGTGACAAGCGTGCCGGGCCAGAGTAACTCGTCCTTGTTCGGCATGGTCGCGCGCACAGTCGCCATGCCGGTCGCCGGATCGACGGTGTTCTCGATCATCGTGACCTGGCCGTTGGCGCGCCTGTCCTCGCCCGGGATGATCGCCTCCACAGTCGCGGTTTCAGCGGTGATAGCCTTGCGAATGTCGGGAAGGTTTTTCTGCGGCACGGTGAAGGTCACGTAGACCGGAATCATCTGATTGATGGTCGCCATCGGCGCTGTGTCCGCCTGGCGCACAAAATTTCCGACTTTGACGCTGGCCATACTGATGCGACCGGAAATCGGCGCGCGGATGCCACAGAAGCCGAGCTGAACCTTCAGGTTCTCGAGTTGCGCCCGGTTCGATTCTGCGGTCGCGCGCGACACATTGACCGTAGTCTGTGCGTTATTAAGCGTGACGATGGGTGTCGCATTCCTGGCGGCGAGATCCGTATAGCGCTCGACGTCCCGTTGGGCCTGCTCGAGCGTAGCCTGCGCACCGTCGATGATTGCCTGGACCCGCTTCATGTCGGCCTCGATCTGCCGGCAATCGAGTGTGAACAGCAAGTCGCCCTTTTGCACAATGGCGCCGTCACGGAAGTGGACGGCGGTGATTGTCGTATCGACCTGCGTCTTTATCCTGACGCTGGCTATGGGAGTCACATTGCCGAGGGCAGTGAGCCTTACCGGCATGGTCTTGCGCTCGGCTATGGCAACCTCAACCGGAACCACACGCGCCTGTGCTTGGGACCGTGCGGCAGCCCCGTCGCTGGTCCAAATTCCACGTGCAAACACGGCCAGGCCGATCAGGGCGAGCGCCACTCCCCCAATGAGCCAATTTCGCTTGTTCATCGGCAATTTTCGGTCCGGACTCATGTGCGCCTGCCCGGACGCTCCCTAATCCGCGGTTTCTCGCGTCAATTTGGGGCCCGCGATGGCGGTGTTCCTAGCATATAAACGGTTACCCGTGCATATACCTGCGCTTGCAGGTAATACACGGTGAATACGGCATTATTCGCCCTGCCCGGATACCCAAAGATCATGCGAATCGCCACCTGGAACGTCAATTCCATCCGCCAGCGCATGGATAACCTGCAGATCTGGCTCAAGGAGCAGCAGCCGGACATTGTTTGCCTGCAGGAGATCAAGTGCACCGACGAGGCCTTCCCGCGCGAGCCATTGGAGGCCCTCGGGTACAACATAGCCGTGCATGGCCAGAAGACCTTTAATGGCGTCGCGCTCCTGTCCAAGCTCCGATTTGATGAAGTCGCGCCGGGATTGATTGGGGACGATGCCGACGTGCAGGCGCGCTTCCTCGAGGCCATAGTTTCGACCAAGGCGGGTGCGCTGCGCGTGGTCAGCCTTTACCTGCCTAATGGCAACCCGCCGCAAACCGATAAATATGCATACAAGCTCAACTGGATGACGCGGCTCATTAATTTCTCGCATGAACGACTTAAACTTGAAGAACCGCTGTTGTTAGCCGGTGACTACAACGTTATCCCGACTGCAGCCGACGTTCGGCGCCCTGAAGCCTGGAAAAATGACGCGCTGTTCCTGCCCCAGACGCGAGAGAAATTCCGCGCCCTGGTCAACCTCGGATTGACTGACGCGATACGCGCGGTCAGCGATGCATCCGATCTATACACTTTCTGGGATTATCAGGCGGGCGCCTGGGCCAAGGATGACGGCATCCGCATCGATCATCTACTGCTATCGCCGCAAGCCGCCGATCGATTGATCGATGCCGGCATCGACCGCCGTGTCCGCGGGTGGGACAAGCCGTCCGACCATGTGCCGGTCTATGTGGATCTCGATATTGAGGGGCGGTGAGTTTTGACCGTGATTTCGGGACGACGCGTAGCGGCAGACCCGGAATGACCGGGAGGGATTACTCGCGCCGCATCTCCAGCCAGTGGCGGAGATAGACGGCTGCCAATGCGCGCTCGTCCTCGCTCGCCTGTTTCATCGCGCTGTCATAGAGCTTCGTGATCCAGGCCTGATCGGCGCGCGCGCTATCCTTAGCGAGCGCGAGCCACATGAGGCCGCGCGCGGCCTGGCGCGGAACATGATCGCCCTCAAACAGCATGGCACCGAGCATCGCCTGCGCCTCGCACTGACCTTTCTGTGCAGAGAGGCCGAACCATCGCGCTGCTTGGCGCGCATCGCGCGGAGCGCCGGTGCCGTCGAGATACAGCCGCGCCAGATAATATTGCGCGTCGGGATCGCGGAAGTATGACGCCGCATAGGCGAACATCTCACGCGCGCGCTGCGGATCGCGCTTGATGTCGGTCTGAGGAATGCCGTCAAGATAATAGTGCCCGAGCGCAACGAACGCATTAGCGACGAAGCGCGCCTGCGGCGTGTCCGGATTGTCGTCGGCGTGGCTGTTGGCGATGCGCCGGAAATATTCAAACGCCTTTAGGTCATTTTGCGTGACGCCGTCGCCTTCGGCGTACATGCGGCCGAGCTTCCACTGCGCGATCGCGTGACCTTTCTCAGCGGCATATTCGAGCGAGTTCACGGCCTTGACGGTTTCGCCTGTCTTAAGCCAATTCGCGCCGGAACGAAATGCTTCCGTCGGCGTCATCGGCGGAGGACCGACGCTGCCATCGGTCTTACTACCGTCGAGCGCAAGCACCGGTGCGGCGGCCGTCAGGCTGGCGCCGATGAGCAGCACACCGAACAGGCTCTCAACTGTCCGCATAGCACTCTTTCTCAGCAGCACCGCCGGGATGCGTTACTGCGCCGTCCACAGCAGGACCAACCTGCTGCGCGTATTTCCACAAGTAACCGGATCCGAATTCGCTCTCGCGCGGCGTCCATTGGCTCTTGCGCTTGGCGATCTCGCCCGCAGAAAGCTTGACGTCGAGGGTACCCTTCACAGCATCGATCTCGATGGTGTCACCGTCGCGGAGCAGGCCGATCGGGCCGCCGATTGCGGCTTCTGGACCGACATGCCCAACGCAGAAACCGCGCGTTGCGCCCGAGAAACGTCCGTCGGTAATCAGCGCGACCTTCTCACCCGCACCCTGGCCGTAAAGAGCGGCCGTGGTTGACAGCATTTCGCGCATGCCCGGCCCGCCGCGCGGCCCCTCGTAGCGGATCACCAGCACTTCGCCGTCTCTGTATTTGCGGGTTTTGACCGCGTCAAAGCAGGCTTTCTCGCCATCGAAGCAGCGCGCCGGGCCGCTGAACTTCAGCGTCTTCATGCCGGCGATTTTCACGATCGCGCCGTCGGGTGCGAGATTACCTTTGAGCCCGACCACGCCACCCGTCGCTAGCAATGGCTTATCGGCCGGACGCACGACATCCTGGTCCGGATTCCATTTCACGTTTTTCAGATTTTCGGAGATCGTGCGCCCGGTCACCGTCAGGCAATCGCCGTGCAGATATCCGTGATCGAGAAGTGTTTTCATCAAAAGTGGCACGCCACCAGCCTCGAACATATCCTTGGCGACATAACGGCCACCTGGTTTCAAATCTGCGATATAAGGAGTCTTTTTGAAGACTTCGGCGACGTCGAAGAGCTTGAACTCTATACCGCATTCATGTGCGATCGCCGGCAAATGTAGAGCCGCATTGGTCGAACCGCCAGTTGCGGCTACGACCGCCGCAGCGTTTTCGAGCGCTTTTCGCGTAACTATGTCGCGCGGGCGGATTTTTTTGACGATCAATTCCATGATCATCTCGCCCGCGAGCATGCAAAATTTGTCGCGGATCTCGTACGGCGCAGGCGCGCCAGCCGAATAAGGAAGCGCAAGGCCGATCGCTTCAGATACCGTCGCCATCGTGTTGGCGGTAAATTGTGCGCCGCATGCGCCGGCCGAAGGGCACGCATTCTGTTCGAGAATGTCGAGATCTTCGTCCGTCATCTGCCCGACCGAGTGTTTGCCGACCGCCTCGTACACATCCTGTACGGTGACCGGCTTGCCTTTGAAGGTGCCCGGCAGAATCGAGCCGCCATAGATGTAGATCGCCGGAACGTTGAGACGGCACATCGCCATCATCATGCCGGGCTGCGACTTGTCGCAACCGGCGATGCCGATCAGCGCGTCATAGGCATGGCCGCGCATGGTGAGCTCGACGCTGTCGGCGATCACTTCGCGTGAAGGCAGGGATGCCTTCATTCCGGCATGGCCCATCGCGATACCGTCGGTCACGGTGATTGTGCAGAATTCGCGTGGAGTGGCTCCAACTGCGACCACGCCCTTTTTCACCACTTGCGCCTGGCGCATCAGGGCGATGTTGCAGGGTGCCGCCTCGTTCCAGCAGGTGGCGACGCCGACGAAGGGCTGATGGATCTGCTCGGTCGTCAGGCCCATCGCATAATAGAATGCGCGGTGCGGCGCGCGGTCCGGCCCTTCGGTGGCGTGCCGACTTGGCAGTTTCGACTTCAAACTGGTCTTGGCGTCCATGGCCTGTGTCGTCCCGGCCCCACTAACGCTGTGCCGGGTGGCCGCCGGCGCCTGTCGAGGCGTTGCCCCGCATCACGCGGGCCTCGATGTGGTTGAATGGTATGGCCGAATCACGGCGCCACGATGGGCGATCGCCGACTATGCTTAAAAGTTGTCGTTGTGTTGCAAACCGGACACACGTGAGGCTAAGTTGCATCACTCCTGTCGTGACGGAGGGCGCGAGTTATCCACGAGTTGTCCACTTCTCAGCCGAATGTGAGCGGCC
>Ga0126383_10002262_pt1 | contig 12370 bp, 7 predicted proteins | sample PanSoiMetPlot_35_FD_96882 | JGI IMG/M metagenome (GOLD analysis project Ga0126383, IMG submission 96882) | Tropical forest soil microbial communities from Panama - MetaG Plot_35 | ecosystem: Environmental > Terrestrial > Soil > Tropical forest > Bulk soil | place: Panama | collected 2016-02-17
GCGATCGGCGACCTGGCGCGGGATTCCGCCACCGCGGTCATCGACGCTCGCGGCATGATCGTCGCGCCGGGGTTCATCGACATGCTGGGCCAGTCGGAGCTATCGATCCTCATCGACCCGCGAGTGCCATCAAAGGTCTTTCAGGGGATCACGACCGAGATTACCGGCGAGGGGGAGTCGATTGCCCCGCTCGACAGCGCGATGATCGCGGGGAGCGCCTCCATCTACCGGCACTACGGGATCGACGTCGACTGGCGCACCCTGGCCCAGTACTTCACCCGGATACAAAAGCAGGGCATGGGAATCAACCTGGGAACGTACGTCGGCGCCACCTCGGTGCGCGAAATGGTACTGGGCGAGGGCGACGTGCAACCGACTCCCGAACAACTGCAGCGCATGCAGGACCTGGTCGCGACGGCGATGCGCGAGGGAGCGCTCGGGATCTCGACGGCGCTCGAGTACCCGCCGGCGCCCTACGCACGGACCGAGGAGCTGATTGCACTCGCGCGCACGGCGGCGCAGTACGGCGGCATTTACGCCACTCACATGCGGAACGAGGGCGACGGCGAGATCGCCGCGCTCGATGAGACGTTCCGCATCGCCCGCGAGGCCCGGATCCCGGTAGAGATTTTCCACTTCAAGACGAGCGGCCGGACGAACTTCGGCACGTTGCCGCGCCTGGTCGCCAAGGTGGATTCGGCTCGTCTGGCCGGGTTGGATATCACGGCCGACACGTACGCGTACACGGCGTGGATGAATGGCCTTTCCGCGTTCGTGCCGCCGTGGGCGTTCGATGGCGGGACTGCTCGACTGCTCGAGCGATTGCAGGATCGCGCGGCGCGTGCCCGTATCCGCCGCGACATGCTGACCCGCTCGACCGCCTGGGACAACGAGTGGCAGGAGATCCCTGGACCCCACGACGTGCTGATCGGCGTCGTCCTCAATCCGGGGCTACGCGCACTCCAGGGAAAGCGCCTCGACGAGATCGCGGCCGCGTGGCACGAGGACGCGATCAAGGCCTTGCTGGACCTGCTGGTCAAGGACAGCGCCCGGACCGAGGTCGCGGTGTTCGGGATGGCGGAGCGGGACGTGGCGTTCGCGCTGCGGCAGCCGTGGGTGTCGATCGGGACCGACTACGCGGGCAGCGCTCCCGAAGGCATCCTGGGCGCCGAGCGTCCGCATCCCAGAGCGTACGGCACATTCCCGCGCATCCTGCGCAAGTACGTGCGCGAGGAGCACCTCCTGACGTTACCGGAGGCGATCCGCAAGTTCACGGCCCTCGCCGCGCAGCGCGAGCACCTCGATGATCGTGGCGTCATCAAGCGCGGGATGTGGGCGGATCTCGTCGTGTTCGATCCCGATTCGATCGCCGACCGTGCGACCTATGACGATCCCAACCAGTTCGCGGTCGGAATGCGGTACGTACTGGTGAATGGGGTGCCGGTGATCGCCGACGGGAAGTTGACCGGGGCACGGCCGGGACGAGTGCTGTATGGGCCCGGTTACGACGGTGAGCGACACTGACAGGGAAACCCCTTTAATGGCCGTTGACCGCCGCCCGCGCCGCGTCGCGCGGCGAGCCGCCCCACTGGCGACGCCACGCCCGGCGCAGCTGCAGACCGGACGAGAAGCCGGCCACCTCGGCGGCGCGCGAGATCGTCGCGCCGCATTCGATCGAGAGTCGTGCGCGCTCGAGGCGGATCAGCCGCAGGTAGTGTAACGGCGAAATACCGGCATGGTCCATGAACAGCCGCAGCAGGTGACGCTCGGTGGCATGCGCGACCGCGGCCAGTGTCGCCATGTCCCAGTCGCGCTCCGGACGGGTGACGATGGCGTCCTGCACGCGGTGCACGGCGGCGTGCAGATGGCGGCGATGCACCAGGAACGGCGACAGCTCGGGGTCGCGCGGCGAGCGCCGCAAATACACCACCATGTCCTCGGCAACGCTCGCCGCCAGCGCCTCACCGCACTCCTCGGCGATCAGGTGCAGCGCGAGGTCGATGCCCGCCGTGATCCCGGCGCTCGACGCGAACGCCCCGTCGACCACGAAGACGCGATTGTCGACGACCTGCGCCCGCGGCGCCAGCGCCCGCAGCGACTGCAGCAGCTCGTGGTGCGTCGTGCAGCGACGCCCGGCCACGAGGCCCGCACGCGCCGCGAGCAGCGCCCCCGAGCAGATCGCCAGCACGCGATGCGGCGTGTCCCCGGCCAGAACCGATTCGCCAAGACGCTTGAGCCACTGCGCGATCTCGGCGATGGGCGGCGTGACCCGGTCGAGGTACGCCGCCGGTTGACCCACCAGCACGATCCAGGTCGGCGAATCGAGCCGCGCCGGCAGCGCCTCGAGGCCGGCCAGCGCGAGCCCGACGGAAGTCGGCGGCGTGGACACGGGACCGGCGTAGCGCAGCCGGAAGCGCGGCTGCTGGCCGCGCCGCTCGCGATGCAGATTCGCGAGGCGCAACGCCTCCGCGGGCCCGGCGACATCCTGTAAGAGCGAGTGCGGGGCGATGACGAACAGGCAGTCGATCAGGTCGGAGCGAGCGATCATTTCAGGACATGACCTCCCGCTCGAACATTAGGACGCACGCACCAGAAGCGCCACGCCATTGTTCGAATCACGTCCGAAACTGATCCAAACCTGTCGGACCTGGGCGCCGACACGCGACGACGCCGGCCCTAGGTTCGCGCGCATGGTCAGCCATCGACATGCAACTGCCCGCATCGCCCTCGCACTGCTCATCGCCTGCAGCACGATCGGCTCGCTGCGAGCCCAGCGCCTGGAACAGGGCGTCGACACCAGCATCGCGCCCGGCGACGACTTTTTCGCATACGCCAATGGCGCCTGGCTCAGGACCACGGTGATTCCAGAGGGCATGGAACGCTGGGGCGTGCGCAACGAGATCACCGAGCAAACCCGCCACCAGATCGCTGCGCTGTTGGACGCGGCAGCCGCGGCACCGCGGGGTTCCGCCGCGCGCAGAGTCGCCGACTTCCGCGCCGCCTGGCTGAACGAGGCCGCGATCGAAGCGCGCGGCATCGCACCGCTGCGGCCGTACCTCGACAGCATCGATCGCGTGCGCGACAAGGCTGCCCTGACTCGCCTCCTGGGCCAGTGGATCGGCACCGACGTCGACCCGCTCATCTATGGGATCTTCCAGTCGACGCGCGTCATCGGATTGTCGATCGAGCCCGGGATCAACGGCGAGCGGACCTACCCGGTGTTCCTGCTGCAGGGCGGACTCGACCTCCCCGACCGTGACGACTACCTGAGCACCGATTCCGGCATGCAGGCGCTGCGAGCCAGGTATCAGGCGCACATCGGCCGCATGCTGGCGCTCGCCGCTTACGATCACACCGACGATCGCGCAGCGGCGGTCGTGCGACTCGAGACTTCCCTGGCGCAAAGCCAGGCGACGCTGGCCGTCTCCGCCAACGACCACAACGCCGATCACCGCTGGACCCGCGCCGATTTCGCCCGCCTGGCGCCGGGAATGGACTGGCCGGCATTTCTCGCCGCGGCTGGGCTCGGCGGGCAGGACACGATCGCCGTCTGGCAACCGGGCGCCATGGCGGGCGTGGCGGCGCTGGTCGCGTCCGAGCCGCTCGAGACCTGGAAGGATTACCTGCGCATCCATCTGCTGGACGAAGAGGCCGACGTACTGCCGCGCGCCTTCGCGAACGAAGCGCTCGCGATGCGCAGCGCGGTGTCGGGGAAGCCGGCGGCGAGCCGCGCCGAGCGAGCACTCACGGCGACGCAGCAGGCGCAGGGCGACGCCATCGGCAAGATGTACGCGGAGCGGTACTTCTCTCCCGCGCAGAAAGCGCGCGTCCAGGGGATCGTGACGAATGTGCGGGCGGCGTTCATCCGGCAGGTGGAGTCGACGCCGTGGATGTCGCCTGCGACGCGGACGATGGCGCTCTCGAAATTGCGCTCGCTCTATGTCGGCATCGGCTACCCGGAGCATTGGGAGGACGACACCGACCTGATCGTCGATCCGGCGGATGCGCTCGGCAATCACCGCCGCGTGCTGGAGCGCGGCCGCCGCCGGACGCTCGCGCGCCTCGGGCATCGCGTCGACCTCACCCACTGGTGCATCGCACCGCAGCAGGTGGGCGCGGTGCTCGTGTTCCAGCACAACGCCTATGACTTCGCGGCCGGCCTCCTGCAGGCGCCGAAATTCGACTCGACGGCGTCGGACGCAGCGAACTACGGCGCGATCGGGGCCATCATCGGGCACGACATCAGCCACTACGTCGACGTGCTCGGCGCCGACTACGACACCGTCTTCGCGGAGCGGCATTGGTGGACGCCTGAGGACATGACACGGTTCGAGGCAGCGGCCGATCCACTGGTGCGGCAGTTCTCCGCCTATCGCCCGTTCCCCGACCTCGCCGTGAACGGCAGCCTGACGCGAACGGAAAACGTCGCCGACCTGGCCGGCCTGACGGCGGCGTTCGCGGCGTATCGCCTCAGCCTCGGCGGCCGCGTCCGCGACACTGCGTTGGTCCGGGAGCAGGACCGCCAGTTCTTCATCGGGTGGGCGCGCAGCTGGCGCGTGCGGATCAGCGACGCGGCCATGCGCACTCAGCTCACCTCGAACGATCACGCGCCGGAGATGTTCCGCGTGAATACCGTGCGCAACCTGGACGCGTGGTACGACGCCTTCGACGTGCGACCCGGACAGGCCTTGTATCTCGAGCCCGCGGCGCGGGTGCGCGTGTGGTAGCAGTCGGCTGACCGATGCGGATCACCGTCTGCGAGCTCCCACACGAACCGGCCCCCCTGCGAGAGGCATGGGCCGGGCTGTGCGAGCATACGAAGCGGCAGGCGGCGGAGGTGGTGCTGCTGCCGGAGTGCGCCTTCGTTCCGCCGCTGTGGGAGTGCTGGCCGTTCGACTACAGCCGCTGGGAGCGTGCCGTCCAGCTCAGCGAAGCCTGGCTGGCTCGACTGCCCGAGCTGGGAACCGAGTTTGTCGTCGGTACCAGGCCGGTCGAAGTCGGCGGACGCCCATTCAACCAGGGTTTTCTGTGGTTCCCCACATCCGGCGTGGTGCCGCTGCGGCGCAAGTACTTTCTTCCCGACCAGCCCGGCAACTGGGAGGCGCAGTGGTTCGATGACGGCGATCCGATGTTTCCGGTGTTTCGCGCGGGGCCGCTGTCGTTCGGACTGAACATCTGCAGCGAGCTGTGGGCGCTCGAGACCTACGGGAACTACGCGGGACACGCCCAGGTCGTGATGTCGCCGCGGGCAACCGGCGCCGGTACGTACGCCAAGTGGCTGGCGGCGGGCATGGTAGCGGCGGTGCGCACGGGAGCGTACAGCGTATCGTCCAATCGCGTGGACGTGACGGGCGCGTGCGGCGGTCGCAGCTGGGTGATCAGTCCGGAGGGCGAGATCCTGGCGTTGACGACGCCGGCGGCCCCGTTCGCCACCGTCGACGTCGATCTCGTCGCGTGGCAGGAGACGCGAGCGGGCTATCCGCGCTACGTGTTCACGAGAGGAACGACGGCAACCCTTTGATGGTCATGAACGGACGCATGCCAGTGCCTGTGACGCACGCGCCACCTTCTTCCCGCGATGGCCAGCGCCCCGACAAAGCCCGCAGCGGGTCTCAGGCCATAGATCGACCACGCACGATGGAGGCGACGGCCCGAGAAGCTCGGCAACGGCATGGCCAGGCCCTCCCCGCGCGCTTTCACGTACGCCTCCTTCTTGGTCCAACACGCGAGAAAGGCCGCGGCGTAGCGGTGGTCGGGCACCCTCCGCAAATTCTCCACGTCAGCCGCTGAGAAGCAGCAGCGCGCGATTTCGTCGTAATCGAATTGCGGGCGGATGTATTCGACATCGACCCCGATGTCGGCCCCAGCGGCGATTGCGATGAGGGCGAGATCGGCGGAGTGAGAGAGGTTGAACTTGAGCGCGCTGCCGAGCTCCGGGCCCAGGGAAGGCTTGCCGAACTCGTTGTACACGAACCGGATGTGAGCAGGGGGGACTCCGAGGTAGCATCCCAGTAGCTCTCGCATAGCTCCGTGCGCGACGATGAAGTGCTGCCGGTCTCGCCCGAATCGCAGACGCGCGCTGCGATTCCGCTCGTCACCCGAGAGGATGGCGTACAGCCGGGCGGTTGTGTCACGCGAAATATCCAGACTGACGCGCCATGTGTGCGCTTCGCCGGTCTCGAGAGTCGGAAACATCAGCTGCCAATCACGCGACCAGGGTCGGCCAGCGCGACGAGCACTTCGCGTGGCCCCTCGAAGGAATCCCTGGCGTGCGCGGTGCGGATGTTGTCCACCAGCAGCAGATCGCCGGCTTCCCACTTCTCGCGCACCGTGTGCACGTCGTACGCCGCGTTGATCGTCTGGACGATATCCGCGCCGACCGGTGAGCCATCCCCGAGGCAGGTGTTGAACGGCAGCCCGTCCTCCCCGTAGACATCCACCAGGTATTCGCGCAGCTCCGGAGCCATCGTCCACTCGTTCAGGAACGCGATCTGGTTGAACCAGCACCGACAGCCGGAGAGCGGGTGTCGCACCACGGCGCGGCGGCGCTGCCATGTGCGTAAGACGCCTCCCTCCCGCCACTCGAACTCGATCGCGTTGGCGAGGCAGTAGCGTTCCACGGCGCCGCGGTCGTCCGTGCCGAAGGCGTCATTGACGGATGCCCCGATGTCCGCGTGATAATTGCGGACCAGCAGCCAGCCCACGCGCTCGCAGCGCGCGACCAGCTCGGCCGGCAGCGCCTGGAGGACGGTCGCCGAGTCCGCCAGCGGCGTCGCGCCGCCGCGCGTCGAGGCGGCGAGACAGGCGAACAACATCAGTCCCGGGACCTGGTCCGCGTAGCTGAGCTCGTGGTGCATGCACATCGGCTGGTTGGACGGCCACTTTGACGCCGAGTACACGCCGACGCTGTAGCGCCGGCGCGTCGCGAAGGCCTCTCGTTCGATCATCAGGTTGCCCAGCTTCCGAAACACCGCTTCGGTCTGGACCTGGTCGAAGAGCCCGAGCCCGCGCACGAGCAGCGCCCCGTGCTCAGTGACCGCACGGCGCAACACGTTGCGGTATTCGGCTGCCCAGCACGCCACGTCGTCCGCCGCGGCGACTCGCAGCAGCGGGGGCTTGCCGGGCTGCAGGTCGACGCTGAGCGGCGAGGTCCGCGAAGGAGAGGTCATATGCGGGTCGCAGCGCAGTGGCCGCTCGGCCCCTGCGCTGGAGCCTCGTCGAGCAGGGTGGCCTGGTCGCTGAGTACCGGGTGGGCCGCGAGGTCGCTGAACGACAGCGCGCGGTCCAGGGCGACCACCAGCTTCAACGCGGACAGTGAAGTGCCGCCGAGGTCGAAGAAGTCGTCCCGCCTGCCGATCTCGTCTCTGGGGATGCCGAGTACTTCCGCCCACACATCTGCCAGCCATAGCTCGACCGCGGTACCCGGCTCGTCATGGCCTGGCTCGGGGGCTTCGAGCTCCGCGGCGAGCGCCGCCAGGGTCTTCTTGTCCGTCTTGCCGTTGTCCGTGAGCGGCAGCGTCTTTCGCCAATGCAATGCGGACGGAATCATGTACGCCGGCAGCGACGCGCCGAGCTGGTCTCGCATCACGGCGTCATCGAGAGGTCGGTCGCCCGTGTAGAAGGCCACGAGGTGCTTGTTGCCGTCGGGACGCTCGATCACCACCACCGCGCCCTCACGCACGCCCCGCACTCCGAGGAGCCGGTTCTCGATCTCCCCGATTTCGATGCGGAACCCGCTGATCTTGACCTGCGCATCGCGGCGCCCGAGGAATTCCAGCTTGCCGTCGGGCAGCCAGCGCCCGAAGTCGCCGCTGCGGTACAACCGCCCGCCCGGGCTGCGCGGATCGGACAAGAAAGCGCCCCGGGTGCGCTCGGGATCGTTGATGTACCCGCGGCCGACGCACACGCCGGAAAAGAGGATCTCCCCGGGTTCGCCGAGCGATACCGGAGACAGGTGCTCGTCGACGACGGCAATGCGGACATTGTGGATCGGGCGGCCCAGCGGAACGCGCTCTCCGGACGGCGGGCAGTCCATGATCTCGTGGTTGGTGTCGTCCGATGTTTCGGTGAGCCCGTACGCATTCACCAGTTTGATGCGCGGTTGCACCGCGAACCAACGCTCGACCAGCTCCTTCTTCAACGCCTCGCCGGTGGCCACCACGTAGCGCAGGTCCGGGAGCGCGCACGGATGGCGCGCCAGAAAGGACACGAGGACTTCGAGATAGGACGGCACCACCTGAACGACGTTCACGGCGGCGCCGGCGATCGTGTCGATGAATCGCCCGGCGTCGAGGATGATCTCTTGCTCGACGAGATGCGTGCGTCCACCGACGAGCAGAGCCGACAGCAATTGCCAGAGCGAGATGTCGAAGCACTGGGGCGCCGTTTGCGCCACGACGGTCCCTTCGACGATCCCCAAATCGTCGATCTTGGCGAACAGGTGGTTGAGCATCCCCGCGTGCTCGCACATCGCGCCCTTGGGGTCACCGGTGGAGCCGGAGGTGAAATAGATGTAGGCGAGCTGGTCGGTCGCGATTGGAAGGCCGAGGTTCTCGTCGACCTGGCTCCCCCCCTGCGCGCTTGCCGCGCCGACGTCGACGGTAGCGACCTGATCGGGCATCGCGGGGCTGCCGCGCTCCGCGAGCACGATGCGGCAGCCTGCCCGGGAGAGCATGCGAGCGATGCGGTCGGCCGGGAAATGAGGCTCGATGGGCAAGTAGGCGCCCCCGGCCTTGAAGATCGCGAGCACGGCGGTCAACCAGTCCAGATTGCGCTCGGTGACCACACCCACGACGCCCTCGTGCGACAGGCCCCATTCCAGCAGGGTGCGGGCGACACGGTTGGCGCGGGCATTGAGCTCGCGGTAGCAGAGCCGGCGGTCGCCTTGCACGGCGGCGATGGCGTCGGGGCGTGTCCGCGCCATGGTTTCGAAAACCTCGTGAGCCCGGGCGTCGGGAAGCGCTCGGCTCGCTCCGACGCCCACCATTGTGGCGTACTCGCTCATCTCACACCTCCCGCGCCGGGTTTCCTCCCCACCGCGCGCCGGGCGGGACCTCCTCCCCCTTCATAAGGAAGGAGTCGGTCCCGAGCACGGCGCCGTCACCCATCGTGACACCATAGTGGACCAGGGCGTCGACGCCGATCGTGGCGCCCGCGCCGATCGTCGTCCGGTCGCACTTGAACGTGCCGTCCTCCTGCGAGTGGTTTTGGATCTTGCTGCGGTAATTGAGGACCGCTTCGTCGCCGATGGCAGTGAGCGTCGGCTCAGGGATGTGGATGCCGTCGTCGAACACCCTACGCCCCAGCCGAACGCCCATGAGCCGCCACAGCACGTTCTTGAACGGAGTGCCGTCGAAGGCGTGGAGATAGTGAATGGGATGCAGCTTCCACAGGCGCTCCACCAGCCAGAAATCGGGGTGGTAGATGGAGCAAATGGTCGGCTGTATCGGGCGCAGCACCGCGAGGCAACGCTCCACGAGGGTGAAGTAAACCGCGGCGGCTACGACGCTGAGCGCGAAACACGCGGCCGCGACCACGTGGGCAAACACGGCGTACTGCTCGAGAGCGGCGAGGTAGAGCACCGCGCTCAGGAAGACGGCCATCCACCGAGTGAGGAGGAAGATGCCGATGGTCCGTCGGTTGTACCGGTTCTTCGCCGCCAGGCCGCGGCGCAGCGCCTCCCCCGCTCGCAGATGGTCGAATTGGGTGTCGCGCTCGACAGTGCGCGGAATCTCGAAACACGGAGCGCCCAGCAGGCCGACGCCTTCGCGAATCTTGCCGTCGAGCGGCACCATCACCTTCGTCGCAAGCAGGACATTGTCGCCCGTCCGGCCGCCCGCGGGGTACGTGACGTCGTTTCCCAGAAAGCTGTGGGAGCCGATCGCCACGCGAGACACGCGAAACGACGTGCTCGAGACTTCGTCGTTCATCAGAATCAGCCCGTCCGCGACCATCGTCCCGCTGCCGACGGAGCAGAGGCGCGGGTTGGCGTGGATCACTTCGATGCCGAAATTCGACCCGGTCTGCACGACTGGAGAGAGGTGATAGCCCAGCCACTGCAGGTATCGGACGATGTACGAGCTGTCGCCGAAGAGAAAGGTGAAGAACTTCACGTTGCCCAGCCGCGCGATGGTCCGATGGATCGCGTCGTGGACGCCATAGAGCGGATAGACCGTGTCCGGGGGAAGCAACGGGTTCAACACCCGAGGCACCCCGACCATGAGCAAGAGCCCGACGAGCGCGAGGCCGAAGAAGAGCACGAGTGTGAGGGCCCCCGCCTCGATGCACAGCGCTCCCAGCCCGCTCGCACCACCGGCCGGCTCCAGGAGCCGTGCGAGCGACGACGCCGCATTGATCGCCAGGCTCGCGCCGCCTTCGATCAGCGGCAGGTAGACGAGCAGGACGACCAGCAGCGCGGCGACGGAGTAGCTCGCGCGACGCAGCCGGCCGCACCGCGCCGGCGGGACTCTCACATAGTTCACCTCGGTGCGCTGTGCCGGAGATCCGTGCCACCGCTCGCCCGCAGGGACCACCTGACCGCTGTGCAGTGCGGAGGCGTGACCAAGCTGGGCCCCGTCGCCCATGGACGTGTGGATGTCGAGCACGCTCCGTTCGCCGACGAACACATTCCGGCCCAGGGTCACCGGCCCGGTCTCGAGCCGTCCGCTCTCCGCCCGATAGCCGTTGAACACCGTCTCCTTGCGGAGCACCGTTCCCGCGCCGATGGTCAGGAGATCCGCGCACACCGGCACGCGTCGCGAGAGGATCACGACGCCCGGCCCGATTTTCGCCCCCAGTGCTCTCAGATAGAACAGGTACACGGGAGACCCGAAGAACAGGCGGGCCGCCGGGCTGGACCGGATCAGCGTCTTGACGATCCAGAAACGGACGTAGGCAAGACTCCACAGGCGGATCTGCTGGGGCCGCCAGCGGCCGATGAGCGTCCACTTCGCGGCAAGCGGAACTGCGCTGACCGCAGCGAACGCCGTGCCACTGGCGAGGATCAATCGCACGTAGATCGCGGCGGCACTCGAGCCCGCCGCGACCCACGCGTATCCCGTCACGATGGCGACCACGGCCCCATAGGAGTAAGCCAGGAAGAACAGGGCCTGCAGTGCTCCACAGAGAACGTATTCCCACGTGCTGGTTCGCATCGCTGCCTCGACCACCGTCGACCGCGACAGCGTGGTCGGCCGTGGGGCCGCGTCCGCGAGCGCCGCCACCAGGCTGCGAATCGTGGGATGCGCGTACACATCCCGCATCGACACCGGCGGCAGGCCGCCGCGCTTTCGCAGGCGCGCGCAGAAATGGGCCATGACGAGCGAGTCGGCGCCGAGGTCGTCGAAGAAATGACTGTCGACCGTCACCGCGTCCGTGCCCAGCACTTCGGCGAGCACCTCGGCGAAAACGGCCTCGACGCCTGCTTCGACGACCGCCGTCATCGCTCGACCTCGCAAAAGAAGTCCGTCAGTCGCAGCTCCCGGCCGGCGGCCACCGCCCGGTCGTACACCCACTTGCCGACGGCCACGTCGAGGACTCCCATGCCGAACGGGGAGAAGATGATCGGACGACTGCGATCCACCGAGCAACGCCCCAGCATCACGTCGGCGAGCGTGCCCGTCACGAAGCTGCGGCTTCCCGTTTGCTGCTCGGCGAGATGAGGCGATGTGTTCGCCCGCAGGACGTGCTCGACGTCGTCCACGACGTTATGAGATCGGAGCAGGATCTCGGGTGCGAGATCGCGCAGGGAGATGTGCAGCACCAACGGGTTGTGCGCGAACAGCGAGCCGTCGGCGATGTACGGCGCCGGCGCGACGGTCGTGAACACGATCAGATCCGAAGCCCGCAGCAGCGAGTTCACGTCCGGCGCCACCGTCACCGCGCGATGGCGCTCGAGGCGGCACGCCGTCCAGCGGAATCTCGCGCTTTCGTGCGGCGACCTGTCGTACAAGCGCACTTCCTCGATCGCCCAGCCGGTGTCGACCAGGAAGTCGTACACGTACCGGGCGATCAAGCCCGTGCCCACGATGCCCAACGCCTGCGCACGGCGCGATGCACCGTTCAGCCAATACGCGGCGAGGGCGCCCGACGCAGCCGTCCGCGCAGCCGAGATGATCGAGCTCTCGAGCACGGCGAAGGGGTAGCCGGTCTCATAATTGTTGAGCACCAGCACGGCCGACGCCCGCGGAAAGCCTCGCTCGACGTTCCCGGGGTAACTGGCGATCCACTTGATGCCGGCCACGCCGAAGCCGTCACCGAGGAAGGCCGGGAGCGCGATGATGCGACAGTCCGGCTTGTCGGGGAAGCGGAGAAAGAGACTCTCCGGGTTGACGGATCGCCCCTGAGCGTGGGCGAGATAGGCGTCCCGGAC
>Ga0126383_10002263_pt1 | contig 12369 bp, 17 predicted proteins | sample PanSoiMetPlot_35_FD_96882 | JGI IMG/M metagenome (GOLD analysis project Ga0126383, IMG submission 96882) | Tropical forest soil microbial communities from Panama - MetaG Plot_35 | ecosystem: Environmental > Terrestrial > Soil > Tropical forest > Bulk soil | place: Panama | collected 2016-02-17
CCTTGCCGATCCCGGACCGCAGCGAAACACGGCAAACGAGGACCGCGTGCATATCGTTATCGACCTTGGTGCGGATCAGAGACTCACCTTCGACAAGCCGATCCGACCCGGCCCCGACGACGACAAAATCGTCGACGTCCCCCCTACCTCAGTGCCCGGGTTTGACCTATGAACTTGTTCGAACGCCTGTCCCAACACCGACCGGCTGAGGCAGCGATCGAGCAGCCATCCCAAGAACCAGCCCAGAAACTTTTGACTTGGCTTCAAACCTGGGACCAACCAACCGTGACCTTGCGCACGATTCGGAATTTTGCTCCGCGACGGGTCCGCGATCGAGAGACCGCGATCCGCTCCGCCCAAATTTTGGTTGCGCACGGGTTCCTCACCCCCGTCAACTCATACACATGGCAGATTATCCGCCAACCCCTCACTCCCCACCAGTAGCCAGTAGCCGGAATATTCAAAAATCCCCGGACCAATATTTTTCGCGGGAATATTTCCGAAATAATATTTTTGAGGCACCCGGATATCCGCAACCCGGTAGCCGCCCAATATTTTGTGCGGCCGTAATTTGGAATATTTTTGAAGCGCCAGCGATGACGACCCTACACGGGACGACGACAACAGCGGTGATGGTGCACCGCGATGCGCGCGACCGAGAGGCTGAAAATCGACGACGTGCGAGAGCACAACCTCTGAGTTTGGTCGTATTTGGTCGTTTGGTCGTACCAGCTTTTCTGATTTTTCTAGATAGACTCGACGGGATAGTGTGTTGAATAAATTATATAATAATATCAAATACTTAACTATTTACATCCTCCCTTAATCGTTGTGAGCACGAAGGCTACGACCAAACGACCAAACTCAAGCGCTCTGTCTCGTCTGACCCCCCATTTCAACTAGCAGGTTGTACTCCCATCGACCGTCCGCGGCCATCACCGCGAGCGCGCCGGCGGGGAACTTTGCCCTCCGCGAGCAGCTCTTGGAGCTTCTCGGTGATCACGGAATATTTTGAAATTGCCTCGGATAATATTTTTGCGCCAAAAAATTGGGGAATCGAATATTTTTTACCGATCAAAATACTTACCGTCGCGAGCGTCTAGACTGCAAACCATTTCTCGCCCGGTCGCCCACCAGGGCCGCGGCCGTTTGGTTTGTTCTTCTCACAGCGGATTTTGCCGGCGGCCTCGAGCGTCCGTAGTGCACAACTAATCGCGTACGCATCCACGTTGCGGCCGAACACATCGTGGATGAATTCACGGCGATTATAGCCGTCGGGGCGGGCGAACTGGAGCTCGCGCAGGATTGTATCGGCGACGCGATCATTGCTCAGGTTGCTGAAAATATAGCCCGCCGACGCCTCACAGAACCGCCACAGCGCGTGCGCCGCATCGATGTGCAGCGCTGTGATTTTTGCCGCTCCGTCGAGCAACGCATAGAGCATCGCCAGCCGGAGCATCTGCGGCGCCGCGCGCGCGGTGAGGTGATCGATCAGCCCATTTGTGGGCGGGGTACCTTCTACGGTGGTGTAGATCGTCGTCCACAACGGCTTGGCTTCGTCGGCGATCATGATCTCGTTTCGCGTCCGCGCCACCTTGACTGCCTCGGCCGTCCTTCGTCCGAGCGCATCGAGTACACCAGGTTCGAAGTTCCCGCCGAATGGCAGGAGCTTGCTGCGGTCGACGCAGACGTAGAGGAAGCGGTTACCGAACCCGTCGGAGAGCGAGAGCTTTTCGAGCTTCTGGCGCAGCTCGTCTATCGTTATATGCGCGGTCATCGAGATGAGCGGTTCGGTTGCCGTAGACGGCTTATGTTTAGTCAGCGTCCTCAAGACTGGCGGGACACCGTCCCATGCTTGGCGCAGGATTTGGCTGACAATGTTGGTCTCCTGCTTCATCTTTGAGAGCGCGGAAGAAAACTCGCGTTCGTCGAGCAGTAAGCGCTTGTCGAAGATGCCGGGATCGACGCACACCAGTGTCTGTGTCTTCTTGTCCAGCTCATAGCGAGCGTCGCGCACATTCTCGATGATGCCCTCGCCTGAGCTAATGCCGCTCTTGATGTTATCGCGCACCCAATCGGGGTCGGCGTGTTCCATGATGATGCGGATGTCTTGCGCCGATGTGCCTTTGCGCGATCGTGCTGTTCGACCAGCAATGAGCGTGTAGATATTGGGGTAATGGTTAGCGTTTGCTACCCGGATGTATGGTGTGCGCCCCACCATGTTGCCGAAGCATGTCAAGTATTGCAGCAATAACGCCGCCGGGTCGGCTTCAGTGTGCGGAAGGATCGTCGCGACTACCTCGCCAGCAAGCCCATAGTAGGCAGTCTTGTCGAGCACGGGCCATGCGTTGGCAGCAGTGGCAGTGCTAGAGGTAGCGCCGGCAGCGTGTTCGTTCGTTGTCTTGCCGTTGCCGGCCGTGGCCGACGGTTTGTCCGGCTCGAACCGCGTCTCGGTCCACTCACCATGATCGATCTCCGTGACCTTCATGCCAGCACCAGATCGTTGAAGTCCTTAACGCGCACGGTGCGCAGCCAGCGCGCGGGAATGCCGGCGGCGACATAACGCGCAGCGCATGCCTCGGCGCCGTCGAGTGCCGCAGGGTCGCCTCGGTCCACTAGAATGGTCAGCGCCTTGATTCCGGGCAGGACGGGAAAATTCGCGATGTCGGTCTTGGGACCCATTGCCCATGCTGGCGGTGTGATTGCGCCGCAGCGGATGGCGCCGAGCACGGTCTCGATCCCTTCACCGATTGAGAGTTTGTGTGTGACTGGCCATAGCTTGATCGCGCGCGGGCTAGCCCAGCGGCCAAGGGTGAGGCGCCTGATCTTCTTTGCGTCCGCGGTCAGGCCGATACGGTGGATGCCGGCGGGCGCGTCGCTCTCGGTGTCACGAAACAACGCGAGCAAGCACGGGTGCCGCGCACCGTTGGCACCGAACGGGCAACGCGGGTGAAATCGCAGCGCCGCGTCAGTGCCGTTGGGGAGCACGGAGAGATCGAGTCTGCGCGTGTCAGTAAGATAGCGTTCGGCCAGCGTGCCAGCGATCGATTTGCCTTCATCCCACAGCTCGAGTCCGCGCTTGAGGGTGTCAGTGCTGTCCTTTGCCTCTGTCACGCGCGCGAGCATGTCATTGGGCAAGTCCATATCTTCGGCGATCCAGCCGTGCGCGCCGCAACCGAAACAGTGGTAGTGTCCGTCGGCATAAAGCTGGCAGCTCGGCGTCGTATCTTCGTGAAACGGGCAGTTAATTTTCTCGCGATCGTAACCCTGCACGTCTCCAGCGAAACCGGAGAAGCCGTCGCCAATATGCGAGGCCTGCGCCGCTGTGGAAAATGCTGGCGTTCCTTCCCATGGCAGTTCTTTGACTTTCGTCGCTTGCTCGTCGGAGACCTCATTTAGGACTGCAATTACGATGTCTTCCGCGGGCGTTGAATCAGTCTCATTGTCAAAATCATTGAGGGATTTCGGGGCGTCTCGTGCGACGTGATGATCTGTTTCAGCATGCAGCTCGGTCCAAGTATGTTTGGCATCGCCCCAGGTGCGACCGTATTTGATGTCAACCTTCATTGGCACTTCGAGCTTGATCACTTCTTCGCCGAGACGAGCCACCATCTCGGCTACTTCCGGCGACGTCACTGAGAGATCGAGCGAATCGTGCATCTGCAGCAGCGGAATGACGCCTTCGCGGTAACACGCGAGCATCCACTTCTTGGTTTGAATCGCAGCGGCGCTTTGAATAAGTACATTCAGCGCTTTGTATGTTTCGGCCCGCCAGAGCTGCTGTCCGAACCAGGGATGGCCGGGATCGCGCACGCGACGCTCGGCCTCTTCACGCGAGCACGGTCCGGCGCCCTTTTCCCATCTGCCACCGGGCGCCCACAGATTGAAGTGCCGGCGTGCGTTGTTGAATAGCGTGAAGAATCCCTGTTGATGCGCGGCGAGCTTACATTGTTCGGCGAGTAGCGAAATGAACGGCATCTTTTCTTTATACAGAGCAAGTAATGCGTGGGTTTCGTTCAATGGCTTTTTGATCTGTAGCGAAATGGTCTCTGGGCCGGCGCCGTAGATCGTCATGAAATTGGTGGTCTTGCCGTCTTGGCGACTTATCGCGCCACCGGTCAACTCCGATGTATAGGCATGAATGTCGGTATCGGGGTTGCTGAGATAGCGATCGCGCGCTGCGGCTGCTCCTGGTAGCTTATGTCGTACTGCATAGTTAACAACGAGGCGAAATTCCTGCTGACTCTGATCACAGCTCGCCCACATATCACCTTCTTCCGGCAAGAACACGCTGCGGATGCGCGGCGCCAGCTCCTCGTCGTGCTTCGGCATCTGTTGTAGCGGCGGATGTGAATACGAAAACCGGAACGAGCGTGTACCGCCGTAGTCTGAACGATGTGGATGCACCTCGCCGTAAACGCGGCCGTTCTCGATGTGCCCGAGAATTTGTTGCTGGAGAAAGTTGTCGCCGTACTGGTCGAGCTGATCTGCCGTAGCAATCAGTGGCGGTAACCAATGTTCTGAATGCTGCATCCAGCCGCGCTTGCCACGCTTAAACGACGGGTTGCCTTTTTTGGTTAGTGGGTACTTGATGCCAAGTCGATCGAAAGTGCTGATCAGCCATTTGCGCCCGTTGATTTCATCCATGCCAACGCCGGTGTCGAGTCTTTCAGAAATTTGGGTGAGCACGGCATCGCGTCGGCGCAAGAGTAAGTCGCGTGCCTGCTCGGCGGCGGAGATATCGATACGGATTCCGCGCCGGCGCATTTTGTGCACCATTGGAAGTAGGCCGATCTCGAGCAGGTAGGCTTCGCGTATTCTCGCGGTCGAGTATCGGATTCAGGGATTCATACACCTGCAGTGTGCGAACGGCGTCGGTCTCGGCGTAAGGTCCGACGAAGTGCGCGGGTAATTGCCAGAGGACGGATTGCGGCTTAAAGCTTTTACGTTTTCTTGCTGGGATTAGCCCCAGCGCAGCGCAGCCTTCAAGCAGCGGTGCTTCGTCCTTGCCGGGGAAGCCGCGCCAAGCGCATAAAGAATCGAGGCTGTACTTGAGACGGTTCTCGTCCACCATGGTGGCGAGCGCGTCGATTTCCTCCAGACGCTCGGCAGGCGGCATTTCGATGCCGAGATCGGCCCACAGCGATCCCCAATCGTACAAGCCATTTTTTGTGATGAAGCGCAGATTGGCGGCGACATGATCTTTTAGCCAACGAGCGATTTGGTCGCGGTCAAAGTTTTGACTATCTGGATGTCGAATCGAAAAGTAATGTGACCGAATGACGTTGTTAGCACGATATGCGACGCTGATGCCGCAAACATACCCGCCGTGCCACGGCCACCCTGGACCATGATCGGCGCGCAACCCTTCGTCGTTCGTCTCGGAATCGAGCGCGATGATGCCGACGCGGCGCAGATCTGGTAGCTCGGACGGCGGCAGCCACTCGGTTGGCATTGCTAAATCTCACTAGCGGTCTCTCCACGAGCGGTGGCTTCAAACCGATCAAATGCTTCATCTTCTTCGGTGCGAAAATCAGAGAGCGGCCGCTCGTCTTCATCTTCTTCGCAGTAGCCGTGTGGCCATTCGTCTTGCAGTTTCATGAGTCGATCGAACGTTGCATTAATTGTGTCTGGCGTGAGGCGCTCGCCCCATAGGTCGACGAGCAGGCGGTGAATATGGTCTGTATCGAGCGGCCTGTAGCAAATCTCACCGTGGCGCCCTTCTCCAAGGCGCTCGAGGTCACCGTCATATCGCGCAACGATCGAGTCATCGATTACTCTGTCGAAAGCATCTTGAGTTTTGCTGTCGAGCTCCATGATTGTCTCCTCCGTATTGGGATCGCTTCCTGATGCTGCTCTGTTCCTGAGAGCAGCATTAAGCAGCGGTCCATCGCTAGAAAGGAATTTCGTCCTGGATTTCCTCCTTCAGCGTGATCGGTGTGACAGATTGTGCCTCGACCGGCACGCCTGATGTTGCTGCAGGAGCACTGCCTAAATCCAGAAGTGCATGCGCAGTCGGAGACGGTAATGTATCTGCTACCCGATCAGCGCCGAGCTTCACCCAGTCCTTGATTGCGAGGAATGGCCGCTCGCGATCTGGCTTGTATGCGTTCGGGAAGTGAACGTGGCTCAATTCGACGACGGGGTAGACGCTGTCGCCGCGTAGCCTGCGAACCCGTTTAATCTGATCAACGAGTTCTCGCACCGCAATGGCCGAGCCTATCGTTGTTATCGGCGACGCCCAGGTGTACGGGTTGAAGAGTTCGTCGACCAGATATAGGCAGTGCTGTCCGCTCCAGGGTCCAGTTTCTTTGCCGAAAGACATGCGCCATTCGCTTCTTGGGCATTTAGCATTGAGCTGTCAAAGTCGGGAAATTTCTCGCCCGCCGCGAGAATGTGTGTTTCTAGGGGCTTGTTATCCTGACTCCATTTGGTCGATACGTTCACTACGTCGACGGCGGTGAACCGCTTGCCCGTGACAATTCGCTCTTCGATCTTCCAGTCAGGGTCGAGAAACTTGAACTTCGCTCCTCGAATGACCGAGCCTATCGCGTTGATGCCGTCATCGCCTTCAACTTCGTCCGTGAAGTTGTTAAACCCGTCCAACTCAACAACAGGCTTGTTTGTAGTTGTCATAACTTCGTTTGACATTTTCATCACTCCGCTGTTTTGCCGGATGCTCCGGCGGACTTCCCCGCATCAGCAGGAAACTTTGCGAACATCGCTTTGATGACCCGAAACACATTGTCCGGCTGGTCGGGTAAAGGATCATCAATCGGCTCTAGACCGGATTTTTCGCGCAGCTTGGTAATTGCACTGTTGACTTCGTGCAGCACGACGAGCCGGGTCGGATAATCAATCTCCGACCAATCGATTGCGCGGATATATCCAGCTAGTTGCGACGGTTGGACGTGCTGCAAGTTTGCGAACATTCGGAACAGCTCACCCAGCACGGCGCCATAAGGCCCAACGAGTGCGGTCGTACACTCGTCACGGTGAAATTTTTTCCACGCTCTCAGCAAACGAGCATCGTCTGCGAGCTTCTGCGTTTTATCGGAAAACTGCCGCTTCATGAGGCGGGCTCCTCGGCGATGAGGTCGAGGGCGTTGCCGACGTATGCGAGCAAGCCGCGATGGTCCGAACTCATGATGCGCCCCTTCTGAGGTTTTGGTTCCCGATCATTGCCCACAGTTGGGCGGCGTAGGCGACGTCGCTGGCAGCGGCCTCGAGCCGCCGAAGAAGTCTCCCCTTTGTTGCACCTGGGCGCGAAGGTCTGAGTTCATCGCGTGACCTCCGATTCAAGTTGTTCGCGCAAATCGCGGACGTAGTCTTGCACGCGCGCCGCGCTTTATTCATCGGCTTGCTCGAGTTGTGTTCGCAGATTGGCGATCTGAGCCTGCAATTCGCTATCAAAGTCGTGCTCGAGCGCCGACTTCAGCTGCTCCAGCAAGTCACGCTGTCGTTCAAATGTACGCTCCAGTTCCTTGATGATGCCTTCGATGACGGCACTCATGGCAGGCTCCTTGTTGATGTCGATCGCGACCCGATCTCTTCGAGAGTTTCGGCGTCATAACTCGCGAGCTGCGCGCCGTCGTTTTCGAAGTGGGCCTCGACGATCGCTGGTGGTTCGCATTTCGTGCGCGATCGATAGGCGTGCTGTGCCAAGCGCACGCCGCGCATCACGTCGAGCTTTTTGAGGGAGCTGAACACGGTCATCACGGTGACCTGGCCATCGACAAACCGAGCAGTGAAGGTGGGATTGGAATTATCGGTCATGACAGGTCTCCGTCATCCTCTCGCATCCTTGAGCATCGTCCTCTCCTCTTCGGTCAGATCATGAGTTTGGAAGCTTCCTTCGTTTGAGATAGACTTGCTCGAACTCGAGCCTTTTGAGGAACGGCTGCAGCGCTGTTTTGCCGAAATGCTTGATCGCAGCACCGCAATCGAGCCGCTCCTGGGTTCGGTTGACGATCAGCGCCTTCCACTCGGCGCCGGTGAGGTCGTCGCTCTCGACCAATTGCCGGCGCAAAGCGTCTTCACGTTTCTGCAGCGCTTTGAGCTCCGCCCGTGTATCCGCGAGCAGATCGGCCGGATGTCGATTCTGACGGGCGTGCAGGCCTCCGTGGGCGAGCGGCGCGCTCATGGCACGCCTCCCGTCGTATCCGGCTCGCTCGGCTTCTCGGTCTGTTTCTGCCTGCGGGCTTTGCAGCCCTCGCCCTGGCCGGCGTACATACGCCGGGAGCGCGCCCAGTACGCCTGGGCGGCGCAGTATTCGTCCCACGCTTCGTCCGGGATGTTGTCCCAGTCACCGTACTCGTGCAGGAGCGGGGCGACGCTGGGCGGGGCGATGGTGTATTTCGACGTTGCCATGCCCCGGCAGCTGGGGGCGGCGATTACGCACCGCTACGCAATGCGTAAGTTTGCGTAAATTTGCGTAATTATTTTTCGAGGGCGGTTTTTATTTCAATGTCGGCGAGCCTGACCGTGTCGTGACTAACCTTGTCCTCTTGGAAGTCCTCCAATCTGTTGATGCGATTGGTCACCGCCTGGATGCTCACGCCCTCCGGGTGAATGCCGTGCGGGGGGTAAAGCGTCTTCATCGCCGCCTTTGCACGCTCGCGCTGCCATCGTGTGGCCTCGGCCCGTTCAGGCGCCGGCTTGGCAACCGACTGCTGGGTAGCAGACGGCAAGCCCTCCGGCTCGACCTTGGCATCTGAAGTCGGCGCTACGGCTGCCTCACGAGCGAGCGGCGGGCTGCCCTCTGCCGGCGGCAATGTGGCGCTCGTCACAGGCGCCGGGGCAGCAGGTGGCTGCTGCTGCTGAGGCTGCTGCTCGGCTTGCGGCGATTGCGATGGCTCGGAGCCGCCCGCAGCATGAAGCTGCCGATCCGCCGGCGCGGCCAGCGTTGCCGGGTTCGGCGAGTACCATCGGGTGAGGTCAGCCTTCCATAGGAAAACGCGCCCCTCCTCGAAGGGCGGCTCAACCCTGACGCCCTCCGCGGGATTAAGCGGAGCGCGGACGGTTCGCTGCTGCCAATCTGACGCCTCGAGCAGCTTTAGGATCGTGCCGTCGGGCGCCACCAACGCTGCGCGCAGCCGCCCCGCACGTAAGTCCCGATTGATGCACCCATGGGCAAGGACGGCATCTCTGTCGACAGAGGATAGGATCCAGATGAACGCGGACGTGAGCGCCACCCAATCGGGCGGGACAAAAAGTGCTACTGTAATCGCGGCCTCGATCACGGGTGGCACCCCGTACGTGGTCAGTCCCCGGACGCGGCTCATCCCGCGCCGGGGACACATTGCATCTCAGGCCCATTATGGAAGCAAGCACCCCGTCAGTGGCCGCAACCGAACTCCGCGCGATGCTCGGTGCGCGCGGCATCGCACAGCGCGCTACAATGACGACCTTCGATCCGGGGCGGGAGGAAACACCGCCTAAGCAGCGACGCCCGCGCGCCACGGCCACGACCGAATTCGGTCGGGCGCTCACCGCCCTCAAAATCAAGCAGCGCACCGCCGCACGGTGGTTCCACACTAGCGAAAGAAATATTAGGCGGTGGAAGAGCGGCACTCGCAAAACCCCGCCCGGTGTTGTCATTCTGACCCGCCTCTTGGTTGCCGAGGCGATTTCGATCGACCAGATCGAGGCCGCCGCCACGAACGGCGCCAACTCTATGCCCGCTCCTATCGTCGAACCGGCGCCAAAGCAGCCCACCACCCTCGTCGCGCCGGCGCCAAAACCGCCCGCCCCCGTCGCCGACCCAGGCTCGAGCATCGCCGAGCGGGTCATGGCGCTCGTTCCAGGGAAGTGTAAGTGGCCGCACGGCGATCCTCGGTGCCCGGATGAGTTTTGGTTCTGCGGCCGTCCGGCTGCCGCGCAGCCCTACTGTGAAAATCACACGCGCGTGGCCTACGAGGCGCCCCAGACGCGACACGGCCGCCCCACGTCATTTCGGCTCAGCACGCGATATTGACGGTGGGCCGGTTGAATTTCTGGACGTGCTTGCAAAACGCGCGTCAGCTGAGTGAAAATGAGCGCCCTGGAGCGCGGCTGGCGAGCCGCAGTCTCCAGGGCTTGATCAGCAACGCCGTAGGAGGGCGTGCGTGACCCACCTCTCCCCTACCACGAATCCGATCGCCACGCGCGTTGACGATGACGTCGACGCCGACCACACCATCGTGGTCCCGCCGGAAGATCGATGTCTGGTAGTCCTGCCGGAACCGATGCTCGGCCACGCGGCCGAGATCGTGGCGATCCTCGAGGGCCAGCCTTCGCCGCCCGCGCGTAAGCCGCGCAAGCCATCTCTCAGGCGCCAAATCGCGGCGGCCGAGAAGGCGACCGGCAAGTCGGTAACCAGTGTCACATTGCCGGACGGCACGAAGCTCGGCCTCGACGAGCCTCAACCGACGAACAAGAGCGGCAATCCATGGGATGTCGCAGCGGCGGCCCTGCGCAAAGACAAGGCACTGCAATGAGTCGCGTGCGCATCGAATTCCTACAGGTGTGGACCGACAAGAAGACCGGCCGCCAGTACATCCGCTTCCGCAAACGCGGGATGAAAAGCATCCCCCTACCCGGCCCGATCGGCTCAAAGGCGTTCTGGCAGGCGTATCAAGCCGCGCTCGACGACAAGATCGCCGTCGGCGAGGAATTGCGCAGCAAGCGGGGCACGGTGAGCGCGGCGATCGCCGCCTTCTACGTGTCTCAAAAGTGGGGCGAGCTATCGGCAGGCACGCAGCGCATGCGGCGCGCGATCTTGGAGCACTTCCGCGAAGACTACGGGCACTACCCGCTAGGCCAACTCAACGAGAATTTTCTCACCGCCTATCTGGAATCGCTCAAGCCGCACGCGGCCCGCAACCATCTCAAGGCGCTGCGCGGGCTGCTCCGCCATGCCCGCCACGACGTCACGCGCGGAATCGAGCCGATCAAGGCCAGAAGCGAGAAGCGATCAAGTTGGCAGCCGCAAGAGATCGCGCAATTCGAAGCCGCACATCCGATCGGCAGCAAGGCGCGGCTCTGCTTCGCACTCGCGCGTTATACCGGAGCGGGCCGCAGCGAGATCGCGCGTTTAGGTCCGCAGCACGTCCACAACGGCGAGATCGCCATCCGCCGACAGAAGACCGGCGTCGATGCGACGATCACGATCCATCCCGAGTTGAAGGCCGTGCTCGACGCCACGGCGGTGACTGGCTTCGCCACATTCTTGGTGACCAAGACCGGACGCTCATTCAATCCTGACGATCTGTCGGAACAATTTCGGCAGTGGTGCAACGAAGCCGGCTTGCCGCGGCAGCTGTCGCTGCACGGCCTGCGTCACACCATGGGCGACAAGCTCGCCGAGACCGGCTCAAATCCCAATGAGATCGCAAGCGTACTCGGGCACGCGGGCGCGCGCTCGGCGCTGCACTACACGCAAGGGGCCGACCGCAAGCGCATGGCGCGGACGGCGATGAAGCGATTGATCACAAGAACGGCGGACGAGCAGCAATGAACCACATGGTGAGATTGCTGTCCCGTCTAACCGAGCAGGAATTTGAAATGATGATAGCAGTTGGTGAAGCATTCGGAAAACTCGCCTGCAAGGGGACACTAGCTTCATGCTCCCGTGACCGCCTCGACGCTTTCATAGCTGCACTGGCTGAGGCTGAGCGAAGAGGTCTCTTTGAGACTGAGAGGGCAGCCTTCGACCTAGCCTGTAAACTTTTGAGTTTGAAGGACGAACGGATGCCGTCCGCCCAACGCAAGAACAGGCATCGAACTGGTAGGTGTCAAACCACGACCCAGGTTTGACACTCGGCAACGCTAACACATTGAAAGACGGCGTGAAGTGATGACGACGGCGCGAACCAGACAGGTTCCATGGGTGTGATCTCAGCCGCGTGGGCGCGGCACCCCAGGCCGTCGAAGCTCATGATGGGCATTCTCGCGCCATTGCACAAGGCCGTTCGGCACACGGTCCCGCGCTGCAGCGCGGTCGAATCTCAATACACGGTCCGGTGACGCAACAGCCGCGAGCAAGCAACACCGACGGTCATCACCACCGCCGCGCCTACGAAAATGCTCGGCTCCGGCCCGCCATGGGCAAAACCATAGCCGTAGACCACCGGGCCGACGGCCTGGCCCAGATAGAAGAAGGATGAATGCAACGAGGCGGCCGCGCCGCGCGCCGTCTGCGAGAGTTCGGTGACATGGACCTGGATGCAGCCGTGCAGGAGGTAGAAGCCGAAGCCAAACATGCCGTAGATGGCCATCTGCCACATCCATGGGACATGCAGCGCGATGAGGACGAGCCCGGTTGCGGCAAGTGCGCCGCCGGTGACCATCAAATGGCGCTCGCGCACATGGGCGATGAGAACCGGAACC
>Ga0126383_10002264_pt1 | contig 12365 bp, 10 predicted proteins | sample PanSoiMetPlot_35_FD_96882 | JGI IMG/M metagenome (GOLD analysis project Ga0126383, IMG submission 96882) | Tropical forest soil microbial communities from Panama - MetaG Plot_35 | ecosystem: Environmental > Terrestrial > Soil > Tropical forest > Bulk soil | place: Panama | collected 2016-02-17
AGGGCCACTTCCCCGCCGAAGTACCGGGCCGGGCCGCGGGCCCCGATCGCGCAGGCGCCGGGACGCAGTACCTCCACCTGGGGGCAGAACTCCTCCACCACGGCGACCACCTGCTCGAACGCCCGCGCATCCGCGTCCTGGCTAACCTGCGGCCAGTCCGGGCACCACAGCACCAGCACCCGGCCGGGCCCAGCCTCCGTCAACCCGTGTCCCGCATGTCCGTAGTGGCGATCTGGTCCGCCAGGCCCACCGAGCCGTCCGGGCCGGGCAGCCACAGCCACCGCGTCCGCGTCCGCGACGCCGCACCCCGGCCGTCCGCCACGACCTGGACCCGCCGGGCCCGCAGCCGCCCGTGGCCGGTCCCGATCCCCGCCCATTCCTGGCGGGCCACGACCAGCCTGGCCTGCGCGCCGTCCCAGTCCCCCGCCACCACCAGCACCCCGCCGCAGCGGCGCAGGCTGGCCTCGAGCCTCCGGCGCACCCCGGCGGACGGCCGGTCCGGCGGGCGGAGGAGCACCAGCTCGCAGCCGTCGAGCAAGGAGATGACCACCTGCGGCCAGCCCGCGCCCAGATCAGGGACCACCAGCATCCGCCCTGGATCCAGGCCCACTCCGGCCGCCGCCGCCACCCCGAGCTGCGGCACCCCGGCCACGGCGCACCAGGCCCCGGCCGCGGACGCACCGGCGGCCAGCGCCAGGCAGAGCAGGCCCCAGCCGCCGGCCGCCGCCACCGTTCCGCGGGGAAGCCCGCCGGGCAGCAGCTCGCCCAGGGCGGGCAGTACCGGAAGCGCCCCGCGGCTGGATGGCGAGCCATCAACGAGTGACGCTCCGTAGCTACCAACCCGAGCCGCCAGCGTCTGGACCTGCGAAGTCGCTGCTCCCATCCTAACAATATCGAATACAGATTCGATAAATGTCAAGGTCACAGCGCTATCGGCGACCCCTAACTCAGCGTGACAACGGGCAGGCCGGGGCCGGTCAGCTCACCGCGGTCACGATGAACGCGAGGATTTCCGCCTCGTAGCGCAACCGGTCGTACCGTCCCGCCGGGCCCACGTGCGCCCCCGCACCCAGTTCGGGGCGGAACAGCAGCCGGCTGCCGTCGGTGTCGGTGGCCCGGAGCTTGGCGACCCACTTGGCCGGCTCATGAATCAGCACCCGCGGGTCATGCAGGCTCCCGGTGACCAGCAGATCGGGCCGCCGCCCGGCGGGGACGTTGTCATAGGGGCTGTAGGACGCCAGGTAAGCGCGCGCCGCGGGCTCCCGCGGGTCGCCCCACTCGTCCCACTCGCTGATGGTCAGCGGGATGCCCGGGTCCAGCATGGTGGTCACGCAGTCCACGAACGGGACCTCGGCCACCACCGCCCGCCAGCGCCGCGGCGCCATCGAGAACGCCGCGCCCTGCAGCAGGCCGCCCGCCGACAGCCCGCGCGAGACGATCCGGTCACCGTCCGCCCAGCCCTGATCCGCGAGCATGCCGGCCGCGGCGATGAAGTCGGTGAAGGTGTTGGGCTTGCGGTCGAGCCGCCCATCCAGCCACCAGCGCCGCCCGCCCTCGCCGCCGCCCCGCACGTGGGCCACCGCGTACACGAAACCCCGGTCCAGCAGGCTCGCGGTCGACACGCTGAACTCCGGCCATTCGCACGCCTCGTAGGCGCCGTAGCCGTAGAGCAGGCACGGCGCGGGCCGGTGCAGGTCCTTGCGGTAGGCGATCGTCACCGGGACCAGCGTGCCGTCCGCCGCGGGGGCGGTGATCCGCTCGGTGACGTACCGCGCGGGGCCGTAACCCGGCACCTCCTGCCGTTTGCGCAGCTGCCAGCGCCCGCTGGCCAGATCCACGTCATGCCAGGCCGGCGGGTCGATCAGGGATTGCGTGCGCACGGTCACCGCCGTGGCGCCGTAGTCCTCGTTCACCGCCAGGGCGAGCGAGACGTGCGGCCCGCCGGCCTCGATGAGCCGCTGCGCGCCGGTATGGCGATCCACGATGCGCAGCTGGGCCGCGGCGCCGCGACGCTGCTCGACCACCAGGTACCGGCCGAACACCTCGCACGACACAAGCCGGGTGTCCGGCGACCCGGCGATGACCTCGGTCCACTCCTGTCGCCCGGGCCGGGCGGCCGGGGCGCGCACCAGCCGGAACTCCGTCGCTCCGTCGTTGGTGACAAGGTAAAACTCTCCGCCGTCCGGTCCGTCCGCATGATCGGCGCGGTATTCGATACCAGCCCTTCTTTGCTGCATAACGGCTGGCGGTGCCCGGTCGTCGTCCGCCGGGATGACGAGTGTCTCGGTACTGTCCCGCGAGGCGGATTCGATCAGCACGTACTTCCCGCTGCGGGTCGCCCGCACGGTGAGCTCGAAGCGCTCGTCGTCCTCACGGAAGACCAGGACATCGTGTTCCGGGCCGGTGCCCAGCCGGTGCCGCCGCACCTCGTGCGGGCGGTACACGGCGTCGGTGACGGTGTAGTAAAACGACCGCGAGCCGGCCGACCAGGCCAGCTCGTAGTAGGTCCCGTCGATGCGTTCCGCCAGGTCGGCGCCGCTGGTCAGGTCGCGCACGCGAAGCTGGTAGACCTCGTCGCCGTCGAAGTCGACCGAGTACGCGAGCAGCCGCCCGTCCGGGCTGACCTCACGGACTCCCAGAGCGACGTACCCGGCGGCGCAGGCCGGGTCGTCCAGCAGGAGATTCTCGTCGAGGAGGACCTCGGCGGGGCCCCCGGGGACGGCCCGGCAGAATCGCTCGTACTCGCGGCCGGGAGCGGTCCTGGTGAAGTAGGAGTGCCCGCCCCGGCGCCAGCTGACCGACTCCTCCGCCGCGGGCACCCGCCCTGTCAGCTCGCCGGCCAGTTCTTCCCGCAGCCCCCGGACGGGTGCGGTCTGCTGGTCGTAGTACGCGCGCTCGGCCGCGAGGTAGTCCCGCATGGCGGGCAGGTCGCGGTTGCGCATCCACGCGTACGGATCCGCTGGCGGGCTGGCGGGCGATCCCCCGGGCAGGAACCGGGGTGCCACCGGCGGCCTGGGCCCGGCCGGCTCGCTCATCACCGGTCCTCCGGGCCGGGTGGAGCCCCGTCGGTGTACCGGGCGAGCAACCGGCGCAGCGGTTCGGCGGGCAGCCGGTGGGAGGTGTTTCCGTCCCGCCCGGTCACGGTCACCGCCTGCAGCATGCTGTTCAGAACGGCCTCCTCGGTTGCCTCTGTCACGGCGGCGAAGTAGTCGTCGAGCGCGCTGCCCGGCACCGGCGTTCGGTGCGGTGCCTGGCCGCGCGGCGCGCGCAGCCCGGTGGCCAGGGCCAGGAAGATCTCGCCGCTGCCGTGCCGGGCGGTGCTGCCGGTTCTCGCCAGGCCAAGCCCGGCCCGGCGGGCCAGCCGGGCGCAGGCGGCCGCGTCCAGCGGCCCGTCGGTGATCACGACGACGATGCATGAGCCAGCGGAACGCGGGAGCGGCCCGGCGGGCTGGTCCGGATCGGGCAGCAGCCGGCCGGCGGGCAGGCCCGCCACGGTGAGCCGGTCCCGTTCGCCGAAGTTCGTCAAGGTGAGCACCCCGACGGTGTGCCCGCCGGGCACGACCCGCGACGCGGTGCCGATGCCGCCCTTGTAGCCGAGGCAGCTCATCCCGGTCCCGGCCCCCACCGCGCCCTCCTGGGCGGCTGCCCTGCCCACAGATGCCCGGGCGGCCAGCAACGCAGCCCGCACGTCGGACGGCCCCACCTGCATGCGGCGGGTCTCGTTCAGAAAACTGTCGTCGCACTCCGCGACCAGCGGAATGATCACGTCGTCGACGCCGATCGCCGGCTGCTCCGTCATGAGCAGCTCACATGCCGCGTCGTACACCCGCCCGACCTGCATGGTCGAGGTGAGGAACACCGGGGTCTCGGCCAGCCCCCACTCGCTCACGGCGACCAGCCCGGTGCACTCTCCCGCCCCGTTGAGCACCGCGGCGCCCGCCGGGACCGGCGAGCTGAACAGGTCACCACCGGGGTCAAGCACGGTGACCCCGGTTCGGGCGATCCCGCGCCCGGCCGGTGGTGGCGGCTCGTCCCGCCAGACCGTGACGTGACCGAGCCCGGTGCCGGGAACGTCGAGGACCGAGCCGGCTGGGCCCGGTGGCAGCAGGCCGATGGTGATGCCAAGATCGGTGACGCGCGGCATCCCGCGATGGTAACCGCCCCTAACTTCCGCATTGACCCATAGCCTGGGAAACCATGGCCGACTGGATCTTTCAGGGCAACCCCAGGCACTACAACCTGGACGCCTCGGTGGCCGCGTCCAGGGAACAGTGGTGGGGCACGCCGCGGTACCGGGACCGGATGGCGGTCGGCGACCGGGTCTGGCTGCAGGTCGTGGGGCCGAAAAACCCTGGCATCTACTACGTCGCGACGATCGTGTCCGAGACGTATGAGCACCCCGTTCAGCCAGCTGATCCCGCGCACTTCCGGTGGCGGACCGACATCCGGTTCGACTACCGCATCCGTCCGCCACTGCTCAGGTCGGAGCTGCTCGAGGACGTCCAGCTCGGATCGTTCCGCCCGTTCCGCGGCTTCCAGGGCTCGAACGTGCCGGTGCCGCCGGACGTCGCGGCGGCCCTGGCCGCGCGAGCCGACCCGCGCCTGGAGCCCCTGCCGGGCGAGAACGGGTGAAGGCGGGGGCTGGCCCGGTGAGCCTGCCGGTACCGGTGGTCTGGAGCGAGGACTGCCTGCGTCATGAGCCGGGCGGCGAGGTCTGGCTGGGCGTCCTGGACCAGGGCACCGAGGTACCCGCCCGGGCCCTGGTGCTGCGCGACGCCCTGACCGCCGCTGGCGCGCCCGTGGTGCCTGCCCGGCCGCACGGCGAACAGATCCTGCGCGCCGTCCACGACCCGGACCTGGTGGATCACCTTGCCGGGGTCTGGCAGGACTGGGTGGCGGCCGGGCTCCCGGCCCGGTACGGCCGCGACCGGGTGGTCCCTTACGTCTTCCCCACTGCTGGCCTGCTGGCTGGCCTGCCGCTGCGCTCCCCTCCCGCGGTACACGGGCGGGCCGGGCGGTTCTGTTACGACACGATGACGCTGGTCGGCCCCGGCAGCTGGGCCGCCATCAGGGGCGCGGTGGATGCCGCGCTGACCGCTGCCGGCCTGGTCAGCTCCGGGGAGCGCGTGGCGTACGCGCTGTGCCGGCCCCCGGGCCACCACGTGACCCGCGCTGCCTACGGCGGCTCCTGTTACCTCAACAACGCCGCGGTCGCCGCGCAGGCGCTGCGGACCGCCGGGGCGCGGCGGGTAGCGGTCATCGACATCGACGCCCACCACGGCAACGGCACCCAGATGATCTTCTACGAGCGGCCCGACGTCTGGTACGGCTCGCTGCACGTGGATCCGGGCGCTGGCTGGTTCCCGCACTACGCCGGCTACGCCTCCGAGCGCGGCCGCGGCGACGGCGACGGCTTCAACCGCAACCTGCCGCTGCCGCCGGGGACCGGCGACGATGACTGGCTCGCCGCCGTGGATGCCCTGTGCGCCGAGGCGCGCGCGCTGGGCCCGGACGCGGCGGTGGTGTCGCTCGGCCTGGACGCCGCGGCCACCGACCCGGAGAGCCCGCTGCAGGTCACCGAGGCCGGCTACCGGGCCGCCGGCCGCATGGTCGCATCCCTTGCCCCCACGGTCCTGATCCAGGAAGGCGGCTACGACCTCCCCTCGCTCGGCCCGCTCGTGGTGGCGGCGCTAGCGGGCGCCGCCGCAGGTGCGCACGGGTAAGCCGCGCGCCGCCTGCCCTCATCGTTTGTCGTGGTTGGCCGTGATCAGCGGGGCGCGCCGGGGGTGACCAGGCCGGTCTCGTAAGCGATGACCACAAGCTGGGTGCGGTCGCGGGCCTGCAGCTTCATCAGCACCCTGCCGACGTGGGTTTTCGCGGTGGCCGCGGACAGGTAGAGCCGTTCGGCGATCTCGGCGTTGGACCAGCCGCGGGCCACCAGGGTCAGGACCTCCCGCTCCCGGTCGGTGAGCACGTCGAGCGCGGTCGGCGGCGGGCGGTCGCTCTCCGGCCGCCGCGCGAACTCGCCGATGAGCTGCCGGGTGACGCTCGGCGCGAGCAGCGCGTCCCCCGCCGCCACGACCCTGATGCCGGCCAGCAGGTCGGTGGGCGGCGTGTCCTTCAGCAGGAACCCGCTGGCGCCGGCACGCAGCGCCGCGTAGACGTACTCGTCGAGGTCGAACGTGGTGAGGATGAGCACCCGCACGGCCTCGGTCTCGGCGGAACCGCAGATGAGGCGGGTCGCCTCGAGCCCGTCCATGCGGGGCATCCGGATGTCCATGAGCACCACATCGGGCCGCTGCGCCCCGGCCAGTTCGACCGCCTCCGCGCCGTCGCTCGCCTCGCCCACGACCTCGAGGTCGGGCGCGGAATCGATGAGCACCCGGAAGCCGCCGCGCACCAGCGCCTGATCGTCGGCCACGACTACCTTGATCAACTGGTCACCTCGGTCACCCCTGGGATCGGCAGGCGGGCGAATACGCGGAAACCCCCGTCGGCCCGCGGCCCGGCGGCGAACTCCCCGCCGAACACCGCGACGCGCTCGCGCATGCCAATGATCCCGTGCCCGGTGCTGGGCGTGGCGGGTCGCGTGCCAGCCCGTGGCGTACCCGGCCCGTCGTCGGTGATCTCCAGCATCACCGAGCCCGGGCCGTAGCAGACGGTGACGCTGGCGGTGGAACTCCCCGCGTGCTTGATCACGTTGGTCAGCGCCTCCTGGACGATCCGGTAGGCGGACAGGTCCACTCCAGGCGGCACCTGCCCACGCTCTCCTTCGACGTGGATCCAGACGCTCAGGCCGGCCTTCTGTACCTGGGCAGCCAGCGGCGCCAGGTCGGCCAGTCCCGGTGCCGGGACCAGGCTGCCGGCCGGCTCGCCGTCCTGGCGCAGGACGCCAAGCAGGCGGCGCATCTCGGTCAGCGCGGACCGGCTGGTGGCCTCGATCGCCGCCAGGGCGTGTCTGGCCTCCTCCGGCTGGGCGTCCATCACGTGGTTGCCGACCGCCGACTGCACCGCGATCACGCTCATCGAGTGCGCCACTACGTCATGCAGTTCGCGCGCGATGCGCAGGCGTTCCTCGGTCACCGCCCGGCGGGCCTCGGCCTCGCGCTCGCGCTCCAGCCGCTCGGCCCGGGCGTGCAGTTCAGCCCACCGGGCTCGCCGGTTGCGGAGGTTTTCGGCCGCTAGCCAGGCCACCACGATGAGGAGCTCGCTTGATATCCACGTACTTGTGGATAGCTCCGAGGGCGCCTGCAGGCTGAGGGCTACGGTCATCGCAGCGGCCGCGGCGACGACCGTCACCAGCGCGAGCCGCCTGCTGCTATGCAGGGTAATGCCAAAGGTGAGGGCGAAGACGGGCAGTCCCGGGTAGGCGGTGAAGCGCCCGGCGGCGTACAGGATCAGCGCGGCCAGGCAGATCGCCAGCGAGGTGCGGGGGAATTTCCGGTGCGTGATGAGCGGCCCGGTGAGGAGCACGGCAAGGAAGTAGGCCACGGGTGTCGTGGGATGCTCCCCGGCCTGCACACGCTTGGTCGCAAGCAGGACTGTCATGAGCCCGAGGAGGACGAGGGCGGTGCCTCCATCGATCACCCAGGCGTCCGGGTGGCGCAGGCGCTGCCCGATTGATCGCAGCACGTCCTCACCGTAGCGGGCGCCACGGGACGCAGGCGTCACCCTGCAGGGCTACCCGCCGGCCTACCCCTCCAGGCGTAACCCTGGCGGCCGATGCCGTCAGGCCAGCCCCGCGGGCGATCCGGAGTAGGCCGGTGGGCGCGTGGGGCGAGCGCGGATTGCGGCCTGGCGGCCGACGACGCGGAGGCCCTCCCGCCGCGACAGTGGGATGCGACGCAACCAGAGCAACCAAGCTCAGTGCACCCGGAGGTGCCACATCATGTCAGCGATCACCATCAGCCGTCTCACCAAACGCTATGGCCCGGTCCTCGCGGTGGACGACCTGTCGTTCGAGGTCCACCCGGGCAAGGTCACCGGCTTCCTCGGCGCGAACGGGTCAGGGAAGACCACCACCCTGCGCATCCTGCTCGGCCTGGCCGACCCGACGTCGGGTTCAGCGACTATCGGCGGCCTGTCCTACCGCCAGCTGCCGGACCCGGTACGCGAGGTCGGCGCCGCCCTGGACAGTAACGTCTTCCACCCGGGCCGCAGCGCCAGCCAGCACCTCAAGATCATCGCCACGGCCACCGGCCTGCCGCACCGCCGGGTGGCTGAGGTGCTGGACCTGGTCGGGCTGGCCGACGCTGCTGGCCGGCGCGTCGGCGGCTTCTCACTGGGCATGCGCCAGCGGCTCAGCCTGGCCGGCGCGCTGCTCGGCGACCCCGGCGTCCTGGTCCTGGACGAGCCCCTCAACGGGCTCGACCCGGAGGGGATCCGCTGGATCCGCGGCCTGCTGCGATCCCTGGCCGCCGAGGGCCGGACCGTGCTCGTGTCCAGCCACCTGCTCAGCGAAGTGGCCCAGACCGTGGACGACGTCGTGGTCCTTTCCAAGGGCCACGTCATCGCCGAGACGACGCTGTCCGAGCTGACCGAGCGCGGCTCGGTGATCCGGGCCCGCACGACGGACCCCACCAGGCTGGTCGCCGTCCTGCTCGCCGCCGGAGTCCAGGTGCGCCTGGTGGACGACGGCACCGTCGAGGCTCGCGGCGCCGACGCCGGGGTCATCGGCCTCGCCGCGGCCGGGGCGGGCCTGCCCATCCTCGAACTGTCCCGGCACGACGAGGACCTCGAATCCCTCTTCTTCGATCTCGTTCACGACAGGCAGGAGGTAGCGGCATGACCGCCATAGCTCTTCGATCCCATTCACGACAGACAGGAGGTAGCGGCATGACCGCCACAGCACGGCTCGTGCGCGCCGAAGTCAGGAAGCTGTTCACCACCCGCGCGCTGCCGGTCAGCGTCGCGATCGCGGCCGTGCTGGCCGTCGCCGGCGTGCTCATCGACGCGCTCGTCGCGGGCAAAACTGGTACGCCCGCCCTGGGCAGCACCGCGGACACCTACCAGATGCTCAAGGTCGGGGCGCTCAGCTCGGTGGTCATGCTGATCATCGGCATCCTCGCCGCGGGGGGCGAGTTCCGGCACCGGACGATCATGCCGGCGCTGCTGGCCACGCCGCACCGTGCCCGGCTGTTCGTGGTCAAGGTGGCGGTCGTCGCCGTGTTCGGTGCGGTCTTCAGCGCCGTCATCTTCGGCCTGGGGCTGGGTACCGTCGTAGCGACGCTCGCGGCGCACGGAATCCACTACCTGCCGGCGGCGACCGGCCGACTGTACCTCGGCTCGGTCATCTCCGGCGCCTGCTTCGGGATGATCGGTGTGGCCCTCGGCGCGCTCACCCGCAACACGACCGGCGCGATCGTCGCGGCGATCGCCTGGGCGATCTTCGTGGAGCAGGTCATCCTGCAGGCGGTGGCGCCCAGCCTGGAGAAGTGGCTCCCGGTCGGCGCGTCCATGGGCCTGACCAACCCGCCCTCGGCCAGTGCTCTGGCGCCCGCGGTCGCCGGGCTCGTGCTCACCGGCTATGCCGTGGTCCTGCTGCTGTTCGCCAGCCGCACCACGATCCGGCGTGACGTTGGCTGACGCCACCGCCTCGGGCGGGAGGCATACACAGAAGCGGGGTGGCAGCCCGGACCGGCAGCCACCCCGTTCCCGCATGACCCGGGGCCGCGGCTTCTTAGCTCTGCAGGGCGAAGTGGCAGGCGGCGACGTGGCCGGGGCCGAACGAGCGCAGCTCGGGCTCCTTCTCGGCGCACAGATCCTGCGCGATCGGGCACCGGGTCCGGAACCGGCAGCCCGACGGCGGGTTGACCGGGCTGGGCAGCTCGCCCTTGATCCCCGCGTCTTTGCGCGCCCGCGCTTCGGCCGGATCCGGAATCGGGATGGCCGCGGTGAGCCCGGCCGTGTAGGGGTGCGCCGCCCGCTGGTAGATGTCCTCCGCCGAGCCCATCTCGACCAGCTTGCCCAGGTACATGACGCCGATCCGGTCGGCCATGTACTTGACCACGGCGAGGTCGTGGGAGATCACGATGTAGGTGAGGCCGTGGTCGGCCTGCAGCCGCTTCATCAGGTTGAGCACCTGGGCCCTGATGGAGACGTCGAGGGCGCTGACCGGTTCGTCCGCGACGATGACCTTCGGGCTCAGCGTGAGCGCCCGGGCCAGCCCGATCCGCTGGCGCTGCCCACCGGAGAACTCGTGTGGATAGCGCTCTACGGCATTGCGCGGCAGCCCGACCTCGTCAAGCAGTTCGAAAACGCGTTGTTGCTGCTGCTGACGGCTGCCGACGCGCTGGATGCTGAGCGGCTCGCGGATGATCGAGCCGACCCGCATCCTCGGGTCGAGCGAGGAGTACGGATCCTGGAACATCAACTGCAGGTCACGTCGCTGCCGGCGCAGCTCGCCGCCGCCGAGGGCGAAGACGCTCCGCCCGTCAAGCAGCACCGTGCCCGAGTTGGGCCGCTCCAGCGCCACCACGACCCGCCCGATCGTGGTCTTGCCGCAGCCCGACTCGCCCACCAGACCGAACGTTTCGCCCTTGGTCACGGTGAACGACACGTTGGACACCGCGTGCACGGCCGCGACCTTGCGCTGCAAGATCGCGCCGGCCGTGACCGGGAACTCCTTGACCAGGTCGCGCACTTCGAGCAGCGGGGATTCGGCCGGGGCACCGTCCGGCCCGGCCGGGCGGTCGGCGGCCGCGAGCCCGCTGGCGGCGGTGGCGTTCTGCGCCCCGGCGGGCCCGTCGACCGGATGCCAGCACGAGAACAGGTGCTCCTCGGTTTCCCCGGCCAGCGGCGGCTCGTCGGTGCGGCACTTGTCGGTGGCCCGGGTGCACCTCGGCGCGAACCGGCAGCCGGCCGGCGGCTGGGACAGATCCGGCGGCAGCCCGCCGATCGTGAGCAGCCGCCGCGTGTTGTTCTGGCTCAGCCGCGGGATGGAGGCGAGCAGGGCGCGGGTGTAGGGGTGACGCATGTGCGCGAACAGGTTCGGTGTCTTCGTCACCTCGACCATCCGCCCCGCGTACATCACCTGCACCCGGTCCGCGTGCCCCGCGATCACCCCCATGTCGTGCGTGATCAGCAGCATCGCCATGCCGAGGCGGTCCTTGAGGTCATGCAGCAGAGCGAGGATCTGCGCCTGGATCGTGACGTCCAAAGCGGTCGTCGGCTCGTCGGCGATCAGCAGCTTGGGCTCGCAGCTCAGCGCCATCGCGATCATCACGCGCTGGCGCAGCCCGCCGGAAAGCTGGTGCGGGTAGTCGCCCAGCCGCTCGGCCGGCCGCGGCAGGCCGACCAGGCCGAGCACCTCGGTCGCCCGGTCCCTGGCCTCCGCCTTGCTCGCCCCCTTGTGCAGCCGGACCGGCTCGGCCACCTGGTAGCCGATCGTCTTCGTCGGATCCAGCGAGGTGAGCGGGTCCTGGAAGATCATCGCGACGTCGTTGCCGCGGATCTTGCGCAGTTCGGCGTCACTCAGGCCGACCAGTTCCCTGCCGTCCAGCTTGATCGAGCCGCTGACGATCGCTCCGCCGGGTGGCAGCAGCCCCATGATGGACAGGCCCGTCATCGACTTCCCGCACCCCGACTCGCCCACCAGCCCGAGCGCTTCGCCTGGCTCGATGGCCAGATCGACGTTGCCGACGGCCTGGACGACCGACTTGGTCAGCTGAATATGCGTCGACAGGTCGCTGATCTGCAGGACTGGGGGCATCCGGGCTACTCCTGGGTCGGCGGCTTGGATCGGGTCTGCCGGGTCTGCCGCGGCGGGGACGTCACCGGCGGCGCAGCCTGACGTCCAGCGCGTCCCGCAGCGCGTCGCCCAGCAGGTTGCAGGCCATCACGACCACGATGATGCAGATCCCGACCGGGTAGACCTGCCACCAGTAACCGTCCTGCAGGTAGGTGATCCCGTTGTTGAGCATGTCGCCCCAGTCGAAGACCGGGTACTGCAGGCCGAAGCCGAGGAAGCCGAGGGTGGCGACGGCCAGGATCGCGTCCGCCACGGCGAACGTGGCGGTAACGATGATCACCCCGAGCGAGTTGGGCAGCAGGTGCCGGTTGATGAGCCGGATCCGGCCCGATCCCGCCGCGCGGGCCGCGGCGACGAAGTCCCTTACCCGCAGCGTGAGCACCTCGCCCCGGACCAGCCGGGCCGGAACCTGCCAGGTGAAGATCCCGATGATCACACTGAGCCCGAGAACGGTCGCGCCGTAGCGGACCGCGACGATCAGTATGACGAACAGGAACGGGATCGACAGCAGGACGTCGACGATCCGCATCATGAACCCGTCGAGCAGCCCCCCGGCCAGGCCCGCGACCGCGCCCCATATCGCGCCGATGACCATCCCGATGACCGCGGAGAAAAA
>Ga0126383_10002265_pt1 | contig 12364 bp, 9 predicted proteins | sample PanSoiMetPlot_35_FD_96882 | JGI IMG/M metagenome (GOLD analysis project Ga0126383, IMG submission 96882) | Tropical forest soil microbial communities from Panama - MetaG Plot_35 | ecosystem: Environmental > Terrestrial > Soil > Tropical forest > Bulk soil | place: Panama | collected 2016-02-17
GCCGACGGCGAAGCCCACGTACCCCTCGACGCCCGCGCCCGCGCGCAGCCAGTCGTCGACGCGTTCGACCGATGCGCCGCGGCCGAGGACGAGGCAGCCCACACCGTCCCTGCCGTCACGACGAGCGGTGAGGGCGATCGCACGACATGCCTCGCGCTCTTCCACGCCCTCGATCTTCCAGAGCTCGGGCTCGACACCCGTGTCCTGCAGCGTCTCGATTGCCTGCATCATCAGCTCCGGCCGCACCTCCGCGTCGTAACGGTCCCTGCTCCCCCCGACCGAGCCCAACTGTTCGTCCGTTGGGGGGACGAGAAGCTCGAAAAGTAACCGTCGGTCGTGCGCGCGCAGCCAGTCGGAGAGCCGTCTGAGGAGGGCCGCCTGGCGGCGGTTGAGCCCGGCGTCGCCGCCGGGGTTGTAGCGGACAAGCGCCTTCGCGTAGGTCGGCGCGAACTCTTCGATCGCACGGGCGAAGTCGTCGCCGTGCTCAAACTCGAACTCGTCGCGACCCGTCTTCTCCACGGGCATCGCGAAGATGACCCCCTGCTTGCGGGCCTCGCGGGCGATCTCGGAGCCGTATTGCTCGTCGATCAGGATCCCGGCGGCCGCCCGGCGCGCTCCCCGCGCGAGCGCATCGAGGAAGCCTCTCCAGACGAGCATCTTCGCCGCCAGGAGCACGTCGAGGTCGTGGCCGACCATCTCCTCGAACGAGCCCCGGTGGTCGATCGCGAGGATGTAGAGCCGTTCACCGGGTTTCAACGCGTCTCCACCGCAGCGAAGGACTCGATGACGGCCTGCGCGGCGAGCGCACGCGCCCGCGCGCCTTCGAGCAGCCCCGGACCAGGCAGCTCGGCGTTCGCGGCAGCTGCGCCCAGTGCTATGGCCAGCGCTTCGGGCCAACTCTCGCCGGCGGCCACCGTGGTGACGAGCCCCGCCAGGAACGCATCCCCGCTCCCGACCGGGTAGGAACCCGTGGCAGTGAGCGACCCACACCACGCGCTCCCGTCGGGAGCCACGAGAACTGCCCCGTCGCGGCCGCACGTGACGGCCGCGGCGTGTCCCTCGCCCCCGATCCGTCCGCGCAGCGCGTGCGCGGCCTCCACTGCTTGGCCGACCGAACCGATCACGATGCCGGTAAGCGTGGCGGCTTCGGCAGCGTTCACCTTCGCGAGCGCCGGCCGCGCCGCGCCGAGCGCCGAGGTATCCACCGCAACGCTCACCCCTGCGGAAGCAAGCTGCTCGTAGGCGTCGGCCGGAGCACCCGGCGGGAGCGAGCCGGAGACGGTCGTCCAGGCGGCTGACGCCGTTGCGTCCTCCGCCGCGCGCGCGAAGGCCTCCCATTCCTCCGCAGAGACGGCGGCGCTAGTTTCGTAGAACTCCGTCAGCGACGCTGTCTCCGCGTCGGCGACCGAGAGGCAGCTGCGTGTCTCGCCGCGGCACCAGGCGGCAATGAAGGGGAGGCCGACCCGGTTCAACTCGTCGGCAATCCACCGGCCGGCATGGCCACCGAGCAGCGCGACGGCGCGAACCTCTGCCCCCAGCGCCGCTGCGGCGCGCGCCGTGTTCAGGCCCTTGCCTCCGGGGACTCGCACGAACTGGATCGGACGGTGGATCGCGCCCGGTCGCAGATGGTCGACCTCGAACACCTTGTCGATCGATGGGCTCGGCGCGACGCACGCAATCATGCGGTTGCCTCCGCCAGCGTCGGCTGCGCGGCTGTGCCGCCCGCCGCGCGCATCGAGAGTGCGCCGCACGCATTCGCAATTCGAAGCGCCGTCTCGAGCGGTCGGCCGGAAAGGTGCCCGGCGAGGAAGCCGGCATCGAAGCTGTCGCCGGCACCAACCGCGTCGACCCCATCGACCGCGAACGCTGGTGAGCGGACGACGTGGCCGTTCGCGACCGCGAGCGCGCCCTCCGCGCCGAGCTTGACGACTACGAGGGCCGCGCCGTCACGCGAGAGCCTTCGAGCCGCGGCCTCGGCATCGTCGGAACGGGCGATCCGCTTCGCCTCCTCGGCGTTCACGAGGAGGACGGTGGTCTCGCTGAGCAAATCCAGTAACCCGCCGTCCCACGTGTCGCCGGGATCCCAGTTCGGGTCGACGGACGTCGAAGCGCCCGCGCGCCGGGCCTCCCGCAGGAGGCCAGATAGCCCCGTCCGGAGCCCGTCATGGAGGAAGTACGAGCTGACGTGGACGTGCCGTGCGGCGCGTAGCAGTTCTCGGTCGACGAGCTCCGGCGCCAACTCGGCGATCGTTCCGAGCGCCGTCAGCATCGCTCGATCAGAGCCGCGTACCAGCACGACCGTGACGCCGGTTCGCGCGCCCGCGCGGACGACGACGCCCGAGACGTCAACGCCCCGCTCGGCTAGCGCACCGAGCATGAAGCGGCCGAGGGGGTCGTCGCCGACGACCGCAGCGAGTCCCGTCTGGAGGCCGAGCCGTGCCGCGCCGCATGCGGCGATCGCGCCCGAACCTCCGATGGTCAGCTCGGCTTCGTCGACAACGCGCTCAACCTGCCCGAACGCCGGCTCGACGTGCTCCCCGCGGAGCACGAGATCGGGGTTGCAGTCGCCCACGACGAGCAGGTCGAGCCCACTCACGAGCGAAGCCTCTCCCCGGACGCAGGGTCGAACAGGTGCAGGTCCTTCGACTCGAACGTCAGCTCGAGGACCTCGCCGGGGCGCGGCTCGTCGTGTGCGTCGAGTCGCGCCACCAGTTCTGTGTCCGCATCGCTCCCGATCCGGCCGTGGATGATGACCTCGTGACCCATCGGCTCGACCACGTCGACCACGCAGCGGAGCGCCGGCGAGCTGCTTGCCTCGCGGCCGATGCGAAGCGCTTCGGGCCGCAGCCCGAGCACCGGCTCGGCACAGCCGCCGGCAACGCGAGCGGCGCCGACCGGCGAACCATCGAGGTTAAGCACCCCGTCCGCGACGCGGCCTGCGACGAGGTTCATCGGCGGGCTGCCGATGAAGCCCGCGACAAACAGGTTGGCCGGCCGAGCGTATACCTCGCGCGGCGTCCCGACCTGCTGCAGCCGACCCCGGTTCATGACGGCGATCCGCTCGCCGAGCGTCATCGCTTCGACCTGGTCGTGCGTAACGTAGATGCTCGTGGTGCGCACCTCTTGATGCAGCCGCTTCAGGTCGCCGCGGAGCTGTGCCCGGAGCTTTGCGTCAAGATTCGAGAGCGGCTCGTCGAGCAGAAACACCTGCGGGTCGCGCGCGATCGCACGCCCCATCGCGACGCGCTGGCGCTGGCCACCGGATAGCTGGGCCGGCTTGCGCCGTAGGAGGTCGTGCAAGTCGAGCATCTTGCTCACCTCCCGAACGCGGTCGGCGATCTCGCGGCGTGGGAAGCCGTGCCGCTTCAGCCCGAAGGCAATGTTCTGCTCGACCGTCATATGCGGGTAGAGCGCGTAGTTCTGAAAGACCATCGCGATGTCGCGAGCTTTGGGCGAGAGGTCGTTGACGACGCGCCCGCCGATCTCGATCGTCCCCGACGTCGGCTTCTCAAGCCCGGCCACCATCCGCAATGCGGTGGTCTTGCCGCAGCCGGACGGGCCGACTACGACCATGAACTCACCGTCCTCGACGGTGTGGTCGAGCCCGTCCACCGCTACCACCTTCCCGTCGAACACCTTCGTCACGCGGTTGAAGGTGACCGCCGCCATCAGCCCTTCACGCCGACCGCGGCGATGGAGTTGACGAACTGGCGCTGCGCGAGCAGGAAAGCGAGCAGCATCGGGAGGACGGCCATGACATTGCCCGCCATCAGCAGCGTCCAGTTCGTGGCGTGCGCGCCCTGGAATGTCGAGAGGCCGAGTTGCAGCGTCATGTGGCTGTCCGACTGGATGACGATCAGTGGCCAGAGGAAGTCGTTCCAGCTGTAGAGGAACGTGATTACCGCGAGCGTCGCGAGGGCGGGACCGGAGAGCGGGAGGACGACACGAAACAGTGTGCCGAGCCTCGAGCAGCCGTCGATCCGGGCCGCCTCTTCGAGGTCGATGGGCAGCGTCCGGAAGAACTGCCGCATCAGGAAGATCCCGAACGGTGTGACGAGGTTCGGGACGATCAACGCGCCGAGGCTGTCGATCAACCCGAGGTCCTTCATGATGATGAAGGTCGGGATCATCACGACCTGGAACGGCACCATCAGCGTCGCGAGGATGACGACGAACACGACGTCGCGCCCGAAGAAGCGAAGCCTGGCGAAAGCGTAGCCGGCGAGGCTGCACAGGAGGAGATTCCCTAGGACGCATGCACCCGTGACGAGCGCGGTGTTGAAGAAAAAGCGTCCGAACGGTGCCGCATGCAGGGCGTCCGTGTAGTTCTGCCAGTGGATGCCGGACGGCAGCACGGGCGGGAAGTGCATCGCCTCGTCCGGCGTCTGGATGGAGGTCATCAGCATCCAGGCAAGCGGCGTCAACATCACGAGCGCGAGCGGCAGGAGCAGCGCATGCCGCGGGCTTGGGACGAAGCGCCGCCAGACCCCTTCGACGCCGGCCTCGGCCACCGGCACCTGGACCGTGTGCTCGCTCATGACGTGTAGTGGACCCGCCGCCGGCCGATCCAGAGCTGGAGCAGCGTTAGCAAGAGAATCGCGACGAAGAGGACGTAGGCAATGGCTGCCCCGTAGCCGGCGGCGAAGAACCGGAAGGCTTGCTCGTACAGGTAGTAGACGACAACCGTCGTGGCTTGGAGCGGCCCGCCCCGCGTCGAGACGTAAATCTCGTCGAACACCTGCAGCGCATTGATCGATGACCAGACCACGAGCAGGAGCGTCGCCGGCCCGAGGAGCGGCCAGACGACCCGCCAAAACGTGACGAAACGGCTCGCGCCGTCGATCTCCGCCGCCTCGAGCAGCTCACCCGGGATGCCCTGCAGCGCGGCGAGATAGATGATCGCGTTGAAGCCGATCCAGCCCCAGGAGGTCATGAGAACCACGGAGAAGAGCGCCTGGTTTGGATCCTGGAAGAAGCCGTAGGGCCCGAGCGAGAACCAGCCGAGCACCCAGTTGACGAGGCCGAATGTCGGCTCGAGCAACCAGTTGAAGATGATCGCGGTCGCGACCGTGGAGCAAGCGACCGGGACGAAGAACGCAGTTCGGTAGATGCTGATGAAGCGGACCTTCGCGTTGAGCAGCACCGCGACGCCAAGACCGCCGAGGACGACAACGGGGACGAAGATCGCCGTGTACTCGAGCGTTCGCACGATCGCCGCCCGGAAATCGGGATCGTGGCGCAGCGCCTGGTAGTTCGCGAGACCCACCCACTTCGGTGGCGAGACGAAGTCGCTCGACTGGAACGAGAGCAGCAGCGCCCAGACGATCGGAACAAGCCCGAACGCGACGATGAGCACGACCGCCGGCAAGATGAAGGCCCAGCCGGCGGTGTGCTCGGAGCGAACGAGCCTCATCGCCTCAGGGTGTTCGCAGGATTGCGTCGACCTTGGCAGCCGCCTTGTCCAGCGCTGCCTTCGGCTGTGCCTTTCCTAGGAGTACAGACTGCACGGCCAGTCCCATCGCCTCGGAGATCCGCGGGTACTTCTCGGTCGTCGGCCGTGACTTCTCCGCGTTCGCGAGGTTGCGGACAAACGTGCCGATGCCCTTGTACTTCTTCACGTACCTCTTGTAGCCGGGCTGTTTCAGCTCCGACCTCCGGAGCGGGAGCTCCCCCGTCGCAAGCGCGATCTTCAAGTGCTCGTTCGTCGAGAGGAACCACTTCATGAAGTTCCACGCCGCAGTGGAGCGCTGCGTGCCGTTGTCGAACAGCACCCAATTGTCGGGCCCGGAGATCGTCTGGTGATTCCGATCGCGGGGCAGGATCTGGACGCCGTAGTCGACATTCGGAAAGCTCGCGAGATCCCAGGGACCGGTGTAGAGCATCGCGATCCGGCCCGAGTTGAACAGGTTCGCGTAGTTGCCGTTGCCGGAGTCGAGGTAGACGGACTTGTCCTTGACGACCGTCTGCTGCAGAAACTTGAGCGCCTTCACGCCGGCCGACGTGTTGAAGGCCGCATGCTTGCCGTCGGACGTCAAGATGTTGCCTCCGGCCTCCCAGAGAAGCGCCTCGAAACGCCAGACCGTGTCCTCCGAGCCGTCGTTGACGTACGCCCAGCCGAACTGCTTCTTACCGCGGTTCGTGAGTGTCTTCGCGGCGCGCCTCATATCAGCCCACGTCCACTTCGCCGTCGGGAACGGGACATGTGCCTGCCGGAACAGCTTCTTGTTGTAGACGAGCGCGAGGTTGTCGATCAGCGCCGGGACGCCGATGACCTTGCCGTTCACTCGGCCGACGGCCCGGGCGGCCCGCCAAATGTCGTCGAACTGGAAGGATGGATCCTTGACGCGCTGCGTCAAGTCGAGCGTTTTCGGGCTCTTCGCGATGTTCGCAGCCCACGAGCCGTAGAGGTAAGCGATGTCCGGGTACTTGCCGCCGGCGATCGCCGTCAGCACCTTCTGCAGGGCGTAGTCGGCGTTCCCGTAGAACTGAGCGGTGACGTGGACATTGGGGTGCGTCTTGTTGTAGCTCGCGACCGCCGCCTTGATCGCCTTCGCCTCGTAGTCGGTGTAGCCGTGCCAGAGCACGACCTTCGTTGGAGACGCCTTGGAACGGGCGCCGACAGAGCCGACGGCGAGGCCCCCGATAACGACGGCGAGGAGGAGCGCGACGAGAGGGAGGGTTCGGCGATTCACGTCTGCCTTCCTTTCACTGAGACGTCAGGACGACGGAGCGGGTCAGGTTCCGTGGGTGGTCGGGGTCCAGCCCTCGAGCGAGCGCGATTGCGAGCGCGACGCGGTGGACGAGCACGAGATCGGCGAGAGGATGTCGGCCGGTCTCGACGACCGCGGCGCCGGCCTCCCGGACGTCGGTGACGAGATCAGCCTCGACATCGCCGAGCGGCCAGACGATCGTCTGCTCGCTGGCGAGTGCAATCGGTCCATGCCGATACTCGAGCGCGGGGTACGACTCCGCTGGAACGAGTGCTGCCTCGCGCAGCTTCAGTGCCGCCTCGTTCGCGAGGCCGACCGTCCAACCGCGGCCGAGGAATACGAACGAGCCTGCGCCTTCGACGCCCGCCGGGAGTCCGTCGGCGAGGGCGAGCTCGGCCTGGCCGGTGGCTTCCTCGGTCTCGAGGCCGAGGCTAGCGAGCAGTAGAACGAGGGCCGTAGTGGCGAACCGCGTTTGGACGACCGACGCCTCATCGGCGAAGCCGAGCACGATGCTGTGCCGGGTCAACTGCGAGACGGGTGCCCCATCGACGGCGACGATCGAGTATGTCCCAGGCGTCCCGGGAAGCGTGTTGAGCGCGCGCACGACTTCCGTGGTCATCCCGCTGCGCGAAATCGCAAGCAGCGCATCGTAGCGGCGCCCCGGCGGGATCTCCGAGGCGGCGAAGGCGTCGGTCTCACCTACGTCCGCTGCCTCCCGCGCGGCCGCATAGGCCTGCGCCATGTAGAGCGAGGTACCACAGCCGACCACGGCAAGCCGCGCGCCGACCGGCGGGAGTTGCTGGGCGAGGCCTTGAGCGAGTGCGGCTGCTCGGCGCCAGAGGGCCGGCTGGCTCACGATCTCGTGCTCGATAGCGTTCACTTTGGCGAGAATACGCCACTTTCGTTCACTGAGCAATATCAACTCGAGCACTCAGGGCTACAATTCGTTGCCATGCGCCAGACCGACCGTCTCGCATCGATCCTCGAGCGTCTGTCCGAGAACGGCGGGGTCAACGTGACCGATCTCGCGCGCGAGTTCGCAGCCTCGCCTGCGACCGTCCGGCGCGACCTTCGCCTGCTCGAGCAGCAGCGGCTCCTGTCGCGTACGCACGGAGGAGCGGTCGCACACGGGGTCCTCTATGAGCTGCCGTTGCGCTACCGAGGCGCTCGACACGGCGAGGAGAAGCGGCGGATCGCGAGCACGGCGGCCGAACGCGTGGACGAGGGGATGGTGGTCGGTCTGACTGGCGGCACGACGACGACTGAGGTCGCGCGGGCGCTCAGCGAGATGAGGCGGCTGACCATCGTCACGAATTCGCTGTCGATTGCGGCGGAGCTCGCCGTTCGGCCGAACCTGAAGCTCGTCCTTACTGGCGGCGTCGCAAGGCCGGAGTCGTACGAGTTGATCGGCCCGTTAGCCGAGATGACGCTGGCCGGGATCAATCTCGACGTCGCGATCGTCGGCGTCGACGGCATCTCCCCGGCGGCCGGCCTCACGACGCATCACGAAACGGAGGCGAGCACGAATCGGGCGCTGATCGGCCGGGCCGGGCGCACAATCGTCGTGACGGACAGCTCGAAGATCGGTCGAGCGACATTCGCCCAGATCGTCGACGCCGGGGCAGTCGAGGAGCTGATCACCGACACAAGGGCCGACGAAGACGAGGTCGCGCGTCTCCGCGAGGTCGGTGTCACGGTGACGATGGTCTAGAGGGCGCCCGGGACGGGCTCCATCCGCAAGGCTTCTGGGAGCGCGTTCGCGTGCGCCACCCGAAGCTCGTCGACGACGGCCTCGATTTCCTCGAGCGTGAGCGTGGCGGAGGCATTCGGGTCGACCATCGCGGCATGGTAGATGTGGTCGGGCTCGCCTTTGAGGGCGGCGCGAACGGTCAGCTCGCAGACATTGGCGAACGTCCGGTTGAGCGCCGCGAGCTGCGGCGGCAGCACACCCACGTGCGTCGGCCGGACGCCGGTCCGGTCAACGACGCAGGGCACCTCGACGCAGCACGCCTCGGGGAGGTTTTCGATCAGTCCGCCGTTGCGCACGTTGCCGTAGATCACGCGCTCGAGTCCCGTCTCGATCGAGTGCACGATCAGCGACGCGTACTCGAGAGAGCGCTCGATCTCGAACCCGTCTCCGCGGGCGAGCGCCGCGCGCACACGCTCGTACTCGGCGAGGTTCTCCTCGCTGCGCCGCACGTACTCGCCGACGGAAAGCCGGAACCGGTCGATGAGCTCGTCGTGCTGCATGAACCACGGCACGTATTCGGCCCCATGCTCAGAGGACTCGGTCGGGAAATAGCCGAGGCGGCGGTACAGCTCGACACGTACGGTGCGCGCAAGCTCGGGATCGCGTGCGATCGCGTCGTCGAGCAGCGGGTAGAGGCTTTCTCCGTCGCGCTCGAAGCGCAGGATGAACGACTGGTGGTTGATCCCTGCGCCGAGGAAGGTCACGTCGTCGAACGGGACATCGACCAGCTCGGCGAGACGGCGCGTCGTGTGCTGGACGGAGTGACAAAGGCCGACGACGCGGTCGACCGTCGAGCCTTCGTAGACGGCCCAGCAGAGCATCGCCATCGGATTGGTGTAGTTGAGGAGCCACGCGTCCGGGCACTCGCGGCCCATGTCCTCGGCGATCCCGAGCATCACCGGGATGGTGCGCAGCGCGCGGAAGATGCCGCCGATCCCGAGCGTGTCGCCAATCGTCTGCCGAAGCCCATGCCGCAGTGGGATGTCGAGGTCGAGCACCGTCGCCTCGTGCATCCCGACCTGCACCATGTTGACGACATAGTCCGCTCCCTCGAGCGCCGCGCGGCGGTCGCGGTGCGAGGTAATCGCGGCCGAAGCGCCGAGTGCGCCGTTCGTCCAGCGGGCGATCGCCTCGGCCGCCTCGAGCCGCTCGTCGTCGATGTCGTGAAGCGCGATCTCGGCGTCGGCGAGCTCCGGGAAGGTGAGGATGTCCCCGAGCAGGTTCTTCGTGAACTCGACGCTCCCGGCGCCGATAAAGGCAATCTTGGCGCTCACGGACGGGCGTCATCCTAATGACCGGCGTGGCGATGTCCTGTCTCGTGACCCGTGGACTGGCCTGTCAACGATCTCTCGCCCGTACTCTGCGAGTGAGAGCGGACCGGCGCGAGGACCGGCGCGCGCCATAGCTTCCGGCAGGAAGCCCCTGCAAACGGACTACTCGTCAGAGAGCCTCGAAAACCGTTATCCGTCGTTAGGCGGATCGAGGGTTCAAATCCCTCCCCCTCCGCTCCCTGAGCCGAAGCCGATGCGGGCAATCAGAAACTGAGTGGGCCACGCCTGCCTACGAGCATGGCCCACTTTTGTTTCTGATGCAGCCGAGTTGCTTACCACTTCCCGTCGGGGAAGAGCGAGACGGTTCCGTCGTTGTTGTTGCCGACGTAAACGGTTCCCGACGAGGTGTCGACGGCGGCGAAGATTGCAAAGCCGCCCATCCTGAGGGGCACGATCTTCGCCTGGCAACCGCTCGGGTTGCTGCCACGGCAGCTGTTCCCGTCGATGACGGCGACGTCGGAGTCGCCGGTCACGGTGACGAAGAGCTGCTGGGTCGTCGGGTCGAAGGCGATCGAGCGGGCGAGCGAGAGGTCGCTGTTCGGAGTGCCGACGCCGACGGCGAACGGGGTCTGTCCACAGCCGGAGTTGTCCTTGCCGTTGCAGGTCGAGCCGTCGATCACCGACACTGTTCCGTCGTCTCGGTTCCCGACGAAGATCGTGTCCGTGTTCGGATCGACCCCGACCGAGCGCGGGCCCGCCCCCACCGCGATCGTGGCCACGGCCTTGCCGCACCCGCTCGAGCTACCGCTGTTGCAGGTCGAGCCGTCGATCACGGAGACCGTGTTGTCGTTCGTGTTGGTGACATAGATCGTGTTGGTGACCGGGTTGACGCCGATTGCCTCGGGATCGTCGCCGACGTTGACCGTCGGCCAGCTCTGGCCGCAGCCCGACGTGTCGCCGGCGTTGCAGACGGCGCCGTTCACGACCGAGACGGTGTTGTCGTTGCCGTTGGCGACGTAGATCGTGTCGGTCGCCTCGTCGACCACTTCCTGTTGTGGGGTACCACCGACTGCCGTCGTCGGCGGGACGTTCCCGCACCCGCTGGTCACGGTCGCGTTGCAGCTGGCCGTGTCGATGACGGAGAGCGTGTTGTCGTCGCGGTTGTTGACGTAGAGCGTGTGGGTGATCGGATTGAGCGCGTTGGCCTGCGGCTGGTCACCGACGGTGATCTCCGGCCAAGCGGTGTCGCAGCCCGAGACGTTGTGCGCGTTGCAGATGCTCGTGTCGACGACCGAGATCTTGTTCGCCTCGCGGTCGTTCGCGTACACCGTGTGCGCGGTGGGATCGGCCACCACGCCGGTTGGACCGTCGTCGGTGGTCGTCGTCGGGGCGAACCGGGTGCAGCCCGCGGTCTTGATCGCGTTGCAGCCCGCTGCGTTCAGCACCCAGACGTCGTTAAACGCCTGGCTCGACTCGTAGATGGTGTGCGTTTGCCGGTCGAGCGCGATGAAAGCCGGGTGGAAACCGGCCGCGAGGGCGGGTGGGTGGGTCGGGCAGAGGTTCGGCGTGTGCGCGTTGCACGTGGCAGCGTCCAGCACGGAGATGGAGCTCGCCCCCTCGTTCGAGATGTAGACCGTCTGGGTAGCCGGATCGACGATGACGTCGTTCGGGCCGACGCCCACCTGCGCGTAGCTCGTGGCCGCGCAACCGGAGCTGACCGTTCCGTTACAGGTGGCCGTGTCCACGAGCGCGACCGCTCCGGCATGATTCGGGTCGAACGAGCTGACCGGCACGTACACGGTCCCAGTAGCCTCGTCGACTGCGGCCTGCACCGGAGTGGAGGGCACCGAGAAGCTCGTCGGCGCCTGCCCACAGCCGGAGGTGTCGACGGCGTTGCACGTGGCGGCGTCGAATACCCCCACCAGCTGATCGCTGAAGTCCGTGACGTAGACGCTGTGGTTCGCGTCGTCGACCGCAATCCCGTCTCCGCGGGTTGCAGCCTGAAGCGGCGTGTTCCCGCAGCCGCTGGTGTCAGTCGCGTTGCAAGTGGCGGCGTCGACGATCGAGACGGGCCCCTCGTTGGCGTCACCGACGTAGAGCGTATGAGTGGCCCTGTCGAGCGCCACCCCCGCAGCCGCACCGCCGGGCACGGTCACGGTCGCAGGCGTCTGTCCGCAGCCGGACGTGTTCAGGGCGTTACAGGTGGCCCCGTTGAGGACCGCGACCTCCCCGTTGCCAGCGGTGTTGACGTAGACCGTGTCGGTCGCCTGGTCGACCACGACGCCGATTGGAGCCGGGCCGACCTGCATGGTCGCGAGCGTCTGGCAGCGCGACGCATTCTGGGCGTTGCACCTGTTTCCGTCGATCACGGAGATGGTGCCGTCCCCGATGTTGGCGACATAGATCGTGTGAGTCGCCTCGTCGGCGCCGACGCCGGTCGGGGCGTTGCCGACGGGAGCCGCCGGCACCGCCCACGGAATCCTGGGCGCTGCGCCCCCCGAGCCGGCGAGAGCGCTCGAGACGACGGCGAGGAAGGCGAGGCCGACGACAAGGCCGGCTCTGGCCCTAAACGACAGTGGAGCCCCGAACTTCCAGCGTCCACCGGAGGCTGTCGGCCGTTGCGATTGGCGTGA
>Ga0126383_10002266_pt1 | contig 12359 bp, 10 predicted proteins | sample PanSoiMetPlot_35_FD_96882 | JGI IMG/M metagenome (GOLD analysis project Ga0126383, IMG submission 96882) | Tropical forest soil microbial communities from Panama - MetaG Plot_35 | ecosystem: Environmental > Terrestrial > Soil > Tropical forest > Bulk soil | place: Panama | collected 2016-02-17
CACGAACGAGCCGCCGAACTCCCGGTACCGCTTGGCGGCCCGCAGCGGCCAGCCCAACGTGTGGATCACGCGATCGAGCGGCTTCTCGACCCGCCACACCTCCTTGACTCCGAGCGCCCAGACTTGCGGGTTCTCGCCCGACAGCCCGAAGCGGTCGAGGGCGACGCCGGTGAGATGCCCCTGCGTCCCCTCCGCGAGGACGGTCACGCGCGCGTGAACCTCGGAACCCGGCTTGAAGTTGCCGAGCTCCTCGCCGCCCCGCCCGCGCCCGCGGTCGCCGGTACGCACGCCCCGCACCCGCGAATCGGAGACGAGCAACGTTGTCGCGGCGGTCTCGGGAAGGATCGTCGCACCGACCTCCTCGGCGCGCTCGGCGAGCCAGCGGCCGAACTGCGACAACGACGCCACGTAGTTGCCGTGGTTCCGCATCGTCGGCGGCGTCGGGATCCGCATCGCCCGCTTCGGGGTCAGGAAGTAGACGGACTCGTGCTCGACGCGCCCGTAGAACGGCATGTCGCCGGTGCGTAGCCGGTCCTTGAACAACGTCCGCAGCGATCGCGGGTCGACCACAGCGCCGGAGAGCAGGTGCGACCCGGGCTGCTTGCCCTTCTCGAGCACCGCGACCGGAACGTCGCCGAGCCGCTCGGCCAGCTCCGGCTGCTCCTCCAGCAGCTGCCCGAGCCGGATCGCGCACGCCAACCCGGCGGGCCCCGCGCCGACGATCAGGACGCCGACCTCGATCTCGGCCTCGCCCGGCGGCGCGACGAACTCGTCCGCGGAGAACGGCGGCGGGTAGTCGGACGGTCTCACGCGGCTTTGCGCGCCCTGACCAGCTCGGTCAGCTTGGGGACGATCTCGTGCAGGTCTCCGACGACGCCGAGATCCGCGTACTCGAAGATCGGCGCATTGGGGTCCTTGTTGATCGCGACGATCAGCCCGGAGCTCTGCATTCCGACCTTGTGCTGGATCGCGCCCGAGATCCCGCAGGCGATGTAGAGCTTCGGCGAGACGGTCTTGCCGGTCTGGCCGACCTGCGCGGCGTACGGGTACCAGCCCGCGTCGACCACGGCACGCGTCGCGGCCACCGCGCCGCCCAGCGCCTTCGCGAGCTCCTCGACGAGCGCGAAGTTCTCGGGGGAGCCGAGCCCACGACCCCCGGCGACGATGACGTCGGCGTCCTCGATCGACGGGCCCTCGCTCTCCTCGTGCGCCTGCTCGACCATCTCCGCCGCGAGGGAGAAGTCCTGCAGGCGCGACTCGAACGTCACGACCTCCGCGTCGACCCCGCGCTCCTCGGGCTCGAACGTCCCGGAACGGATAAGCGCGAGCCGAGGCTCGGAGGTCCACCCCACGTCGACGTAGACCGAGTCGCCCAGCGCGGGCCGCTTGCCCACGAGCGTGCCATCCTCGACCACGACGTCCGTGAGATCCCAGTTCAGGCCCGCGTCGAGCCGCGCTGCGAGCGCGGCTGCGATATCTGCCGAGAGGACCGTCGCGGCGAACAGCACCGTGTCGAACCCGCCTTCGCGGACGAGCGTCTCCAGGGCATCCACCCGGGGCTGCGGCAGCGGCCTGGCGAGCAACACGTCCTCCATCACGTGCGCCCGCTTCGCGCCGTAGCGGCCTGCCTCGGCAGCCAGCCTCTCGATCTCGGTGCCGAGCAGCACCGCCTCGACGTCGCCGTCCAGCGACGCCGCCTTCGAAAGGACCCCGAGCGAGTCCTTCTGCAGCTTCCCCTCGTGGTCCTCGAGGAACACCAGCGTCTTCACGCGGTCGTCTCCTGAGGAGAAACGTGTCGACCGGTCATTTCAGACGAACGTGCTTCCGGCCGCGCCGGCAAAGCCGCCGTGACCTCCAGCGCGTCCTGACACCGGCATCGCAAGCGACGCCTCACAAGACCTTCTTCTCCTGGAGGAACCCGAGGATCTTGTCCGCAGCCGAGCCGTCGTCCTCGATCTTGACCGTGTCGCCGCGGGCAGGCGGATCGCCGAGCGCGATGACCTCGGTGCGCGAACCGGCCTCGCCGGCTCCGGCGGCGTCGATGCCGAGGTCCGACAGCGAGACCGTCTCCTGCGGCTTCTTCTTTGCGCCCATGATCCCCTTCAGCGACGGGTAGCGCGGCTCGTTGATCGCGTCGGAGACCGCCACCACCGCGGGCAGCGGCGCCTCGATCACGTCGTAGCCGTACTCCGTCTGGCGCTTGCCGCGGAGCTTGCCGTTGTCGCGCGTCAGCTCGGCGACCTGGGAGATCAGCGGCCGCTGGAGCCGGTCGGCGACCGCCGCCCACAGCACGGCGCCGTCCGAGTCGTTCGCCTGCTGGCCGAACAGCACGAGGTCCGGCTGCTCCCGCTCGAGCGCCGCGGCCAGGAGCTTGCTGGTCGCAACGAGATCGGACCCCGCGGCCGCGTCGTCGCTGACGAGCAGCACACGGTCGGCGCCCATCGCGAGGGCCTTGCGCATCGCCTCCAGCGCACGCTCGGGCCCGAGCGAGACGATCAAGACCTCCCCCTCGCCCGATGCCTCTTTCAGCCTCAGCGCCTCCTCGACGGCGTTCAGGTCGAAGTGGTTGAGGGCGCCCTCGCCGGAGCGGTCGAGCCGCCTCGTCTGCGGGTCGATCCTGCCGCTCGTTTCGGGCACGTACTTGGCGCAAACCGCGATCTTCATGCGGCGCCGAGGATACAAGCGCGACGAGGTGCTAGGGTCTGGCCCTTCGGCCGCCCGTGAAGCCCCTCCGGACGTCAGCCAGAAGCACCCTCGCTCTCGCAGTTGTCCTCCCGGCTCTCCTCGTTGGAGCGGCCGCGGCAGGCTCGAAGCAGCCGCCGGCGACGATCGTCTTCCCCGTCCTCGGCCCGGCGACCTATACGGACGACTTCGGCGAGGCGCGCGCCGGAGGGCCGCACCAGGGGATCGACATGCTCGCTCCGAAGCGTGCGTTGGCCCTCGCCGCCGAGGCGGGCAAGATCAAGTTCTGGACGCGCTCGGCCACGGCCGGGTGCATGCTCTATCTCTACGGCGCGAGCGGCACGACCTACTACTACATCCACCTCAACAACGACCTCACGAAGGGGAACGACAACCGCGGCAAGTGCGTCGCGGGAACCGCGTACGCGAAGGGTCTCAAGAACGGCTCGAAGGTGGCGGCCGGACAGGTGGTCGGCTACGTGGGCGACTCCGGCGACGCGAACGGGATCCACCCGCACCTTCACTTCGAGCTCCATCCAAACGGCGGCAAGGCAGTCGACCCGTACCAGTGGCTGCAGAGCGGGCAGCACCTGCTGTTCGCCGCGCCGCGGGGGTCGCCGTTCACGCTCGAGCTGCGCGGTACGGTGGCCGGGGTGACCGACACCTCGATCCGCGTCCGAGTGGCGAGCGTCAATGCCTGGCCGATGGGCCAGCGCCAGACAAAACTCAAGCGGAATCTCATGGTCGACGTTCCCGACTCGGCGCTGGTGCAGACGGTCGCGAGGTTCGGCGGGCCCGGAACACCGGCCACCCTCGCGGACGCCGATACCGGTCAGAAGGTCGACGTGTGGACCGTCGTGGCGCCGGCGACGCTCAAGGCCGAGCGCGGGGACGACCTCGCGCTGAGCGCGTCGCTCGTATCGCTCGTGCGCTAGCGGCCGACGAAGCGCGGCTCGCGTTGTTCCAACGGCGTCGCTTGCGATGCCGCATAGAGGCCATGCCGGCCTTGCCGGTGCGGCCGTCTGACTGCAGTCGCCTTGTCAGCGACCCGTGAAGTGAGGCTCGCGCTTCTCGGCGAACGCGGTCATGCCCTCGTGCGCGTCCTCGCTCGAGAACAGGGTGCCGAACTCGTTCGCTTCGCGCTCGAGGTTCTCCACGTGATCACCCTGAAGCGCGTGGTTGAGCGCCCGCTTCCCTGCAGCGAGCGCGACGGGGCTCTTCGAGGCGAGCAGCCGCGCGACCTCGAGCGCCCTGTCGAGCACCGGGTCGTGCACGCCGTTGACGAGCCCGATCCTCAGCGCCTCGTCCGCGTCGACCAGGCGCCCGGTGAGGATCAGGTCCTTTGCCACGCCCAGCCCGCAGACACGCGCGAGGCGCTGCGTCCCGCCCCAGCCGGGGATGATCCCGAGGTTGATCTCGGGCTGGCCAAGCTTCGCGCCCGAGGATGCGTAGCGGAGGTCGCACGCGAGCGCGAGCTCGCAGCCGCCGCCCAGGGCGAAGCCGTTGATCGCCGCGATCGTCGGCTTCGGCATCGTCTCGAGGAGCTGCCCCGCGTCGTGGCCGAGCCCGCCCCAGTCGGAGGCCTCGTCGACGCCGAGCCCGCTCATGTACTTGATGTCGGCACCCGCGACGAACGCCTTCTCACCCGCGCCCGTCAGCACCACTACCCGGGCCTCGGCGTCGTCCCGGAGCTCGAGCAGGCGGTCGCGCAGCTCCTCCAGCGTCGGCCGGTCGAGCGCGTTCATCGCCTCCGGCCGCTCGACCGTGACGATTGCGAGCCCCTCCTCGCGGTCGATGCGGATGTTCAGGCCGGGACCTTTGCCTTGAGGAAGTCGACGATCTCCGAGGTCGGCGCGCCCGGGGTGAACACCGCCGCGACCCCCTGGCGCTTCAGCTCGTCCGCGTCCTCGTTCGGGATCGTCCCGCCGAGGACGACGAGCACGTCCTCCGCCCCGTTCTCGCGGAGCCCGTCGAGGATCTTCGGGACGAGCGTCATATGCGCGCCGGAGAGGATCGAGACGCCGACCGCGTCGGCGTCCTCCTGGATCGCCGTCTCGACGATTTGCTCGGGGGTTTGGTGGAGGCCGGTGTAGATGACCTCCATTCCCGCATCACGCAGCGCGCGTGCGATGATCTTGGCCCCCCGGTCGTGACCGTCAAGACCGGGCTTTGCTATTACGACACGAATCTTGCCGGCCATCGACCCGAGTATATGAGCGCGTAGTGAGCATGAGGTTGACCGTCGTGGGCTGCTCCCCGGCCTGGCCGAACCCAGGTGGAGCGCAGTCCGGCTACCTCCTCGAGGGACCGGGACGGCTGCTCCTGGACTGCGGTCCCGGCGTGCTCGCGAAGCTCCGCGAGCGCGAGCCTTGGCCGTCCCTCGACGCGATCGCCGTCACCCACTGGCACCTCGACCACTGGGGCGACCTCGTCCCCTGGGTTTGGGGCGCGACGCTCGGCCCCGGGCAGGAGACGCGGAAGCCGGATCTCTGGGTGCCGCCGGAAGGGCGCGAGATGCTCAGCTCGATCGGCGGCCGGCTCGGGCAGCGGGAGATGTTCGAAGACGCCTTCGAGCTGCACGAGTACGCCGACGGCGAGAGCTTCGAGGCAGCCGGCTTCGAAGTCACCCCGCACCGGGTGCTCCACTACGAGCTGCTGGCGTTCGGCTTCCGTGCCTCGGCCAACGGAACCGTGCTCGGCTACTCGGGCGACTCGGGCCCGAGCGATGCCCTGACGGACCTGGCCCGCGACGCCGACCTCTTCGTCTGCGAAGCGACGCTCCTCCGCCCGAACCCCGAAGGCGGCACGCGCGGGCATCTCAGCGCGGAGGAGGCAAACCGAGCGTTCGAAGCCTCGGGCGCCAGGCGCCTGCTACTCACGCACCGTCCGTTCGAGCGGCCGCTCGAGGACGGCTACGAGCAGGCCTACGACGGCATGCAGATCGAGATCTAGCGCAGGTCTAGTTCTCTGGGACCGGCGGTGTCCAGCGCGGCATGAAGTAGTCCACGAGCCACTTCTTGCTCGCGCCCTTGCCGACCGGGACGAGCCCGAGCTGGAAGCTGGTCGGCCGCATCCCGTAGCGCTTCGGCGCCGACAGCCCGACCTCGATCAGGATCTCCTGCGTGCTCGCGTAGTCGAGGTAGTACTGCGCCTGGCGAACGTTGTCCACCGGATAGAAGATGACCGGGAGCGCGTTGGCCTTGGTCCAGCTCTTGTGCGTGTAGCCCTTCCTGACCGATGGCGCGACGACGTTCCACGCCTGGCTCTGGTCGTGGCGGGCGACGGCGGTGACCAGGAACGTCCGGATCGTCTTGCGGATCGCCGGGTCGAGCTGCCAGAACGTCTTGATCGTGGCACCCTCGGCGTTCTTGAGCGGATGCGACGCCTTCGGAAGCGTCGGGTGGAAGCCCTTGTCAGGCTTGGCGCTCGTCGTGTCGCTGCCGCCGGCGAACTTGAAGACCAGCGCCAGCGCTCCGGCCGCGAACACGACCACGCCGACCCAGAGGATGAGCCGGTTGAAGCGAGCCGAGGAAAGAGCGGTCTGAATCGTGTTCATGCGCCAGTCAGAGCAGTAAGACGCACAGAGTACCGCGGAAGTTAGGAGACCAGCGCAGAAAGTTTAGAAGACCGGGGTTTCTCTCCAGACGCCCCAGACCTCACGCAAGGCGTCGCACATCTCGCCCATGGTCGCGTAGGCGCGCGAGGCCTCGATCAGGACCGGCATCAGGTTCTCGTCGTCGCGCGCCGCGGCGTCCTTCAGCTTCTGCAGCGCCGCCTCCGCTCCGGCCGAGTCGCGTCGGTCGCGCAGGCTCCGCACGCGCCCGATCTGCTTCTCCTCGAGCGTCGGATCGATCCGCAGGATCTCGACCTCGGGCTCGTCCTCGAGCTCGTACCGGTTGACGCCGACGATCACGCGCTGCCGCGCCTCGACCTCCGCCTGGTAGCGGAACGACGCCTCGGCGATCTCGCGCTGGAAGAAGTTGTCCTTGATTGCGGGGACGACCCCGCCCAGCTTCTGAATCCGGTCGAAGTAGTCGTAGGCCTCGGCCTCGAGCCGGTTGGTCAGGTCCTCGAGGTAGTAGGAGCCGCCGAGCGGGTCGATCGTGTTCACGACACCCGTCTCGTGCGCGATCACCTGCTGCGTGCGGAGCGCCAGCCGCACCGCGTGCTCGGTCGGCAAGGCGAGCGCCTCGTCGAAGGAGTTCGTGTGGAGCGACTGCGTCCCGCCGAGCACCGCAGCCAGCGCCTCGAGCGCCGTGCGGACGATGTTCACCTCCGGCTGCTGTGCCGTGAGCGACACCCCGGCCGTCTGCGTGTGGAAGCGCATCAGCCAGGAGCGCGGGTTCTTGGCGCCGTACCGCTCGCGCAGCTCGCGCGCCCAGACGCGGCGCGCGGCTCGGTACTTCGCGATCTCCTCGAAGAAGTCGAGGTGCGCGTTGAAGAAGAAGCTCAGCCGCGGAGCGAAGTCGTCGACGTCGAGCCCGCGCTCGATCGCCGCGTCGACGTAGGCGAAGCCGTTGGCCAGCGTGAAGGCGAGCTCCTGCACCGCGTTCGAGCCGGCCTCGCGAATGTGGTAGCCGGAGATCGAGATCGGGTGCCAGCGCGGCAGCTCGTGCGCGCAGAACTCGACCATGTCCGTCACGAGCCGCATGGACGGCTCGGGCGGGAAGATCCACTCCTTCTGGGCGATGTACTCCTTGAGGATGTCCGTCTGGATCGTCCCCCGGAGCTCCGCGCGCGGGACGCCTTGCTCCTCGGCGACGCAGATGTAGAAGGCGAGCAGCATCGCGGCCGGCCCGTTGATCGTCATCGAGGTCGAGACCTCGCCGAGCGGGATGCCGTCGAACAGCGTCTCCATGTCGGCCAGCGAGTCGACGGCGACGCCCTCGCGCCCGACCTCGCCGACCGACCGCGGATGGTCGGAGTCGTAGCCCATCAGCGTCGGCATGTCGAAGGCGGTCGAGAGCCCGGTCTGGCCGTGATCGAGCAGGTAGCGGAAGCGCTCGTTCGTCTCTTCGGCCGTCCCGAAGCCCGCGAACTGCCGCATCGTCCAGAGCCGCCCGCGGTACATGGACGGGTAGACGCCGCGCGTGAACGGGTAGACGCCCGGATAGCCGAGGCCGCGGTCGTAGTCGATCTCGACGTTGTCCGGGGTGTAGAGCGGCTCGTTCTCGAGCCCGGAGATGGTGCTGAAGAGCTCGCCTTGCCGCTCGGGTGCGGCCTCGTACAGCTCCCGCCGCCACTCCTCGGTGCCGCCGCCGACTCCTCGTCGGTCTTCGGTCGTCGCCATACACCGGATTCTGCCTTCTAGGAGTCCTTGTCGGAACCTCGCTCGTCGTCGGGGTGCGATGACCGTTCCGAGGCAAGGACGCAGGGAGACCCAATAGTGGATGACTATTAGGCCGACTGAGGACGCCGCCTCGGGGCGGGCAGGGCGGCCCGACGGCACAGACTGGGTTTCGTCAAGGACTCCTCAAGCGCCCCCGCGCGCATGCCGATCTTCGAGACGGCGAGCGATGCTCGATGTACCCACCCATGGCGTTGACGGCTCTCGGCCACGGCTGAGGCTGCGCTTCGCCCTGTACACGGGCGTCGTGCTGCTCGGCGTCGGGCTCGCGGTCACGTGGCTCGTGAACCGCGAGGTCGCTCAGCGGGCGGCGCGGACGGTCCAGGCCCAGGCACGCGCCGTCGCGCTCACCAACCTGCGACGACAGCTCCGACCGTCCGACTTCGCCGGGCCGGTCTCGCCGGAGCGCCGAGCCGCGCTCGACGCGCTCTTCCGCACGAGCATCATCGTGCCGGGCGTCGTCGGCGGCCGACTCTTCGCTCGCGACGGCACCATCACGTACTCGACGCGGCATGTGCGCATCGGCCACCTGACCCATCACCCGGCGGTACTGCGCGCGGTGCTCTCCGGGAGGATGACGCAGCGGGTCACCGCGGTCACGACCTGGCGCGGTCAGAAGAACGTCAAGGTCCTGCAGATTCTCGCGCCGGTGCGGCCGACGCCCTCGTCCAGGCCGATCGGCGTGGTCCGCGTCGACCAGGATTACCGCACTGCCACGGTCAGCGCGGGCGACGCGCAGGCCCGGCTGGCGCTGATCCTGGCGGTCGCCCTGATCGTGCTGTTCGTCTCGCTGCTCCCGATCATGAACCGGCTGACGCGCCAGCTCGAGGCTCGCAACCGGCGCCTGCGCGAGGTCGTCGAAGCGGAGCGCGCGGCACGCGCCGAGGCCGAGGCGGTGCAGAGGCTCCTCTCCGAGCAGAACGAGCGGCTCCGGGAGCTCGACCGGCTGAAGGACGAATTCGTCTCACTGGTCTCGCACGAGCTCCGCACCCCGCTGACGTCGATTCGCGGCTACATCGAGCTCCTGCTCGAGGACGGCGACCAGGCCGACCCCGACCAGCGCCGCTACCTCGAGATCGTCGACCGCAACTCCGAGCGCCTCCTCGAGCTCGTCAGCGACCTGCTCCTCCTCGCGCAGATCGAGGCCGGAAAGCTGGGGATCGAGCGGCGGCAGGTCGACCTGAGCAAGATCGTCGAGGAATGCATCGAGACATCGTCGCCAGCCGCGGACGCGCGCGGCATCGAGCTGGTCGCGAAGGTCGAGCGCGTGCCGAAGCTCCAAGGCGACCGCGCCCGCCTGGCGCAGGTGCTCGACAACCTCGTCTCGAACGGGCTGAAGTTCACGCAGAGCGGCGGCCGCGTCGAGGTTCGGCTCGAGACCGAGGACGGAGCGGCGGTGCTCGAGGTCGAGGACACGGGCCTCGGAATCCCCGCGAGCGAGCACGAGCGCCTCTTCGAGCGGTTCTTCCGCAGCTCGAACGCGACCGAGAACGCGATTCCGGGAACCGGGCTCGGGCTCACGATCACGAAGGCGATCGTCGAGCGTCACGGCGGCCGGATCGAGATCGAGAGCGCGGAAGGCGCGGGCACGATCGTGCGCGTCCGCCTCCCGCTCCTGGCCCGGGTCGAGGCCGAAGCCCGGTCGCTCGCCGCCGCCTAGCTCGCCCTGTAGCGATATCCGAAGCCGCGGACGGTCTCGATCGGGGACTCGCCGTCGGAGGGCTTTCCCAGCTTTCGGCGGAGGTAGCCGACGTAGAGCTTCACCTGGTCGCGCTCGGCGCTGCCCGCTCCGCCCCACGCCAGCTCGACGAGCTGGTCGTGGGAGAGCACCTGGTTCGGGTTGCGGACGAACGCCGAGAGGAGCCGGAACTCGAGCGGCGTCAGCGAGACGTCCTCACCGCCCGCACGGACGGCGCGCTGCGGGAAGTCGACCTGGACGAACCCGTCCGCGTACTGCGGCGGCGCCTCCTGCCGGTCGCGGCTGCGCCGCAGGTGGGCTTCGACCCGGGCGAGCAGCTCCTGGCGGCCGAATGGCTTCGTCACGTAGTCGTCGGCGCCTGCGCGCAGTCCGCGGACCTTGTCGAGCTCCTCCGCCCGGGCCGTGAGCATGATCACCGGCACGTCGCTCAGCTCACGGATGCGGTCGAGGACCCCCCAGCCGTCGAGACCGGGCATCTGGACGTCGAGGATCACGAGGTCCGGCTTGTCGGCGTAGAACCGCTTCAGGGCGTCGTTGCCGTCCGGTGCCTCGATCACGTCGTGGCCGGCCCGCTGGAGCAGCTCGTGCACCAGTCCGCGGATGTCGGTTTCGTCGTCGACGACGAGGATGCAGCTCACGCCCGTCCCCCTGAATCGCCGCTTTTCTCCCTCGGCCGAGGGATTCTCCCACCGCTCATACCGTTCTCATACCGGAACCTTCCCGAATTCCCCCATTCGGGGCCGATGGAGCGGCCGTGGCGAGTTTTCGGCACCTGCGGCAGCGTCTCTTCGGCGCGCACGCGCTCCTGCTCTTGGCGGTCGCCGTGTCGGTGGCCGCCGGCGCGGTCGTGTTCCGTGAGACCTTCGCGTCAGGGCATTCGAATGCGCGGAAGAGCGACGCTCCGTTCTCGTCGGTCGTGCTCGACCGTCACGGTCGAGCGGGCGCGAACGGACCGTCCAGTCGCTCGAGCAGCAGCCCGCAGCACGGCGTTCACCACCGCTCCTGGTCCTCGTCGAATCGGCTCTCGGGTGGCAACCGCGGCTCGACTGGACCGGGTGGGCCGGCCGGCCCACCCGGTCCCGCCGGGCTGAGAGGGCTCATCGGGCTCCGCGGCCCGGCCGGGGCGAAAGGCGCCACAGGGCCGCGGGGCATTCCAGGGACTGCCGCTGCGGCCGGCGCCACCGGCCCGACCGGGCCGCGCGGGGCCACCGGCGCCCATGGTCCCGCCGGGCCGAAGGGGCCGACGGGAGCCCAGGGCCAGCGCGGCGCGACCGGCCCGCAGGGAGCGGCAGGCGCGAAGGGCGCGACAGGCGCCAGGGGCGCAACCGGTGTCTCGGGCACCAGGGGCGCAACCGGTGCCGCCGGCGCCAAGGGTGCGACCGGTGCCTCGGGCGCACAAGGAGCAAAGGGCGCCACGGGGGCGCAGGGTGCCCAGGGCGCGGAAGGCGTCACGGGTGCGAACGGCGCGAAGGGCACGACCGGCGCACAGGGTGCGAAGGGCGTCACGGGCTCCACCGGTACGACCGGCGCTGCCGGCGCCCGCGGCGTGACGGGCGCAGAGGGCCCAGCGGGAGCTATGGGCCCGACGGGCGCAAGCGGAGCGCAGGGCGTGACGGGAGCCAAAGGCTCCACCGGCGCACAGGGTGCCAGGGGCGCGACCGGCTCGGCCGGCGCGACTGGTGCAAGAGGTTCCACCGGGGCGCAGGGGGCGAAAGGGACCACAGGCGTCCAGGGCCCCGCAGGCGCAATGGGCCCCACCGGCGCCACGGGCGCCACGGGCGCTACGGGCGCGGACGGCGCCAAAGGCATCACCGGAGCGCAGGGCGCCAAAGGGGTCGCTGGCTCGACCGGTGCGACGGGCGCACAAGGGGCGAACGGCGTCACAGGCTCGACCGGCTCGACCGGCGCCAAGGGCACGACCGGCGCGCAAGGCGCGAAGGGCCTGACGGGTGTTCAGGGCCCCGAAGGAGTGATGGGCCCGACGGGTGCGAAAGGCGCCACGGGCGCTCGGGGCGTCACGGGAGCCCAGGGCGTCAAAGGTGTGACGGGCACGACGGGCACGACGGGCGCACAGGGGGCGAAGGGCGTCACCGGGGCGACCGGCGCGAAGGGCGCGACCGGAGCCCAGGGCCTGAAAGGTGTGACCGGATCGACCGGTGCCAAGGGCGCGACCGGAGCTCAGGGCCTGAAAGGTGTGACCGGATCGACCGGTGCCAAGGGCGCGACCGGAGCCCAGGGCCTGAAAGGTGTGACCGGATCGACCGGTGCCAGGGGCGCGACCGGAGCCCAGGGCCTGAAAGGTGTGACCGGATCGACCGGTGCCAGGGGCGCGACCGGAGCTCAGGGACCGGCTGGCGCAGTCGGCCCGACGGGCGCGAAGGGCGCGACCGGAGCTCAGGGACCGGCTGGGGCAGTCGGCCCGACGGGCGCGAAGGGCGCGACCGGAGCCAAGGGCGTCACGGGAGCCCAGGGCGCGAAGGGCGTGACGGGCGCGCAGGGCGCCAAGGGCGTCACCGGCCCCGCCGGAGCCATGGGCCCGACCGGCGCACGCGGCCCGACGGGCTCCAAGGGCGTCACCGGCTCCCAGGGCACAAAGGGAACCACGGGCTCCCAGGGCACAAAGGGCACCAC
>Ga0126383_10002267_pt1 | contig 12355 bp, 11 predicted proteins | sample PanSoiMetPlot_35_FD_96882 | JGI IMG/M metagenome (GOLD analysis project Ga0126383, IMG submission 96882) | Tropical forest soil microbial communities from Panama - MetaG Plot_35 | ecosystem: Environmental > Terrestrial > Soil > Tropical forest > Bulk soil | place: Panama | collected 2016-02-17
CATTTATAGGGGCCTCCAACCAGATTGACGATCTGGTTCGCTTCGATGCCGCTGGTGCGCGGATAGACCGAGTAGGGGCCGATGCCGGTCAGGTCGTCGATTTCGAAAACGGTAATAGTGCCGTCCTTGCTGACGCCGATCTTTGCCTTGATGCGGTGGTCGCGGGCATGGATGTCAGTGACGAAACTTTCAATGCGGTCGGCGACGAATTTGACAGGACGCTTGAGCAGCTTGGAGAGCGCGACCGTCGCCATTTCGTCGGCATAGGTGTGCACCTTGATGCCGAATGAGCCGCCCACGTCCTTGGTGAGAACGCGGACCTGGTGCTCGGATACGCCAAGATGTTTGGCGAAGAGGTTCTGCATCATGTGCGGCGCTTGCGTGCCGTGATAGACGGTCATGCGCTGCTCGCCCTCGTTCCAGTCGGCGACAACGGCGCGCGGCTCGGTGGTCACGCCGGTGTGACGGCCGAAGTGGAACGTGGTCTCGACCACCGTATCCGCTTCGGAAAAAGCTTTGTCGACAGCGCCGACGTCCAGTTTTCGTTCGAAACAGAGATTGTCGCCGAGCGAGGCGTGGATGACCGGTGTCTTGGGATCGAGTGCGACCTCTGGATCGGTGACCGCCGGCAATTCCTGGTAACTGACATCAACCAGTTCGCAGGCGTCTTCCGCCTCGGCCCGCGTGCGTGCAACGACTGCGCATACGGCCTCGCCCTGCCAGCAGGCGCGGTCGACGGCGATCGGAGCCTGCGGCGCTGATTTCAGGCCCTTCAAATGCGTGAGCACGCCGACCCAGGGTGTCATGATCTTGGCGAGCTCCGTGCCGGTAACCACCGCAATCACACCCGGTGCCTTTTTCGCAGCCGCGGCGACGATCTTGACAATGCGTGCATGCGCATGCGGCGAGCGCACATATGCGACATGCGCCATGCGCGGCAGATTGACATCGCTGACATATTGGCCGCGACCCTGCGTAAGCCGTTGCAGGTTCGGCCGCGGCACGGAACGGCCGATGTACGAATTGGGCCGGTCAAGTGCGGTCAATACGGGCGGTGAGTCTTCAGTGATTTTCACGCCAACCTCACAAGAACCGGGTCGGCCACAAAATCGTGCGCCACATGTGCGCCGACGGGCTGTTGTCGAGACCGAGGCCTTCCTTCGGCTGCCTGAAGTTTCGGCCGATAATGTCGACGAAGTCGTCGAGATTGACCCTTGCGTTGGGGTCGAACGAATAAATGTCATTTACGCAGATCAGGCGCGACGTCATGTACCATTTGTGAGCGCGTGCACGCTTGTATTCCTCGACGATATAAGGCTCCGGCCGATAGTCCGGCCCAAACAGTTGCTTGTAGAGGTCGGGATATCCGTAGCCGACTGACTCGTCCGGAAAGAAGCGCAGCGCCTGATGTGTTTTCACCGCCCAGGCGACTTCCTCATCTACGTACGGTTCGATCATCTGGGCACCCCAGTAGCCATGGTCGCAGCGGATGAAACTGACAATCGCCACGTCATGCAGCAGGCAGGCCAACACCACCTTTTCCGGTTGGCCACCTTTCAGCGCATGCGTGGCGCTTTGCAGCAGATGCGCGGTCGAGGCAAAACGGTGACGAAAATAGTCCACCAGGGTCGGCTTTTCCGGCATCGGCGGCAGACGCGGGTCGTCACCCATCAAAAAGAACTTGCCGGGATGCTTGGCGCGCATTTCCGGGCTGGTGTCCATCTTGATGTTGCCATCCATCAAATGCGCGATGGTCGAGCGCGTGATGATGCGCTCCATCTCGTGCATTTTTTGCTCTTCCAGTTCATCGGCGCGCTCGGATATTGACAGCGGATGGGCGTGTTCGCTCATGGCTCACCTTCCTTTCGCCCGCGCTTGCGCAACAGCTTCCACGGCATCGACAATGGCGTGATAGCCCGTGCATCGGCAGTAATTGCCGGAGAGATATTCGCGAATTTGCTCACGATTCGGTACCTCGCCGCGCTTGAGCAGATCCTGCGCGGTGGCCAGCATGCCTGGCGTGCAATAACCGCATTGCAGCGCGTTGCGATGCTCGAATGCCGCCTGAAGATCGGCGACTTCACCCGAATCGGATAGCCCCTCGATTGTTTCCACCGTGGCCCCGTCGCATTGCACAGCGAGCATCAGGCAGCCGCGCACAATTTCACCGTTCACCCGTACTGTGCAGGCGCCGCAAACGCCGTGCTCGCAGCCCACGTGACTGCCGGTCAGTGCAAGATCTTCGCGCAGAAAATCGACCAGCGTCTTGCGTGCGTCCACGCGCTGTTGCAGGCGCTCACCGTTGACGACCAGCGAAATATCGAGAGCGTGGCTGCTCATGCCTTTCTCCCGTCATGGCCGGGCTTGACCCGGCCATCTCGCTTAGGCGGGCAAAGCTGTGCATCCCTGATCGGGATCGCGGCGGAGAATAGAGAGCCGCAAGTCGGGTGGACCCGACTTGCGGGGACGAGCCCGGCGACGACAAACGAGGGATTCATCAGCGCGCCTCCATGAGCTGCTTGGCCACGCGGCGGAGCAGCACACCGGCCAGATGTTTTTTGACTTTTGCGGTCGCCTGGACATCATCCTGCGGTTCGAGATCGAGCGCGGCGACTGCGGCATCGACATTGCCGGTCGCCAGCACCGTCTCGGCTTTTTTCGCGCGCACCGGCGTTGCGCCGACGCCGAAAAAGGCAAGCCGAATGTCCGTGAGACCCTTGCCGTTGGCGCGTGCGCTGGCAGCCAGCCCGACAATTGCATAGTCGCCGTGGCGCCGCGCCAGTTCGGCAAAGCCGACGCGGCTGTACTTGCCGGCGGCGGGGAGGCGAACGGCGGTCACCATCTCCTGCGGCCGCAGCGCAGTTTCGAACAGGCCCTTGAAGAAAGCATCCGCTTTTACCTTGCGTTTGCCCTTGGGGCCGGCGATGTCGATTTCGCCGTCAAGCGCCAGCAAGCAGGCCGGCAGTTCCGCCGCCGGATCAGCGAACGCAATGGAGCCGCCGAACGTGCCACGGTTGCGGATGGCGGGGTGGCCGATATACGGCATGGCGAGGGCAATCAATGGCGCATGCTTGGAAACGATATCGGAGCGCTCAACCCGGGAGTGGCGCGCTAGCGCGCCGATCTCGATAAATTTGCCCTTCTTGGCGATGCCATCGAGACCCTTGATACCGTTGATATCGATCAGCAGCTCGGGCGCCGATAGCCGCATATTGAGCGTTGCGATCAGGCTTTGTCCGCCCGCAAGCAGCCGCGCGTCATCCTTGTGTTCGGCGAGCAGCGTCACCGCTTCCTTGAGCGTCCGCGCCTTGGTGTATGCAAATGGCGCCGGCTTCACGTGACCTCCCGTTTTTCTCTTATTGTGACCGGGAATGCGGACAGGTCAATGCAGGGCGCTCGCGACAAGCCCGCAAGCTGCGTATAAAGGCTTCGCAAATTCAATGGAGGAGCCGGTGTCAAAGGAGTTCGAACGAAAAGTTGTCGTCGTCAGCGGCGGTAGTCGCGGCATAGGCCGTGCAATTGCGGTCGCGTTCGCGCGCGAGGGCGCGCAAACCCTGCTTGCGGCGATGAACGAAGCCAATCTCGCCGAAGCGGCGAAAGCGGTTGCGGCGGCCGGCGGCCCGCAGGCGATGACAGTCGCCGGAGACCTGCGCACGCTTGAGGCCTGCGAGCGAGTTTTCGCAGAGGTCAACGACCGTTTCAAGCGTTGCGACGTTCTGGTCAACAATGCCGGCGCGACCCGTGGCGGAAATTTCTTCGAGCAGGCAGATGCATTGTGGATCGACGGCTTCGCGCTGAAATTTCACGCGACCGTCCGCCTCACGCGGATGTTCTGGCCGCTACTCAAGCAAGCGTGCGGCAATATCGTCAACATCGTTGGCGGCGCCGCACGCACGCCCGGGCCGGATTTCCTGATCGGCGGCGCGGTCAATGCAGCTATGGCAAATTTTTCCAAAGGTCTTACCGCTCTCGGCAACCGTGACGACATCAACGTCAACGTCATTCACCCAGGACAGACCCAGACCGATCGCACCGAGCAGCTGCTCGCGCAATTTGCCAAGGCGCAGAGCAAGACGGTGGACCAGGTCCGGGCAGAGTCGCTCGCCAAGAGCGGTCTGCGCCGTATTGGTCAACCTGACGATATCGCGGCGTTGGCGGTATTTCTGTGCAGCGCGCGGGCTCGCCACATCCACGGCACTGCCATTGCGGTCGATGGCGGCGGAACGCCAGGATATTATTGAGTATGCGATTGTTGTTCGCTCATCCCCGCGCAAGCGGGAATCCAGAGATTACAGGCTCAATTCCTGAGACCCTGGATCGCCGCTTGCGCGGGGATAAGCGGATGAGACAGTCGAGCAGTTTTTATCCAACAATTCTCTTCACGATATCGATCGCGCGGCGCAATAGCGTTTCGGAGGCCTCTGGTGTCCGGAAAGCGGCGTGTGCCGACAACGTGACGTTTTCAAGCTTCGCCAGAGGATGATCAGGCGGTAACGGCTCATTGTGAAACACATCGAGTCCGGCATGGCGGATATGGCCGCTTTTCAGCGCAGCGATCAATGTGGCTTCGTCGGCGAGCGCTCCGCGCGCCGTATTCACGTAGATCACTCCCTTCTTCATGCGCGCGATCCGTTCGGGCGATAAGAAGCCGTGCGTCTCATCGCCCAGCGTCAAATTCATCGACACGACATCGGCGCGGCCCAACAAAGTATCGATATCCACGAGCGGCACGCTGATTTCTGCATGTTTGGTGCGATTCCAGCCGATAACGTCCATGCCCATGCCTTTGCCGATGCGCGCGACTTCACGACCGATCCCACCAAGCCCAATTACGCCCAGAGTCTTGCCGAGAAGTTGGACGCCTTCGCGCGGCGTCCATACGCCGGCGCGCACCTCGCGATCCATCCGTGCGAGGTCACGCGCGCAGGCCCACAGCAGCGCGATCGTATGCTCGGCCACGGCGGTATCGCCGTAGCCCTTGATAATGTGCACCTTGATGCCGCGCGCATTGAGCTCGCCGACATTCATATAGCTGGCCGGACCCGTCCCAAGGTAAACGATGTGCTTGAGTTCGGGGCACTGCGCCACGAGTGGCGTCGGCATGTATGAGTGGTCGTCGATTGCGATATCGTAGCCGCGAATGACACGCGGTAATTCGTCGCGTGCGAAGGCCTTGCGATTGACATCGATCGGCGGATCGTCGGGTTTGATGACCTTTTCCCATACCGGCGCCAGTTGGTCATTACAGTCGATAAAAATGGACTTCATGATTGCCCCGATCGTAGCGGTATTTTCACATCTCATACGCGGCGGCGGGAATAAAGCAAAATGCCTTGTTGGTCGCTGAGCCAAGCGTTGACGCGGCGCGACGCGCGGAATACATGCACCGGGCGGCGGGAAAACTGGTGCCGTAGGCCCCGTACAGTGTGAAATCGGATGAAACTGGCAAGCTACAGGGTGCGCGGGCGCGAAAGTTTTGGTGCAGTAGTTGGTGAAGGCGTTGTCGATCTGAAGAATCGACTGGTCCCAAAATATTCCAGCGTTCTCGATCTGCTTCGGGCCGATGGGCTCGGCGCCGCTCGCGCGGCACTGCATGGCGTCCGCGCCGATTTTCCCCTAAGCGAATTGGTACTCCTGCCGCCCGTCGGCCATCCCGAAAAGATACTCTGCATTGGCATCAACTACGCCAACCGCAATATCGACTACGGCGATCAGGAGATCCCGAAATATCCCAGCATGTTCTACCGCGCGTCGGGCTCGCTGGTCGCGCACGGTCAGCCAATCGTGCGGCCACGGGAGTCCGAGCAGCTCGACTATGAAGGAGAGATCGCGCTGGTAATCGGTCGCGGCGGACGGCGCATCGCGAAAGACGAAGCGCTGGATCATGTAGCGGGTATCACTTTATGCAATGAAGGAACCATCCGCGACTGGATACGTCACGGCAAATTCAATGTGACGCAGGGTAAAAACTGGGATTCGACAGGCAGCATCGGACCTTGGATCGTGACAGCAGACGAAATCGATCTCGCCAAGCCACTGCACCTTACGGTCAAGGTAAACGGCGTGGTGACGCAGGACGATACCACCGCCAGCATGATCAAGTCGTTTGCCGAGCTGATTTCCTATGTCAGCACGTTCATGAATCTCAATTCCGGCGACATCCTCGTGACCGGAACACCGGTTAAGCTCAATCGCGGCGAGCCGCCGGTCTGGCTCAAGGCCGGAGATACAGTCGAGATTGCGGTCCCCGAGATCGGTGTGCTGCGCAATACAGTAGTGGCCGAAGAATGAGCAAGGAACAAAAGGCCGTCTGCGTCATCGCCTGGCCCGCAGGTCATTCGCGATCGCCACTGATTCATAATTACTGGATCAAGCAGCACAAGCTCGACGCTGAATACCGGCGCGAGTCGGTGCCGCCGGAAGCATTCACCAATTTCATCAAAAACCTGCGCGCCAACGGTTACATCGGCGCCAATATCACGGTCCCGCACAAGGAGGCCGCGCTCAAACTGTCGGAGCCCGATGATCGCGCGCGCGCGGTGGGCGCTGCAAATGCACTCTGGTACGATGATGCCAGGCTGCGCTCGACGAATACCGATGTTGAAGGCTTCCTCGCCAATCTCGATGCGGTCACGCCGGGCTGGGACCGCGGTTTGTCAACCGCCGTCGTGTTGGGCGCCGGCGGCGGCGCGCGCGCAGTCATATTCGCGCTGCTGACACGCGACGTGAGCCGCGTCTACGTGATCAATCGGACGGTGGAACGCGCCAAGGCGCTGCGGAAGAAATTCGGTACCCGCATACAGATTGCCACTTGGGAAGAAACCACAGGTTTGCTTGGCGGGGCGGGGCTTTTGGTCAACACCACGACGCTCGGCATGGTTGGACAGCCGCCGCTCGAACTTAACCTTCGCTGCCCACCGTCTCTTGTCGTTGCTGACCTGGTTTATGACCCTTTGGTTACGGGGCTGCTGGCGTCAGCGCGTGCGCGGGGGCTGCGTACCGCCGATGGGCTGGGCATGCTGCTGCACCAGGCTGTGCGCGGCTTTCAGCTTTGGTTCCGCATCCGCCCTCAGGTGACCTCGGAGTTACGGGCGCTGGTAGAGGCCGATTTGCTCAAGAAAAAGTGAGATTTACCCGCTGCGGGAGGAATAACTTGGCCAGCCTGGGGTTATCCGCCTGACTGAAAAACCGGCGGCATGCCGGTTCGCAATGGAGGCGTTCACAATGTACCGCTCGAATATGACGCGCCGGGCGCTAGGCGCCGCCGCTGTCGCTCTGCTCTTCGCGACCGCCGCCGGTGCGCAGCAGCCGAGCCGCATCCGCGGCCAGATCGAAAAGGTCGATGGAGGCATGTTCGTTGTGAAAGCCCGCGACGGCACGGTGCTCAACATGAGGCTCGCGGAGGATGCGCGCATATCAGCACTGGTCAAAGCCTCGCTCGCCGACATCAAGAACGACAGCTTCATCGGCATCGCGGGCATGCCGCAAGCGGATGGCAGCATCGAAGCATTTTCGGTTCACATCTTTCTTCCCGCGCAGCGCGGCGTGGTACCAGACCGGCATGGGCCGTGGGACGCAAAACCCGGCAGCACGATGACCAACGCCTATGTTGAAAGCAGCGTGGCCGAAAAGAACGGTCAGGCGGTGATGGTGAAATACAAGGACGGCGAGAAGAAGGTTATGGTCACACCGGCAACGGTGATCGCCGCGGTAGCGCCTGCCAGCAAGGAGGAGCTCAAGGCCGGGGCACAGATCATCATTTTCGCCTCGGAAAAACAACCGGATGGCTCCGTGCTGGCCAAGACGATGTATGTCGGCCGCGAAATGGCGCCGGCGATGTAAGGGGGGAGGCCGCCGGCATTTCTCACAATTGGCGCGCCGCCGTTTCAGGCGGCGCAACTGTTAACGGAGGATACGACGTGAAAGCAGGGACGGTAATCGGGGCAGTGTGCGCTGTGGTGCTGGCGTCTGCTTCGGTGTTTGCGCAGGACAAGCCGGTGCGTGTGCGCGGCACGATCGACCAGATCGACGGCGGCGTGATGACTGTCAAAACGCGGGAAGGTGACACGCTGAAGGTGAAATTTGCCGATGAAGGCAAGGTGATTGCGTTGGTGAAAGCATCTCTCGATGATATCAAACCGAATTCGTATGTAGGATCGACCGCGATGCCACAGCCGGATGGCAGCTGGAGGGCTGTCGAGGTTCACATTTTTCCGGAAGCGATGCGCGGTACCGGCGAAGGAGACCGGCCCTATGATTACAAGCCGCGTAGCACAATGACGAATGGCACGGTCAATAACGTGGGCAAAACCAAGGTCAATGGGACTGTCGCCAGCGATGGAGGCAGCACGCTCACGCTCAACTACAAGGACGGCTCCAAGAATATTGACGTGACTCCGGAGACTGTGATCGTGACCTATGTCCCGGGCAGCAAGGAAGAGCTGAAAGCAGGTGCGAGAATTTATATTCCCGCGGCAATCCGACAACCCGATGGCAGCTTGACGGCGGCGCGCGTCAATGTCGGCCGCGGCGTCGCGCCGCCGATGTGAGTGTTACTTCGGAAAACCGTGTGGTTAACCGCGTGCATGCCGCGTCGGCGCGTGCGCCGAACCGCGTGCAGAAACATCGAGGTCGCTTGCGAGTTCCGGCATCTCCCGCATGAGGCGAACAAGCCGGTTTTGCCGGCTGCCGGCAAGATGTGTTTCGCGCTGTTCCTCAATCGGCCGGCGAACCTCGTCGCAGCGCGCGAGGCCGTCAATCTCGGCGCCATGGTCGGCCAGCCGTGCCAGAAGATGCGTGAGATCTTCCAGTTGTTCGGCGACGACGTGGATAACGCCCGATTCTTCCTGGACGAGACCGCTAACCGTCACGTAACGCGCGCTCAACACCACCGGACGCAGGCGCTCGAAAACTTTCGGCCATACGATCACATTGGCAACAGCAGTTTCGTCTTCGATGGTCATGAATACAACGCCATTGGCCGAACCTGGCCGTTGCCGGCAGGTGACAAGTCCGGAGATGCGCGTGCGTGCACCGGAGGCGAGGCGACGCAACATTTCATTTTGTCTGATGGCGCGGGCATTGAGGTCGGGGCGCAGAAATTGCGCCGGATGCGCACGCAGCGAGAGGTGCAGGAAACGGTAGTCGTTGATGACTTCCTCACCGATTGGCATCGGCGGCAAGCACACCTCCGGCTCGCACATCCTCAAATTGTTATCGCCCACGAAAGCGGGCGATCCGGGAATCGCCGATAGTTCAGAGTCATTACAGCGTTCGCCGTGGTTACTGGATGACCCGCCTTCGCGGGGCATGACAGCGGAGGTTCGGGAGGTTGCAAACAGCGGCAAATTATCGTCGCGATCACCGACACGGCCCAGTGCTTTGGCCGCCCACAATGCTTCGCGGCGGGTCAGGCCTAGCGAGCCAAAGGCATCGGCATCGGCCAACCGTTGCAGAATGTGCGGGGCAAGCCCGGTGCGCAGCCAGACATCGCGCACAGAATCGTAGGGGAGTTCTGATTCCATATGCCGGTCGTCGCAAAGGTCCCGGGTCTGCAGCGCTGCGCTGCGCCCGGAACAAGTACGCTTCGCGACGATCAACCTTCCATCCTCTTCCTTTAGTCCCTTGATCTCGCGCAACCCCAGGCGGACCGCATGCGTAGTCCGGACGTCGTTCCGCATTTCACAATGCAATTCATGCAGGTGATCGGCCGCGCGCGGTCCGGATTCGAGCGTCGAATCCCAGTGTGAATGATTGACATCGGGTGGCCGCACTTCAACGCCGTGTTCGCGTGCGTCACGCACGATCTGGGCCGGCGCATAGAAGCCCATCGGTTGTGCGTTCAAAAGCGCGGCAGCAAAGGCGTCCGGATAGCGGCATTTCAGCCAGGCCGAGGCATAGACCAGAAGCGCAAAACTCGCGGCGTGGCTTTCCGGAAAGCCGTATTCGCCAAATCCCTCGATCTGCTGGAAACAGCGTTCGGCAAATTCGCGTTCGTAGCCATTGGCCAGCATGCCGTCGATCATCTTGCGCTGGAAGGTGCCGATGGTGCCGACGCGCTTGAATGTGGCCATGGCACGCCGCAACCGGTCAGCTTCCGAAGGCGTGAACCCGGCAGCGACAATGGCGATTTTCATCGCCTGTTCCTGGAACAGCGGTACGCCAAGGGTTTTGTGCAGCACCGCTTCCAGCGCTTTCGACGGATAAGTGATCCTCTCCTGACCACGCCGGCGGCGCAGATAGGGATGCACCATGTCGCCCTGGATCGGGCCCGGTCGCACGATGGCCACCTCGATCACCAGGTCGTAGAAATTTTTCGGCGCGAGCCGTGGCAGCATGGTCATCTGCGCGCGGCTTTCCACCTGGAACACGCCAAGCGAATCTGCGCGGCACAACATGTGATAAACGGCCGGATTCTCGGAGGGGATGGTAGCGAGAGTGAGCCGCTCGCCGTAATGCCTGTCCATCAGGTCGAGTGCCTTACGCAAACAGGACAGCATGCCAAGGCCAAGGACGTCGATTTTCAGGATGCCCAACGCGTCGAGATCGTCCTTGTCCCATTCGACGAAGGTGCGATCGTCCATCGCCGCATTACCGATGGGGATCACTTCATCGAGACGGCTGCGGGTGATGACAAATCCACCGACGTGTTGGGAAAGGTGGCGCGGGAAGCCATTGATCTCTTGCGCGAGCGCAAGAATCTGACGCATGCGCTGGCTTTGCGGATCGAGGCCGGTCCGGGTGACGGCCTCTTTCGACACCGCGCCGCCACCACCACCCCAGATCGAGGATGACAGCGCGCCGATGGTGTCCTCGGAAAGGCCAAAGGCCTTGCCGACTTCGCGGATCGCCGAGCGACCACGATAGGAAATCACGGTAGCGGCTATGCCGGCACGTTCGCGACCGTATTTGCCGTAGATATATTGAATAACTTCTTCACGCCGCTCGTGCTCGAAGTCGACGTCGATGTCGGGCGGCTCCCGCCGCTCGGGCGAGATGAAGCGTTCAAATAACAGATCGGCGCGGTCAGGATCAACTTCGGTGATGCCGAGGCAGAAGCAAACTGCGGAATTGGCGGCCGAACCGCGACCCTGGCAGAGGATGCCTTGCGAGCGGGCGAAACGCACGATGTCGTAAACGGTGAGGAAATAAGGCGCATATTGCAGCTGCGCAATCAGCTTGAGCTCGTGCTCCAGGTTGACGCGTACCTTGTCGGGGAGCCCTTGCGGATAGCGACGGGCGACGCCCTCATAAGTGATATGCGTGAGCGCATCCTGGGCACTATCGAAGCCCTCCATCTGTTCATCGGGGTATTCATAACGCAGTTCGTCAAGCGAGAACGAGAGCGCATCGCTGAGTGCGATCGTTTCCTCGATCGCCTCCGGCGTGTCGCGAAACAACCGCACCATTTCTCGCGGCGGTTTCAGATAGCGTTCGGCATTAACGGCGAGTTTGCGTCCCGCACGATCGATGGTGATTTTTTCGCGGATACAGGTGAGTACGTCGGCGAGCGGTCGCCGGTCGGGATGGTGATAGAACACATCATTGACCGCGATCAGCGGCACGTGGGCGGTGTGGGCGAGCTTTTTCATGCGCGCCAGCCGCGTTCGGTCGCGCCCGCGATAGAGCATGGCGACGGCGAGGCGGACGCGATGTGGTGCTGCCTCGCGCAGGCGTTCCAGCAACCGTGCGGATCCGTCCATTGCAATCAACTCCAGCCCGAAAGCATGCGCCAGCAGATCGTCGAGCTGGAGAATGCAGTCACCTTTCTCGGCTCGCAGATTGCCAACGCTAAGAAGACGACAAAGTCTTCCCCAGCCGGCGCGATCGCGCGGATAAGCAAGCACGTCAGGCGTGCCATCAGCGAACACCAGCCGCGCACCCGGGTGATAACGCGGCGATAAATTCTGCTCACGCTTGGCGAGATGCGCGCGTACCACGCCGGCCACCGAATTGCGGTCGCACAGCCCGAGTCCGGCGAGCCCGACATGAGCAGCCTGCACCATCAACTCTTCCGGATGCGAGGCCCCACGCAGAAAAGAGAAATTCGAGGCAACAGCGAATTCGAGATAACGCATTTACTGCTATCCAATTACACGCGCTCTTCTCGCCTCATCCTGAGGAGCCGGCCGAAGGCCGGCGTCTCGAAGGATGAGCGCGGTCCGAACCTCATGGTTCGAGACGCGCGGCTTCGCCGCGCTCCTCACCATGATGCTCATTTCCCTCACGCAAACCTCCGTTCGCTCGGCACCCTCTCCCACAAGGGGAGAGAGTGAAAAAGTCATGCAAACGTTCCGTGCAGGAACCAGGTCGGCGTTGTCCCTTGTGCGAGATCGCGGTAGAGCCCGGCGCGAAA
>Ga0126383_10002269_pt1 | contig 12353 bp, 13 predicted proteins | sample PanSoiMetPlot_35_FD_96882 | JGI IMG/M metagenome (GOLD analysis project Ga0126383, IMG submission 96882) | Tropical forest soil microbial communities from Panama - MetaG Plot_35 | ecosystem: Environmental > Terrestrial > Soil > Tropical forest > Bulk soil | place: Panama | collected 2016-02-17
ACCTTCCTTCGCCTGAGACATTTGCGTTTGATCGCGTGTTCTTTGGCCGTGAGGCCGAGCAATTCGGGAGGGCTTGGTTTCTGCTAACGCAGTTCAATCTAAAAATGGCTCGACTGATGGGCGTGCGGGTAGTCGCCACTGATGCGATGACGATCCCTGGCGGTAAGCTGATTTATGACACCAAAGCAGGTGACACCGATCTGCGCCTTTTCCGCATCGATGATACAAACCTCGGACAATATTCGCCGACGCATTTAATACGAGCGGTCACCGCAACGGAGGCTATCGCTCAAATGAAAAGCGAAAGCTTTAACCCGAGGCTTAACGCGATTGTCGAAAAGGAAATCGTCTCCGATTTGCAACCTGCCACGTTGATCTCTTTGACTGTCGATGTTGGCCCAAGTCTAAAAGTGCGCGCCAAATCCAAAGGTTGGAGCCTTCTAATTCTGCCGTTCGAGTTTAGTCATTGCCTTCGACTGAATGGCTCAAAGGAAAATGGTGAATTAATTCCAGTCAACCTGCAACAAATCGGATTATTGTTCGAAAATGCTATCGATGCTCAAATTACACGAGACTTTGGCTTTTTCGAAGCGTCTTACTGTAGGGAGGCAGACAAAAAACGTGCCGACAAATTAGATTTGAAGGAAATGCTTGTCCGTAATAATCGAATCATCTTGATGAAGAGACGGCCAAGTCTTTGGTAATTGCAGTGTTTGCAGTAGGCGCGACGCTGACATTTTGTGAGGTCTAGGTCACCTCAATTGACTTGACGACCGTTACTAAAATAGATCGAGGCACTAAATTTACTTGGATCAGGTTGCAGCAAATTCGCACAGTTTTCGCTGTGTCAAAAGACACAGACAGAACTCCGGAACGGAATGAAAGCTCGTCTGTTGGCCCCATAGGAGTGCAATAGCCATAAGAGGTCACCAATGACCCGTGCTGAGGAGTACAGGCATCTGGCGAAAAAGGTTCGCGCTTTAGCCGCTAGGGAAGAAAGCCCGATCCTAAGCGCCAAATGGGAAACTTTGGCCGAGAGCTATGTTCGCCTGGCGGAACAAGCTGAGGCGAGCGAACAACTTGACACCCTTGTATGACCCATTCGTGGGTTCCTTACAGGTGTGAAAAATCAATCGGACAATCCAATAACGGAGGCGGTGATGGAAGTATCGAGATTCGCACAACAGAACGCTGAGCGCGCGATAGATTCAGCCAATTTTGGTTTGACGTGGACTCGCGAGTTCGCGGAGCAAACCTTAAATCAGAGCAAAGCTGCACTGAACGGGTTCCTGCAGGCATCTGATAAAATGGCTAAAAGCTTTGAGGGCCAGTCATCTGCAATCCGAGAGCAAACCACGGCTTTGACGGAGAAAGCGCTCTCAAACAGCGTTGACTTTGGGCAGAGAGTTTTGCGCGCCAAAGACCCCGACGAACTCGTACGTTTGCAAACTGAATTTATGTCGCAACAAGCTCAGATCTTTGCCGAGCAGACCAAAGAGCTAGGCCAAAAAATTCAGGGCGTAACACAAACAGCGTACGCCACTTTGACTGATGCTGCTCGGAAGACAGAACAGTCAACTCGTAAGGCGGCCGCGCTCTGAGACCCTAGGAGGCATCGGACAGGACGCACGTAATGTCCGATATGGGTGCCAAGGTTCTACGAGCCGTAGGCCTGACAAGTAGGTTGCAGATGTCCGCTTGCCGCTATAGCGGACATCTGTTTTCCGCCGTCGAATGTCCGCTTTGGCGGACTGCGATGTCCGCTTTCGGAAAGCGGGATCGCTTTTTGCGGTGCAAATGTTTGCTTTGGGGTAAAGCGGACATGACGATTGCACGGCGAAATGTCCGCTTTTGACCCGAAGCGGACATTATCTATTGAGGGCGAGCACTACCCTCATACATGAAAGTCAATGCTTTTGGTCCGCGCATGTAGCCGGTCTCCAAACGTTCAAATCGGAAGCCAGCGTCTTCGATCAGTGTCTGAATTGCGCGGTTGAGATGACAACCCCCGCCTAGGCATCTCCAAGCGGGCGTCAGACGGTCCTGCCACCGACGCACGTTCAAATCAGGGGCGCGTCCATGTTCGACAAAGAGGAGCCGCCCGGTCGGCTTGAGCACGCGATGCATTTCACTAAGGGCGCATGCCACGTCCGGAATACTGCACAATGTCCACGTGGTCACCACCGTATCGACACTATTGGCTTCCAGAGGAATTGCTTCGGCTGACCCTTCGATCAATTGAAGGGACTTTAGATCGGGCGGTGATTTTCGGCGCACCATTGAGAGGAGTTTGGGCGAGGGATCGATGCCGATAAGCCGTTCTACCTGACGCGAGTAAAACGGCAGGTTGAGCCCGGACCCGATACCGATTTCAAGGACGCGACCATCGGCTGCCGAAGTTGCACGCTCACGGTAGGCGACAAGCTTTTGCTGCCGCATACTCAGGTCAATCAGGAGTGGAATGATTTGATCGTGGTAGAAGCCCATGTCACAGGATCGCGATGTGCGGACACTAATGCTGCCGATGATCGTTTGCCGGGGCCTGTTCAGATTTGCGCCCACGCAGTTCGTTGTACCGGGCTACGGTCGTTCGCAGCGAAAGCGATTCAGCCCCCATTTGTGACCATGCAGAAATCGCGACGCGTGTGGCCGCATTAAGGTTCCGCTCCGGAAAAATACACCTTTTTGTGACAACCGGCACATCCCCACTTTGACTAGTCTAACTTAGGATAATTTGGGTCTCGCAGGCGAAAGGCGCCCCGTAAATGGAGACAAATCAAGTTCGTTATTTCCTCGCACTTTCCGAAGAGAAGAACTTCACGCGAGCGGCCAAACGTTGTGGGGTATCTCAACCATCCGTAAGCAACGCGATCAGGCGCCTCGAAAAAGAACTCGGTGGCGACTTATTTCACCGAACCAAAAATGGGGCGAAGTTATCGCCTCTAGGCGTAGCCGTTCGCCCATATCTTGATCAGATCGATGAGTGTGCGGAAGGTGCCAGACGCCAGGTAGCGTATATTTCAACAGTCGAGTTGGTCTCAATCCCACGAGCGAAGTTCATGCGCAAGATTTTTTACGGCACAGCGATTTCAGCTAGTGTTCTTTTTATCGGTGTACTATTTGGTCACCAACCCAACTCGGAGACGGCAACGCGCTCTAAGGCGAAAACAACTGTGGACGTAGCTGCTTTGGAAGCGACAATCGATATAAAACATCTACCGCGACAAATTGTGCCCTCCGAGGTCTATCAATAGGTGCGCCAACGTAAAGATGGGCCGCTGATCAATGTCGGCTGTTGGCCCAAGAGCGGCAGCCCGACTGAAACAAAATTGGATGTCCCAGAAAAAAGCCCCGCCTGGCCACCGGGCTTTTCGTGCGAAAAGTGGACATACTTTCCGGAGCGCAAAAATGTCCACTGATGACCTAAAGCGGGCACGTTTCGCGGCCGATGCCTGACCGTTAATGTCGATTTTTTTCTCGTTCTAAAGCAGCCGCGAGTTCGACCTCGGCCTTAGTCAATAAGTGTTCAAGTAGCTGTCGCTTCGCCGCGTCCTTTTCTTTGGCGAGCGCTTCGCGGTAATACTCGGTGCTCAAACAAGCCGCTAACCTCTCCATGACCTTGCAAATTCCATGTGCCGTGTTCTCGCTCGCGCAGTTCGCGGTTCAACAAAAACCGATAGCTCTCAGCAATGGATAGCCAAAGAGCTGCGATTTCATGATCGGGGGCGACCACGGCGTTGCACAGACATCTTTCGAAGCTGTCAGAATAATAGACAACGCGGGTACCCTGCATCGCTCCCTCCTGTTGCAGGCGGGAGCGCAACCGGTCTCTCAGCCACCGACGCCTGGGGGCGCTGCCGTGGTCGGTGATAATCAATCCTGCGCTTTTTGATGGGAATTAGCGAGATAATTATCCCACACTATGTGCGGTAGCAGACATTTTGGTCGCGGTGGAAAATGTCCGCTTTGGCAGGTGAAGCGGACATGCAAATTGCACCGCGAAATGTCTGAAAGCAGGCATTCCAATCAACGCTGACGAATGTCAGCTTTTCGGGGGATGTCATGTCCACGTGCCCGCTTTCCTTCTGGTACAATAAGATTAGGTGATGGCCTTTACGGCTACACTGGCACTGCGTCTAAAAACTCGGACCCATAAAATGGCAACACGAGAGACCCGCTTAGCTGAATTCAGCCAAGACATCCCGAAAGAAAATCGTCCGCTGCAAATTCTTTGCGAAGATCAGTTTGGTACTTATGTAATTCCGTATCTTTGCCAGTGGTCAGACGGCGCGTGGCGGAAAGTTGGAAGCGCCAAGACCATTGAAGCAACCGTAATCGGTTGGCGTATGGGGCCGCGATCTTGGCGATGACTGTCTTCAGGTAATACGATTGCATGACCCATGTCCGCCGTTGGGCCAAAGCGGACATCAGATGGTCCTTTAACTAGCTCAGATTCAAAAGGTATGATTGCTTGTCGTGAGCCCGTCGGGCGGCAATGAAAAGGCGTGAATTCTTCATCGTTCTTAATGGTGCAGTGGTCTGGTCAGTTGATCGTTCTTCGCGCGGCTGATTGCCACTCACAGAGTGACGACATCAGATGACGACACCGCCTCGGATCAATCGCGATCGGCTGCTCGAGCGGCTTGCGACCTTCAACCGGATTGGTGCCCTGCCCGGCGGCGGCAATTGTCGTCTCGCACTCAGCGACGAGGATCGCGCCGGGCGCGATCTGCTTGTTGAATGGATGCGCGAACTCTCCCTTGCCGTCACAATCGACGCCATTGGCAACATCATTGGCGTCCGCCCCGGCCGTGCGGACACCGCGGCGGTGATGTTCGGGTCGCATGTCGATACGGTCGCGACCGGCGGTCGCTATGACGGCCTCTATGGGGTCCTGGCCGGGCTCGAAACGTGCGAGGCTCTGAACGATGTGGGCTACGTCACCCGCCGGCCGCTGGCGCTCGCCGCTTTCACCAACGAGGAAGGCTCACGCTTTCCGCCGTATGCGATGGGCAGCTTGGTCTATGTCGGCGGTCTTGCGCTCGCGGACGCCTACGCGATCCGCGGGATTGACGGACGGAGCGTCGGGGAGGAGCTCAAGCGCATCGGCTACGCGGGTAGCGCCCAACCCGGCTGGCTCAGGCCACATGCCTACCTTGAACTGCACATCGAGCAGGGTCCGATCCTCGAGGACGAAAAGCGCGCCATCGGAGCGGTCGAAGGTATCACCGGGCTGACCTGGACGGAGGTCACCGTCACCGGCTGCTCCGGCCATGCCGGCACGACGCCGATGCATCTACGGCAAGATGCAGCGCTGGTCTCGGGCGAGATCATCGCGCTGGTGCATCGCCTGGCACAAAAGATCGGCGGCCATCAGAAGGGCACGGTCGGCCGCATCGCGCTCTATCCGAACCTCGTGAATGTGATCGCTGAACGCGCAGTGCTGACCATCGACTTGCGCAACACCGATCAGTCGCAGCTCGAGACCGCGGAACGGGAGCTTGCCAGCTCGCTTGCTCGGCTCGCCCGCGATGGGGGCGTAACGATCTCGACCCGCAACCTCGCACGTTTCGAGCCGGTTGCGTTTCCTGCTGAGATCGTTTCGCTGGTGGAGACGATTGCACGTGACCTCGCTCTGACCTCGCACCGGCTGCCGTCCGGCGCCGGGCACGACGCGCAGATGATGGCTCGTATCTGCCCGTCCGGGATGATATTTGTACCGAGTGTCGGCGGCCTGAGCCATAACGTGCGCGAGGAGACCCGGCCCGAGCATCTCGAGGCCGGCGCTGCCGTGCTGATGCATGCGGTGATGCGACTCGCAGACTGAAGGGGTGCGAGCCTAGAGCGGACATTGGCTGGTCCAAATCTCCGACCCAAAGCAGACATTCAGTGCGCCCATGTCCGCTATTGGCCCAAAGCAGACATTGGCCCGCGCGGTTGCAGGTTTTGAACATTTCAAGACACTTTCCTCTTGTAATTTGGTAATTTGGCGGCTGGCATCCCGCTGTGTGTGCCTTCCGAAAGCACTGGGTGTCGCGGTGAATCAACCGCGTCTGAGCGCGATCGGCTTTTCTGACCAAGGTCATTTAGCCCGTCATTTCCGTGGGCTGCTCGGCACCACACCTCGAGAGTTTCGACGATCGCAACGTTAGACCGACGAATATTCTCGGGGTTGGTGAGCAATGGCACGTGCTCGCCAACGGAATTTGAAATTGAGCCGGTACCATACCCTGTCCTGAGGCTCGGGGGCGGTGAGACGCAACAAATGACTTCGCGCCGGTCAAGAAAGTCCTCATTCAGAGCACCCGGACTCATCGGCGCACACGCGATCCTTTACGGACTTCATCAATACTGCGTTCCCGTTTAGGCTTTCGGTACACATAGGAGAGACCAGATGGAAGTCGCCGACCTGGTTCTTCCGGTGTTCGCAATCATCGTCACCGGCTGGTTGGCCGGATGGCTCGGCTACATATCGCGGTCTCTGGCCGACGGGCTCGTGCATTTCGCCTATAACGTCGCGATGCCGGCGCTGCTGTTAGTCACCATCGCGCAGGAGCCGGCCCGCAATCTTCTAGAATGGCGTTTTCTGCTGGCATTCGGAGGCGGCTCCATCCTGTGCTTCACGCTGGTGTTCCTGGCAGCTCGCGCAGGTTGGGGACGCGACCTCGCCAGCAGCACGATCTATGGAATGACAGCGGCGATGACCAATACCGGATTTGTAGCGCTGCCGATCCTGCACTCCCTCTACGGCCAACCCGCCGTTCTACCCGCCGCCGTCGCAACCGTGTTCGTGGCAGCGGTGATGTTCCCCGCGACTGTCATCCTCCTGGAAATCAAGGGACACGGCGCACTCCGGCTGTCAGCGCGGACCTTCTTGCTGGTGAAGCAGATCGTGCTCAATCCGTTGGTATTATCAACCTTGATCGGTCTGGCGTGGGCGAGCGCAGGCTGGCCGATACCCGCGCCGATCGCAACCTATATGAACATCTTCGCGGCCGCGCTCACGCCTTGCGCGCTCTTTGCTATAGGGCTTGGGCTGTCGCTCGAAGACATGCGCTCGAACCTTAGAGCGTCCATCGTGCTCGCAGCCGTGAAGCTCATGATCATGCCTCTGATCGTCTACGGCCTGTGTGTGGCGACGGGGCTCAATCCGCTCTACACGATCGCCGCCGTCGTCTGTGCCGCCGTGCCGACCGCGAAGACGGTGTATATCCTTGCAGATGAGTACAAGGTGGAAGAACCGCTGGTCGCGGCCACGGTCTCGATCACGACGCTGCTGTCGGTCGTGACGCTGTTGGGCTGGCTCTACGCCCTTTCAGGGCTCAGCGCACAGGCAACCTAGGACACGAAATCCGTCGGACCCCCCATGTCCGCTATTGGCCCGCTTGTACGCTGCAAATGTTCGCTATCAGGGGTCAAGCGGAGATGATGCAGCGTCGCACGTTAGGGCTTTCCGGTTTTGCAATTCAACAAATTGTGTCTCTTAGGCGCCGTTAAAAAAGTTTGACGTATTGAAATTGCTAACTCGTGGCACAACTCTCTCGGGACCGCCACGCCCCCGCCAAATTTCCCAGTGTTTTGCACCGGATTGTCAAAACTGCGAAAGCACTCGGTCTTGCCATATCGCTCGGCCTGTTGAATGCCGCCGATGAGGTAATCGAATAGTACCGCCAATGTCCGGTTTTTGATCCACAACGGACATCATTGGGCCGACAGCCGTCATCCTATATGTTGGTTTTGCTCGCTCATACTTCAGAATGGGTTGCCTCGAAAGCAAATCCTCCTGCAATTTGACGCGAGAAAATTATTAGTTAAAGGACAGCAACAATGCGCGTGTTGGCATCCACGAGACATTTCTCGGGCCCGGTAATCGTCGCTGTTTTGGCAATGATGCTCGGCTTTCCTGTGCGCGCGCAGATCATCTCTAATTCCGAGATCCAAGGCAGTGGCGCCGCCGTCCTCATCAACATCGACAAAACCAAACAAAAAATGACGGTTTTTTTAGATGGAGTGGAAAAATACGATTGGCCAGTATCTACTGGTCGAGCAGGATATTCGACTCCATCAGGAACGTACACTGCCACCTCTATGAACGAAGTCTGGTATAGCAAAGAGTGGGACAACTCCCCCATGCCCCATTCTATTTTCTTTATAAAGGATGGTCATGCCATCCACGGCAGCTATGAGGTGAAAACTCTCGGCAAGCCCGTCTCGCATGGCTGCGTGCGTATCTCGCCTGAGAATGCCGCCACGCTTTATGCGCTGGTGAAGAAGAATGGTTTAAAGAATACGGAGGTTGTACTGACCGGCGTTACTCCGGGCGGCGAGTTTAAAGTGGCGAGGCCGGCAGAACCCCGTTACGGTCAAGCGGGTCCGGGCTGGTACGCTTCCGACAATTACTATGCCCGGCCCCAGTGGGGCGGTGGCTTTTTCGGGCGTGCGTTTAGCGGTCCCTATTACAATGGATCTCAGGGCTACTACAGACCGCCACCCCCGCGCGGATACTGAAGACTAGCCACATGTGGTCGTCGTGAAAGGGAGTTCACATCTTGTTTGCCAGGGTTTGAAGTCAAAATAAACGTCACGGCTCCGAGGACCCGTTCATTTGCGCACTTGTAGGGCTTGCGGGTGCATTGAGTACACCGGCACATGCCGGCGGCAAATCCTTAAGCTTCAAACCTTTGGCCGATCCAGAATTATCTGGAATCTTTAACCTGAGGATCCAGTCGGCAAACCAATAATTGAGTGACTTATCGCATCCGTCACCTGACGGCACAGCGGGCTGAGCGCGACAATTTGGTGAATCTGCCGGACATTTTAGACGCACATGGACATGGTCGGCGTGGCCATACCAGGGACGCACTTTAGACATCCAAGATTTATCATCACTTCCCTCTATTCGGCAGAGTTCTTTTTTTATCGCAGCATTGACGAGAACCCGCTCAACCTCGGGCTGCTCGGCTGCTGTCCGGATAAAGGCGATGTCGGCGGCACTCCAATTTTCGCGATTGACGTGTTTTCCGTCTGTGGCAACCAGGTTGCTCGCTGAAAGATTATCGCGCTCCTGTTTGGTCAATACACGATCTGGCATCGGCATGAACCAGATGTCGACATCGAGCCCGATTTGATGACTTTTATGTCCGAACGGAAGCGGGCCACCGCGAGGCTGCGCCATATCGCCCACCAGGATTCCGTGCCAGCCGGTGGCTTTGGCTGCAATTTGCGCGAACCGTTCCAAAAAAATCACGAGTTCGGGATGACCCCAGTTGCGATTGCGAGAGACCCGCATCACTTGCCAGGTCGGCCCAGTTGTCGGCAGTTCAACGCCTCCTTGAAGACAGCCGCTCGGGTAGTAGCCAATTGCCATGGCCCTGCCGAGAGTAGGCAGTCTCTGTTCGGAGAAAAGAACGCTCGCGTTTGAATTCTGCTGTTTTTGCTCTTCAGCGTTCTTGAAAGGGCTGCTCCGAGGCAATGGCACGTGAACGGAAGCGGTGTGTTTAGCCGCGGCACTGCAGATCAACGCCACCGTTAAAGCTGTGACGACTGCAACGGTTCTGTACATGCTTTCGATCTTCGAAGCAGGAGCGGCCAAGATTATGGACGACTCTCGGCTTGCCGACAAACCGTTTAGCGTTTTGGCGAAATTATTGTTAAAGGCCGCGATGAGGTAATTGAATGACGATCTCCGTTTTGGGCCCTTTAACGGCGTTTCATTCGACGGTTTGGACATAAGCGGACAAGGGTTATCATTGGCGCCAACACCGGGCTGTGGAATGAATCCCCCGATGAGTCATGATATTGTGCATCCGGGGGGAGAAACATTTCATGCACTGGAAATGGATTTATCAACTCAGAGACTATCTCAAATCGTCACTTTGGATCGTTCCTTTAGTTGCGATTCCGTTGGAACTAGCGGCGATCCGAATATTGCAGCGTCTGGATAGCTGGTTTGGTTGGTCTTTTTTGGGCCTCGGCAAAACCGGCGCCGATGCGATGCTCAACGCCATAGTTACGGCGACGTTGAGCTTTGTCGTTTTCACTTTTGGATCGTTGCTCGTCGCGCTTCAAGTTGCAAGCGGACAAATGACGCCGCGGATTATTGCCACTATATTGGTGCGCAACAACGTCGTCAGATACACAGCGGGCCTTTTTGTTTTTACGCTGTTGTTCGCCATCAGCGCGATGAACAGAATTGAAGACAGTGTCCCTCAGCTCGTCGTATTCGTTGGTGCTTGTCTTGGGGTTCTTTGTTTTGCGGCATTCCTTTTTCTGATCGATTACGCTGCCAGACTGTTGCGCCCGATCAGCATTGTGTCACGGGTCGGACAGGCAGGTCTTGCGGTCATTCAAAGCGTATATCCTGACCCCACCCTGGGTCCGAACCGATCCGATTCTCAACCTCACAAACTTGATTCACCGAACCGGATCATCCAACACCGGGGAATGTCGGAGATCATTCTCGCGGCAAACCTGGATGAGCTCGTGACCGAGGCCGAGAGATCAAAAGGCGTAATCGAATTTGTGCCGCAAATAGGCGACTTTATTGCAACTGATGAACCGTTGTTCAAGCTATATGGCGAAGCGGGATCGCTTGATGACGCAAAGTTGCTCTCAACAGTTGTGTTCGGGCCCGAGCGGACGATGGAGCAGGATCCGACTTTTGCATATCGAATTATAGTTGATATCGCACTTAAGGCGCTGTCACCGGCGATCAATGATCCGACGACCGCGGTGATTGCCATCGATCAGCTTCACCGGCTGCTTCGCAAGGCTGGCAATCAGAATCTGCGTACTGACGAGATCCTGGACAAGTCAGGCCAACTGCGCGTGATTTTCCGGACTCCCAATTGGGAGGATTTTGTGCATCTCGCGTTCACTGAAATCCGCTTATGTGGCGCGCAAAACATGCAGATTGCTCGACGACTTCGGGCGATGATCGAGAACCTGATTCAGACATTGCCAAAGCATCGTCATGCTATTTTGGAGAGTCAATTGACGCTGCTCGACCGTGATATCGAAAAGTACTTCGGATATCCCGAGGACCTCGCTCTCGCCCGTGTGGGCGACTCCCAGGGGCTGGGAGGGGCGTCGGGCGTTGAGAAGATGCAACAATAATTCGTTGCCTAGAATGGCGTCGAACCCATTGGACTTCCGTCCAAACCAGAAATCGGTGCGTGGATTTGCAGGAATTGATAAGGTTGCGGACGTTGCCTACGGAGCGGACGTGGGCACCCTGGTATCACCCACTTGTTATTGCTGGCCTCCGCGACAAGTGACCCGGCTCTCGGGGCAAGACTGCTGTGAGCGTGTCCCTTCTTCCGCGGCTTTCTGAACTGCAGCTCGTGCTCGAGCCTGCGCGAGAGGAACTCGTTCGCGCGTTCGTCCGCGAAGCTTCGCTCGCTGATGGTGTGACCGCATCCGTTTCGAGTCTGATTGCGGACGACACCGCCCAGACCTGGCTGGCACTTTGTACCTCCGCGTCCGGCCGCGAACGTGCCCGCATCGTGCTGTCGTGCACAACGGGGGAAGTCAGGACCAAGATCTTGCTGCACGGCCATTCCCGATTCTCTCACATCATGGCAGCGCTCGCCGGCCGCATCCGGCTCGAGGCGGGAATCTCCTGCCGGGAATGCGGGATTGACGGATGGGAGGTCAGCCTTCACCGCAGTCTGACCGGACATGTGGAGCCTCCGCTACTATCCGCTCGTGAGGCACCACAATCGACGCAGGCCGGTGTGCCGGCCGGCGAATATCGGATCGATCTGCCGCAGCAAAGCGACGCAACGGCTATCGCTCGTTGCTTTCTCGAAGTCTATGGTCATCACTACGTTCACTCGGAAGTGTTCTCACCGCGCCGGTACTGGAAACGGGTAGAAAGCGGCGAGCTTATTCCGGTGGTCGTGCGGGACGAGCAGGGGGAAGTGATTGGCCATGTCGCGCTCGAGCGCGAACCGGGGGCGTTGGTGGCCGAACGTGGCGAGGCCATAGTGCTTCCGGCATATCGTGGCCATCATCTGCTCGAGCGTATGACCGAGCGGCTGTCCAAGGAGGCCTCCAAACAGGGCCTGCTCGGAATTTATGCCGAGCCGCTCACGATTCATACCTTTTCCCAGCACAACGACGAGCGAGCCGGGATGCCAGTCTGCGCTGTGTTGCTCGGCGCCAATCCCGAGAATTTCCGACCCAAGGGTGTAGCCTGCCCGACCGCAGGCCAGCGGCAGAGCTATCTCCGCACTTTCCGCTTCGTGCAGCAGCCAGTCGCACGCATGATTTACGCACCTGCGATGTATCGGCAGATTCTGCTCAAGATCTACGCGAGCCTTGGCGTGGCTGTATCGGTGGCTGAACCATCG
>Ga0126383_10002270_pt1 | contig 12348 bp, 12 predicted proteins | sample PanSoiMetPlot_35_FD_96882 | JGI IMG/M metagenome (GOLD analysis project Ga0126383, IMG submission 96882) | Tropical forest soil microbial communities from Panama - MetaG Plot_35 | ecosystem: Environmental > Terrestrial > Soil > Tropical forest > Bulk soil | place: Panama | collected 2016-02-17
CGGGGGAGGAGCTGACCAGCATTTCATGCAGGTCCTCCACCGTCTTGACGAAATGCGATTGACCCAGAATGAGATTGACATCGTCGGGTTTCTCAATCGGGACGGCGATCAGTTCCACGTCAGGTGCCTTTTACGGTTGCCAGCGTTCAATCACCGCGGCTACGCGTTTGCAAGGCCGCTCGCCGGGCCGCGGGCGTGGATTGGCGCAGACGGAACCGGCAGGTACTCCAGCTCTAAGCCGGCCCGCGCACAGCGAAGCATTATGCTCCCGCGGCTCATGTCGCCCCGTCCGATGAACGCGCTCGGAAAGCGGAGCCGGCCGGCAAAAATTCCGAGCAAGACTTGGGTGTACTTCGCGGTAGCGATGCTGCCCAGGAGCACCGCTTCGCCGCGCGCGCCCAGCTTCTTCGCCAGGACGCGGGCGTCGCGCTCCAGCGGCAGGCGGTAGAGGGGATTTCTCGGATCGATGGGCACCTCGGCAAAACGGCGCAGGTCGTCCGGGCGGATGCGCTCATCCAGGCTGAGCAGTCCATCCCCGGCGGTGATCACCCATGCTCCGCTGCCTCTCGTCGGCGGCCGCGCGAATCGATCTGCGTACGCGAGCTTTCCGCGAAAGTACAAGCCGCTGAGAAACTCGAAGACATCTCTTAAGGGAGCGCCTTCGCTCGATTGGAGCTCGCGGGCAAGCTCAAAGGACGCCCCTGGCCGCAAGAGCAGCTGGCAGCGCTCGCCCGAGCAGTTCGCCGGAGAGAGCAGAAAAACACGCGGCTCGGAAACCCGAGGCTGACCCCGCCTGCGCCCCATCGCCTGAGTCTATCCAGCTCGAAGGGCGACCGCGAGCGAATCGCGCTCGGCTATCTCTGCCCTTCGGGTCGAGTCAGCCCAGAGCCGATAACCGGCGTCGGCTCGTTTCTGGAGCACTTGTCGAGCGAGGGGACCTTGGCCTCGGGCGGACAGGTGAGAGCCACCACTTTGGCTTGCTTGTCGAGGTTGAACGCGAATTCAGGGCCATTCGCGCCTCCGGTCGAGCTCTGCAGGCGAAGGACGAAACTCTGGACGGAATTCATCAGAGCGTTGTACTCGTCCTCGCCGATGGCGCCTACCTCGAACACGGCATAGCCGGACCACTTGCCGCCGGGTGGGATCGTCACCGCCGGGCTCAAAAGGGGGATTTGATCGATTGCGTTCATGAAGGTGCGCATCAGCCCCTGGTCATTGGCAATATGGGTATTGCCGCCGGTCATCTCGCGGGTGAAACGCCCCCTCAGCGTCAAGGTGTCGACGATGGCCGGGTATTGCCGGTGGAGGTTGTCCTCGAGTTGTACGCGACCGGCAGGGAAGCTCACCGGCTGACTGGTGCTGTTCGCCATCCTGAGCCGAAACGCGGGCAGGGGGACAAGCGCGACCTCGGCGCTTCGCTGCACCATCTGCACTTGCGAGGTGTTGCTGATCCCGCCGGTAGCACCGATGTAGTGCTGGGAACCCGGATCGGATTCGCGCCAGCTGGCTATTCTCGCCACCTCCGGAAACTGCGTCAGATTCTCGCGAGCGATCGGATCGACGGCGATGATGACGGCGTTTTTTTCCATTTCCGGCGCGTCGCGAGGTTGAAGCACCGGCGAATTGAAGCTTGCCTGGTATGGTTTTGCCCCCGCGCATCCAAGTGCGACCATCGCCAATAAAGCAGCCGAAGCATGTAACAGACGCATGAAACCTCCTAAGAGTGCCAGGACGGGGTGCAAACGCATGCTACGGATTAAAGGCACCCGAAGCACGAACTTTCGCACGAATTTGTTCTCAATTTCAGAGAGGGCACCGATAAATCAACGCCCACCCCTGCGGAAAACCCCAATGACTTACTGGGGTCGACGAGGCACCTGCATCCCGCGCTGAACTGCGGGACGGGCCCAAAGCATCTCCAGCCAGCGCCGCACCCGAGGAGCGTCTTCGAGGAGCTGCGGCGCATTCTTGGCGTGGCTGTCGACCCAGGGGAAGAGCAGAATGTCTGCGATCGAGTACTCGCGCGCGACGAAGATTCGCGTTTGGAGTTGGCGCTCCAGAACCTGGAGCAGCCGCTTGCTCTCCTTGGTGTACCGCTCGATCGCATAGGGAATCTTCTCTGATGCGAAGCGGGCGAAGTGATTGTATTGGCCAAACATCGGACCGACCCCGCCCATCTGAAACATCGCCCACTGGAGCACGTCGTAACGCTCTGGACCTGATGCCGGGAACAAACGACCGGTCTTCTCCGCGAGGTAGATGAGAATCGCCGCCGATTCGAAAATGGTTATCGCCTGTCCGCCGGGTCCATCCGGGTCGACGATCGCGGGTATCTTGCTATTCGGGTTGATGGCGAGGAACTCCGGCTTGAACTGCTCGCCCTTGGTGATGTCGACAACTTGTACGCGGTACGCGAGCCCCAGCTCTTCGAGAGCAATGGAGGCCTTGCGGCCGTTGGGCGTCGCGAACGTGTAGAGATCGATCATTGCAAACCTCCGGAGCGCATCGCTGCTGATAGCCGCGAGGATCCGCAAATGCCAGGTCAAATGCCGAACCGGAAACCTTTGATGCGAATGGCCGCTGGAGTGTCGGGGCGCCTGGCCCGAGGCCGTGGGCGCGCCCGGTGAGATCGAGTATGGTGGCTCGATGGCTGACCAGACCGCAGCCCGGGTCAAGGTGGCGTTCCAGGGCGAACGCGGCGCGTACAGTGAGGATGCGGCGCGAATTCTCCTTGGAGCGGAAACGGACGCCATTCCCCACAAGACGTTCGAGGCGATGTTCGAAGCGGTTGCCAGTCGCAAAGCAGACTGCGCCGCAGTGCCGATTGAGAACAGCTTGGCCGGCTCCGTCTACAAAAACTACGATCTCCTTCTGGAGCACGATCTCACCATCATTGGAGAGGCCAACCTTCGCATCGTTCACAACCTGATTGCCGCGCCGGGCGTCAAAATGGAGGCGGTGCGGCTTGTCTACTCGCACCCGGTCGCCCTCGCGCAATGCGAACGCTTTCTGCAGGAGCATCCGCAGATGGAAGCGGTCCCCGCCTACGACACCGCCGGAAGCGTGAAGATGATCATGGAGCGACGACGTCCCGATGAAGCGGCGATCGCGGGCCGTTCGGCGGCGGCCGTCCACGGTGCGCAGATCCTCGCCGCCGGGATCGAGAGCCACGCTCAGAACTTCACTCGATTCTTGCTGCTCGCTGTCCCCGACCGAGCCGCCAGCATCGACGTTCCGGGCCAGGGGAGCGGGAAGAAGACGTCCGTCGTTTTCCAGCTGGGGAATCGCCCGGGAGCCCTTTTCAAAGCGCTCGCGGTGTTTGCGCTCAGAGACATCGATCTCACGAAAATAGAGTCGCGGCCGATCGAGGGTAAGCCTTGGGAGTATTCGTTCTATCTCGATTTGGTGGGCGACCTCGCCGATCCTCCTGTCGATCGCGCCCTGTCGAATTTGGCGGAAGTCGCCGATAGTCTGCGCGTGCTCGGCTGCTATCCTCGGGCGCCGTAGCACGCGGTTACTCGTCGGCCATCGCTCGCTCCGTTCTCACGGCGCTGCTCTCGCGTTGAGCAACGATCGCCGCGTAGGCGCGAACGCGCGGCTCGACGCGCAAAAATAACAACTTCGGTGGATCGACGCCGAAGTCCCGAATGTCAATCACCTGCTCACCTTCAATCTGCAGGGTCTCCGGATCGAGGATTTTCACCGCAGCCTGCACTTGAAGCGATCGAGTGACGCCGTGCAAAGTCAGGTCCGCCCGGACCCGGAAACGGGACTTCTCGAGGGGGGTAATCTCCCGAGCTTCGCCGATCACCTTTGGGAACTTGCGCCCCTCGAGCCGGTGCTGCAGCTCTCCGTCGAGTAATGCATTGCCGGACTTGAGGCGCGCCACGCTCAACTCGACATGGATCGGCAAGAGCAGCAGGGCCTGTCCGTTCTCAACTTCGGCCTCGACAAATCCCTCAAAGCCACAGGTCTGGACGCGAACCGAATGAAGGGTGGCGCGAGCTTCGGCGCGCAGCTGCGACCTCTCGGGGACGATGCGGTAAGTCACGCGCCGACGTGGATATGTCTGTCCGGGCGATACGCCGACGTTTGTTTTTGCGACGCTTCGAGCTCTTGCAATTTCAGGCCGCGCATAACGTCGGAGCGCCGCAGGATTCCGATCAGTGCGCCATCCTGCACCACGGGCAATAGAGCAACGTCGTGAGCGCTCAGTGCCTGTAAAGCGCGGCCAAGGTCGTCGTCAGGGCCTACTGTTTCTACCCCGCGCATTACCTTGCCGACGGGGGTGATCTTCCGCTCGTGCGGCGGGACCCTTTCCACTGCGGACTCTGCCAACAGACCGACGATGCGACCGTCCTCCAAGACAGGATAGGCAAGTCGCCGATCGCGCAGCATTTGCTCGGCGGCATCGTAGACGCTCGTCGTCGGCGAGACCGATTCGCGGCTGGGGGACATCAGATCGCGCACTCGAACATGACCCAACATCGCCTTGACCAGGACCCCTCGCGATTCCGCCTCCGCGCCGACAAAGATAAAAAAGGCGATGATGATCAAAACGATGTTGAACGAAAACAATCCGATGATACCGAAGAGAACGGCGAAAGCCTTTCCCAACCCAACCGCGATTTGCGTTGCTCGCAGCAGGCCGTACCTCTCGGTGAGAAAGGCGCGGACGATCCGCCCGCCATCCATCGGGAATGCCGGCAGGAGATTGAACAGCCCCAGGAAGAGGTTCATCTCCGCCAGATAAAACAGCGCGAACTGCAGATTGAAGGTATTGAATTCAGCAGCCGCCAATTTGAGCGCATAGAACACCACCGCAAGGATTAGACTCGTCAGAGGCCCAACGAGCGACATCACCGCTTCCTGGCGCGGACTCTTCGGCGGGGTGGTGATGTTCGAAACGCCGCCGATCATCAACAGGGTGATGTCCTGCACCCGACCGCCCTTGCGGAGCGCGTAGAGCGAATGCCCCAGCTCGTGGAGGAGCACGGACAGAAATAGCGCAAGCGCCAGGCCAAGCCCCCAAAGGAAGGGATGCCCCTGGATCATCTGTGGAGGAACATCCGCGTGCCGCGCCGCCGACACAAATAGCAATCCAAATTGGTAGGCGAGAAAGGGGAGAATCAAGAGAAATGAGTAGTGCACCCGAATGGGAATTCCCTTGATCGTGCCAATGCGAAAGCCGCTCATGGTCTCCCTCCTGACGAGCCAGTCGGTTTGGCTGATCTAGCGACACTACTGCGGCGATGCATTGAAAGAAGTCGCACCTGTCACCGTGTGTCGACCATTGCATAGAGGCAGGCCCGCGGCGGCCCGGCGTGAGTGGCGTGCGACCCCCCCGGGACGAAGGTGAAATGGTTTGCGTCGTAGCTACATCTGGTGCAACACTGCGACAGCCGCAAAAGGAGGTTTTCACTGTGAGCGCAAGCAGAATTTGGAAGTCCTGTTTCACATTGTTGGGAACAGCCGCGTTACTCGGGGCCTGCGCGAAACGCCCCGCGGCAGTGGCGGAGGCGCCTGCTCCCCCGCCAGTCGCCGTGTCACAACCCGCGCCCGAGCCAAATCCGAAGAGCCCCGAGCCCGCCAATCTCGATGCCATTATCAGCCGTATCGTTCTGCATTTTGATTTCGACCAAGCGGTGCTCAAAGTAGAGGATCAGCGTCAGCTGGATATGCTCGCCGAGGTGATGCGAACGAGCCGGACGGTGCGGATCAGGATCGAGGGCAATTGCGACGAGCGCGGCACCGAGGAATACAACTTGGCACTGGGTCACCGGCGGGCGGAGGTGGCGAAGAAGTACTTGAAGGACCTCGGAATTGAGCAGCCGCGAATCGACACCATTAGTTACGGCTATGAGAAGCCAGCCGATCCTCGCCACAACGAGGAAGCCTGGGCCGCCAACCGCCGCGACGATTTCGCATCCATTGGAAGCCGCTGACGGCATTCGTGGGCAGCCAGCACTTTGGACGGCACTTTGAAGGCGCGGGCAAGCCAAGCCGCTTCTGCTTAGCCCTGCGGAGGGGGATTGCGGCCAAAGATACTCCTGAGCCTCGGTCTGAGCGCGCTTGCTGCTGACGCCGAGGCTCGCCTCGATCGAATCGAGATCGCCCGGCGCATGTGACTCATGCCGAAGCGGTGGGAATTTCCCAGAGCGGGCGCTTTCTGCGTCACTTTTTGTATCAAGACGTCAACGCCGACGAGCAGGGTCGCCAGGTGCTCGATGGAGTGATCGCCCATGTCGCAGGAGCGGCGGCGCTGCGCAGGAAAGAGTGAGCTTCATCGGTTCCTACCTTCCCTTTGCAAAGACGAAAGCAGAGAGGGAGCAGGCGACGAAGTGATAAACGCCGAGTCTTTTCAGTGAAACTGCTGCGACTCGGTCGATTCAGTCAGGGCGAGCGTCGACGTGCTCCCCCCGGAGATCGCCTCGGTCACTTTGTCGAAATACCCCGTGCCCACTTCGCGCTGGTGCTTGGTGGCCGAATAGCCGTCCTTCTCGGCGCCAAACTCCGCTTGCTGCAGCTCGCAATACGCTGCCATGCCGCGCTCCTTGTATTGGCGGGAGAGCTGGAACATTCCGAAGTTGAGCGAGTGAAAGCCGGCCAAGGTCACGAACTGGAACCGGTAGCCCATCGCACCGAGCTCGCGTTGGAACCGGGCAATCCTTTGTTCGTCCAAATGCTTTCGCCAATTGAATGAAGGCGAGCAGTTGTACGCCAGCATTTTCTTCGGAAACTTCGCTCGGACCGCTTCGGCGAATTGCGCTGCTTCGGCGAGATTCGGAGTCGAGGTTTCGCACCAGACGAGATCAACGTACGGCGCATAGGCGATCGCGCGGGCGATGGCGCAGTCGAAGCCGCCCTTCAGATGGAAAAATCCCTCCGGCGTCCGGCCGGCGCTCACGTCGATGAAGGCGCGGTCTCGCTCGTCGGCATCGCTGGTCATCAGCTTGGCACTCTGAGCGTCCGTCCGTGCGATGAGGATGGTGGGCACATCGAGCACGTCTGAGGCGAGGCGAGCGGCGATCAGCGTTCGGATGAACTGGGCCGTCGGAACCAGCACCTTGCCGCCCATGTGGCCGCACTTTTTCTCTGAAGCGAGCTGATCCTCGAAGTGGACGCCGGACGCGCCGGCCTCGATCATCGCCTTCATCAATTCAAATGCGTTCAAGGGGCCGCCGAAGCCCGCCTCCGCGTCCGCAACGATGGGAGCGTACCAGTAGGTTTCCGACTTCCCTTCCGAATGATCGATCTGGTCTGCGCGCTGGAGAGCGGCGTTGATTCGGCGAACGGCATTCGGGACGCTGTCCACTGGATACAAGCTCTGATCTGGGTACATTTGTCCGGCGGTGTTCGCGTCTGCCGCGACCTGCCAGCCGCTCAGGTAAATGGCCTTCAAACCCGCCCGCACCATTTGCACCGCCTGGTTGCCGGTCACTGCGCCAAGCGCTGGCACGTAGTCTTCTTCATGCAGAAGCTCCCAGAGTCGGCGGGCGCCGACAGACGCCAGCGTGTGCTCGATCTTCAGGGTTCCGCGCAGCCGCATCACATCCGCCCTCGAATACGGGCGGTGGACGCCGTCGAATCGAGACTCCTTGGGCGCAACCGGCGTCGTAGAGCGACGAGCCTTGACCTCCGGAAACTCGAGCGACATGGCATCTCCTTGTTGAGGGTGTGAAGGCATTGAAAATGCTGTGAAGAGTCGGCACAATCAACTCCCCCCTTGGCAGACTGTGTAAACGACTTTATTTTACGAGCCGTCAACCTGTCACAGCTGTCAATTTCGAAGGAGCGAAAATGGAGCGAGCACGGCAGGGCGACGGCCCGCGATTCGGAGCGAAGATCCGCTCTCTTCGTCGGCGCGAGAACTTGAGCCAGGTTCAGCTGTCGGAGCGCCTGGGCATCTCTCCCAGCTATCTGAATTTGATCGAAGCGAATCGGCGCCCGCTGCCGGCTGGCCTTTTGATCAAGTTGGCGCAGGTATTCAAGGTCGATTTGCACTCGTTCGCCAGCGACGACGACGCGCGACTGGTAGCCGATTTGTTCGAGGCATTCGCGGACCCCTTGTTCGAATCAGACACGCTGACTTCCACCGAGGTTCGCGAGATGGCCACCGCCAGCCCGGGCGCCGCCCGCGCGGTTTTGAGGCTCTATCGCGCGTTCAAGACCACGCGCCAGTCGATGGAAAACCTCTCGTCGCGCGTCTCCGACGATGACGAGCTGGCGGGGACCGACCTTTCGCACCTGCCGTCGGAGGAGGTTAGCGACTTGATCCAACGGCACATGAATCATTTCCCCGGCCTCGAAGCGGGCGCCGAGCGAATCTGGCGCGATGCGCGATTGGACTCCGAGGAGCTTTACCCCAAGCTGGTTCGATACCTTGAAAAGGAGCACGGCGTTCAAGTGCGGACCGCCCATGGGGGGACGGAGCGCGGAACGCTCAGGAGGTTCGACCCGGATGCCAATCTGCTCACCCTGTCCGAGCTTCTTCCGACGCGCAGTCGGAAGTTCCAGCTCGCCCATCAGATTGGATTGCTTTCGCAGAGCTCCGTTCTCGAGACTCTGGTTGCGGATCCCAACTTGACTACCCCCGAGTCCCGCTCGCTCGCTCGGGTGGCATTGGCGAATTACTTCGCCGGTGCGGTGCTGATGCCTTACACCCCATTTCTCCAAGCTGCCCGCCAAGAGCGCTACGACATCGACGTCATCGGCCGCCGCTTCCGGGTTGGCTTCGAACAGGTTTGTCATCGATTGACGACGTTGAGAAGGCCCGGGGCAGAGGGGGTACCGTTTCACATGATTCGGATCGACGTGGCCGGGAATATCTCCAAGCGCTTCAGTGCTTCGGGCATTCGCTTCCCTCGGTTCAGCGGCGTCTGCGCCCGCTGGAATATCTTCGCCGCCTTTCTCACGCCGGGGATGATCCGAATACAGCTTTCCCGCATGGCGGACGGGGTGACCTATTTTTGTCTCGCTCGAACCATCCATCGAGACAGCGGCGGCTATCACTCAATGCATCCGGTGCAGGCGATCGGAATTGGCTGCCGCGTCAGCGACGCGCGCGCGCTGGTGTATTCCGACGGCGTCGACCTCGAGAATCAGGACAGCGCAGTTCCGGTCGGCATCACCTGCCGGCTCTGCGACCGAACCGACTGTGAGCAGAGAACTCTCCCTTCGCTTCGCTATCCACTTCAAATCGATGAGAACGTGCGTGGATTGTCGCTCTACAATCCGGCCACCCGATAGCCTTGGGGGGTTTGATGAAACATCGAAGGTGCTGCCGATTGGGATGGCTTTTCGTCTTCGTGTTCGCGATCCGCGCTCAGGCCGCGGACCTGCTCATCGTACTCAACAAATCGGATGACACCGCCAGCATCCTCGATGCGAAAACGGGTGTGGTGCGAGGCAGCGTTGCTGTCGGCCACGCCCCGCACGAGGCGGAAGTGCTGGCCGATCTGCGAATCGTCGCAGTCTCCAATTATGGGACGCGAGAGAGCGCCGGCCATACGCTCTCGCTGATCGATCCGGACAAGGCTCTACCCATCGGCGTCATCGAGCTCGGGGACGGCGCGCGGCCGCACGGCATGAGGTCGCTTCCGAATGGACAGCTGATCGTCACCGCCGAGGGAAAAAAGGAGTTGTTGATCGTGGATCCGAAGGAGCGTCGCGTGGTCTCGCGCATCGCGACCGGCCAAGATGGAAGCCACATGGTAGTCCGCTCTCCCGATGGCAAGAGGGCATTCGTGACGAACATCGGGTCGGGCTCCGTCACCGCCGTGGACCTCGTTTCGAAGAGCGCGATCAAGAACATTCCAACGGGCCAGGGATCCGAGGGCATCGATGTCACTCCCGACGGCAAAGAGATTTGGGTGACGAACCGAGCCGAAGACACGATATCCATTGTCGACAGCAGCTCGCTGGCGATTTCCAGCAAGGTCAAGGCGTCGAAGTTTCCTATTCGAGTGAAAATCACTCCCGATGGGAAACGGGCCCTTGTCTCCTGCGCGCAGTCAGGGGACGTAGTCGTCCTCGACGTCGCTCAGCGGAAAGAGCTGAAGCGAATTCCAATCGGTCAGGAAGCGGTGTCCGGATCAGAGAACCGGCTGCTTTCTGGGCTGGGAAAAAGCCCGGCGCCGGTGGGGATCTTGATCGCTCCTGACGGAAAGCGGGCATGGGTCGCTTCTACGAATGCGGATGTGGTCTCCGAAATCAACCTCGAATCGCTGTCGTGGATGCGAAGGCTGGTCGCGGGAAAGGAACCGGACGGGCTCGCCGGCATCTTCGACGCGGGCCAACGACGCCTCTGACGCGATGCATACGCTTTGCACAATGGGGGTTCGTCTATTCGCGTCCAGCAGCGGACAGGGCGAATCGCGCCTCGCAAGGTACAGGGCAGACGGCCAAGCTTTGCTGCCCCTCTCGAGCGGAGTAACATCGCGGATTCGAGGAGAGCTGCAAGGTGACTGCCCGGACCGCGGAGCAAGGAATCTCGGAGATTCCCGCGCCAAACATCCTTTTGGTCGATGACGACCGGGTGCTCAGAGATCGCCTTGCCCAGGCGTTTCGCGAGCGCGGATTCGAGGTTTCCGTCGCGCGGGATTACGACGAAGCCATCGCCACCTCCGAGGCCGAGTCTCCCGAGCTCGTGGTGGTGGATCTTCGAATGCCTGGACGCTCCGGGCTCGACCTGGTGCGGGCCCTGAAGAGCAAGGATCCAAGCAGCCGGATCGTGGTTCTCACCGGCTACGGCAGCATTGCTACTGCGATCGAAGCCCTCCGATGCGGCGCCATCCATTATCTCGCCAAGCCTGCAGATGCGGACGAGATCATCGCTGCGTTCGGCAGCGATAAAGGCGCGGGTTTGGACAGCGGTCAGCAGCCGGCGACGCCGACGCTCGCTCGTGCAGAGTGGGAGCACATCCAGCGCGTCCTTACGGACTGCGACGGCAACGTCTCAGAAGCAGCGCGGCGCCTCGGCGTCCACCGGCGCTCGCTGCAGCGTAAGTTGCACAAGCGGCCGCCGCCGAACTAAAGCTCAGCGAAAGGGCAGAACGACGGTGGCGACCGTTCCGCGGCCGACTTCAGACGCAAGCTCCAGAGTACCGCCCAGCTGCTCGACCAGGGACCGGCTCAAGAAAAGGCCGAGCCCCATTCCTCGGCCTGGGTCTCTGGTGGTGAAAAAAGGCTCACCGGCGCGAGCCAGGGTGTCGGGCGGCATTCCCGGACCGCGATCGGCAATCGCGATGCGCACCGCCCCAAGCAGGGTATTCACGCGCAGGTCCACTTCGCTTTCAGGCGACGCCTGGAGCGCATTCTTCAGCACCGCATGCAGAGCTTGCGACAGCGCGCGCGGTGGCGCGTCGATTGACCGTCCAAGAGCGGAAGGAGCTATCGAGAGCTGGATTCGGCGTCGCTCTGGAATCAATCCCAGGGCCTGCTCGACCAGCTTTTCGATTGCCAGTGTCTCCAGAGGCTCGCCTGCGTTCGTTCCTGCTTCCACGGACATCTGCGCCAAGATGCCGCGACAGCGCTCCACCTCGTCGCGGATGAGCCTCGCATCGCGAACGGAGGAAGGAAGAACCGAAGCGCGCTCAAGCTGGTGTTCCAGCTCCTTTGACACCAGGGCGATGGTTGATAGCGGGGTGGCGAGCTCATGCGCCGCGCCCGCGGCCATCGTCGCGAGCGAGGCAAGTTTTTGGCGCCGTTCCGCGGTCTGCCTGAGCAGCTCCGCGGCCCTTTCCACATCGCGGTGCATGCGCACCGTTCTTTGAACGAAGTAGACGATGAGGCCCGCGGCGACCGCATAGGCCAACCACGATTCTCGCAGCTGCCATTCCAGCGGATCGCTGCTGGCGATGCGCGCCGGAGCCCGGGCGCTGATGAGCACCAGTCCGCCGAAGCAAAGCGACGTGAAGGCGGTGAGCGCCCAGGTCCAGCCGGGCTCGAGGAGAACGGCGGCCAGCGCTAGGTTGACGAGATACAAGACCGCAAAAGCCTTGGAGTCCCCGCCGGTCACTGAGATCAGCGCGGAGAGCAGAACCGTGTCCAATCCCATCAGTGTTGCGACCGTCCAGTTCGGAACCGATTGCGCGCGCCGAGCCCACAACATGAGGGCGACGTTGGTGCAAACCTCGATCGCGATGATCAACAACATGGGAGCAACCGGCACGGCAACGCTCATCAGGCGGTCGCCGGCGAAGAAAATGATCAGCTGAGCCGCTATCGCTCCCCAGCGAAGCTTGAGAAACCACCACAGGTTGAGGGACTGAACTGCGCGCATACCCTTCGGCTCGATTCGACTGATTCGGTGCGACGACGTGCGACATACCATTGCCGCTGGCCCAA
>Ga0126383_10002272_pt1 | contig 12347 bp, 13 predicted proteins | sample PanSoiMetPlot_35_FD_96882 | JGI IMG/M metagenome (GOLD analysis project Ga0126383, IMG submission 96882) | Tropical forest soil microbial communities from Panama - MetaG Plot_35 | ecosystem: Environmental > Terrestrial > Soil > Tropical forest > Bulk soil | place: Panama | collected 2016-02-17
CGCGGCAGAGCCAAGTCGGCCAGGATCTTCGCCGATATGCAGAGCAACGATCCGCCGCTCGAAGCCCGGCTTCCGCTGATCCAGGCCCCAACGCTCATCATTTGGGGCGATCAGGACCGCGTCTTGAATGTTTCCGGAGCCCAAGTGTTTCGCCAGGGGATCAAGAACTCAGAGCTGCTGGTGCAGCCGGGCATCGGCCACATGCCGCTGATTGAAAGCGCCCGCGAGTGCGCGAACGCGTGGCTGGCATTTGTAGAGAAGACGCGTCAAGTCCGTGGAGTCGCAGCTTGAACGCGAACCTCGGCTGTAGAGACGTAGCATCTTACGTCTCTACGTTGAGATTAGCGAATGCGCTAAGGTCATTGTAAATACCTGCGGCATGTGTAGCAGTAGAATAAGGGGGCTAAATGTTTGAACGATTAAATCAAATCGAAGCCAAATACGACGAACTCACCCAGGCGCTCTCGTCGCCGGAGGTGATTGGCGATTCGTCGCGCTACCAGAAGACCGCCAAGGCCCACAGCGAGGTCGCGGAGATTGTTGAGAAATATCGCGAGTACAAGGACCTGACGCGCGGGATTGAAGAGAGCAAGGTCATGGTGGCCGAGGAATCGGATGCCGAGTTGCGCGCTTACGCTCAGGAAGAACTGGCCCGACTGGGCGAGAGGCTGGCGCAGGTGGAAAATGATTTGAAAGCGCTGCTGGTGCCCAAAGACCCCAACGACGAGAAAAACGTTGTGCTGGAAATCCGCGCCGGCACCGGCGGCGACGAAGCCACGCTCTTTGCCGCGGAAATGTTCCGCATGTACAGCCGCTACGCTGAAGCGCAACGCTGGAAGGTGGAAGTGCTTTCCACGTCCGAATCAGGCGTTGGCGGGCTGAAGGAAGTCATTGCCATCATTGAGGGCAAAGGCGTCTACTCGCGACTGAAGTATGAGAGCGGCGTGCATCGCGTGCAGCGCGTGCCGGCTACGGAGCAGCAGGGCCGCGTCCACACCTCGGCCGTTACGGTAGCTGTGCTGCCGGAAGCTGAAGACGTGGACATCAAGATTGAAGCCAAAGATCTGCGCATCGATACTTTCTGTTCCTCCGGTCCGGGCGGCCAGTCAGTGAACACCACCTATTCCGCTGTGCGCATCACGCACCTGCCGACGAACACAGTCGTAAGCTGCCAGGACGAAAAGTCACAGATCAAGAACCGCGAAAAAGGCATGCGCGTGCTGCGCGCCCGTCTTTATGAGATGGAGATGGAAAAGCAGCAGCAGGCGCTGGCCAAGGAGCGCAAGGCCCAGGTGGGGAGCGGCGACCGGAGCGAGAAGATCCGTACCTATAACTTCCCGCAAAACCGCATGACCGACCATCGCATCGGCCTCACCTTGCACCAGCTCTCTGACGTAATGGACGGCAAGCTCCAGCCTGTTCTCGAGGCACTCACAACGCATTACCAGGCGGAGAAGCTGAAGAACCAGGCGGAAGCCATCGCTTAGGGGGCTGCGTGGCCGTGCCTATGGGACGATGCCACGTGATTTTTTCCAAAGTCCCGACCCTGAGCTGGTCGAAGGGGAGGGATCGCTATCATCTATCATGCTCGGAGGGGTCACCATTGTTAGACGTCAACAATTTCAAAGCTCGTAGATCTGCCGTCACTGCTTTCGCAGCACTGCTAGGTTCTGTGCTCGTGATGTCAACATGTTTTGCTCAGACAACGCCCAAAGCAGAAGCGTCTAATCCCGACAAAGAATCCATTCGCAAATTCTTTCAAAGCCGCGACAACAACAAATCCACGCGATATCTGGCCGTCTTCCGCGATCTGAATGGCGATGGCGTGCCGAAAGCGATTGTCTATCTGAGTGGCCCGCAATGGTGCGGGTCAGGAGGTTGTCATCTTTTTATTCTGCAGAAAACCGCGGGCTCCTGGAAGACGGTTACGTCCATGGCCATTACTAATCCTCCCATTCGGGTCCTGGACCGCCAATGGAATGGCTGGCATAGCCTTGGCGTGCGGGTCCAGGGCGGAGGGATCCAGCCCGGCTATGAGGCGGAACTTCGCTTTAATGGCAGGACTTATCCAAAGAATCCGTCGGTTCCTCCAGCCCGGCGAGCCGACAAAAATCTTGCAGGTGAAGTGGTGATAACGGACGCCGACAGCCCGAAACTTCTATGGTGAGTGAGGGTTTTTGCTTTGTTCGCGCGCTTTGCGGTACATTCTCTCCGCCATGCAGCTCAAACAGGCCGTCGATTACGCGTACCAGCTCTTTATTGAGAGTGACGTGCCTTCTCCGCGCCTGAACGCCGAGCTGCTGTTGATGTTTGTTCTCAGCCGTGAGCGTGCATATCTCTATGCGCATCCTGAGCGCGAGCTCTCTCCTGATGAGCAATCCAATTTTGATGAAGTCATTCGTGAGCGGGCACGAGGCTGCCCCACGCAGTACATCACCGGCCATCAGGAATTCTGGGGGCTTGATTTGCTGGTCTCACCCGCGGTTCTCATTCCGCGGCCGGAAACCGAGCATGTGGTGGAAACCGTTCTGGAACTGGTGAAGGAGTATCCGTTCGACGGCCCCGGTCGCCTCAAGCTTCTCGATGTCGGTACCGGCTCTGGCTGTATTGCTCTGGCCCTGGCCAGCGAGCTGCCACATGCAGAAATCCACGCCTGCGACATCTCTGATGATGCCCTGGAAATTGCCCGCGTCAACGCCGCGCGGCTTGCTCTGGGCGGGAAAGTGCTTTTCCGCAAGTCCGACCTCCTAAGCGTTTACGCCGGAGAGCGCTTTGACTTCGTGATCTCCAATCCGCCTTACGTGGGCGAATGCGATGCGGACAAAGTGCAGAAACAGGTGCGGGAATTCGAGCCGAAGGTCGCAGTATTCTCCGGCCGCGAAGGCATGGAAATCTATCGCCGCCTGGTTCCGCAGGCTCACGCGCATCTGCGCCCGGGCGGCTGGTTCGTCACCGAAATCGGATACTCCGAGGAAGATAATGTGCGGAACCTGCTTGCGGGCTGGGCAGAAATCCAGGTCACGCCTGATCTGCAGGGGATTCCGCGCGTGATCGCCGCAAGAAAGACAGAACATCCACCACGAAGGCACGGAGACACGGAGTAAGCAAAAGCGACTCACCACTGATCTACACAGATGAACACTGATCAAAACGGAAGCATCTGCATATTTGCCGCTTTGCCTTCCGATCAGCGTTATCAGTGAAGATCAGTGGTAATTCCCTTGTTTCTCCGTGCCTCCGAGTCTCCGTGGTAGACGTTCTGCTCAGTTTGCTACACTAATCAGTTTTCATTTCACCCTGGAGGTGAAGTTTTGGCTGAGAGCAGAAGCTCTGCTGTGTCCGCCGGGCTGGGCCGCACGCTGCGGCGTGATTCCTGGTGGATGGAAAATATTCCCGTCATCATCCTTCTGGGCGGATTCGGTGTTTACGCCACGCTGCGCGCATTTGAAGGAAAGTTTTTCTGGGCAGACCCATATCTCTCGCCCTTTTACTCCCCGCTCATCGACGCCGGACATCACTGGTGGCCTCTTTCGCCCGCGCTGCTGATCCTGATTTTCCCTCTGGGCTTCCGCATGACCTGTTACTACTACCGCAAGGCTTACTATCGCGCTTTCTTCATGGACCCGCCGGCGTGCGCGGTGGGCGAGCGTCCCGGGCGCAACTATCGGGGCGAAACCAGCTTTCCCTTCATTTTGCAAAATATCCATCGCTATTTTCTTTACGCGGCCATCGTCTTTCTGGCCATCCTTTGGTATGACGCCATTCGCGCCTTCTTCTTCACTGGAGCGGAAGGGAAGCTGCACTTTGGCATCGGCCTGGGGACCCTGGTTCTGCTGGCAAATATCATTCTGCTCACGCTCTATACATTCTCCTGCCACTCATTGCGGCACATCATCGGCGGCAAGCTGGATTGCTTCTCCTGTACTGTCACCAATCGCGGGCGCCACGGCGCCTGGAAAAAAGCCAGCTTTCTGAACGAACGCCACATGCTGTTTGCCTGGTGCAGTCTGATCTCAGTAGGCTTTGCCGACTTCTATGTCCGCATGGTGGCTAGCGGCATGATCAAGGACTTTAGAATATTGTGACGAACCAGACGAAATATGAAACCCATGAGCACGATGTCCTGATCATTGGTGCAGGCGGCGCGGGCTTGCGTGCTGCGATTGAAGCTCTTGCCGCCGGCGCGCGCGTGGCTGTGGTCTCAAAGTCCCTGCTGGGAAAAGCGCACACGGTGATGGCGGAAGGTGGCATCGCCGCAGCCATGGCCAATGTGGATAAAGCCGATAGCTGGCGCACACATTTCCGTGACACCATGCGCGGCGGCAAGCTGATGAACAACTGGCGCATGGCCCAGCTTCATGCCCAGGAAGCGCCGGAGCGCGTCCGCGAACTGGAACAATGGGGCGCGCTCTTTGATCGCACCTCAGACGGAGACATCCTGCAACGCGCCTTCGGCGGCCACACTTTCAAACGGCTCTGCCACGTTGGCGACCGCACCGGCCTGGAGATGATCCGCACGCTGCAGGACCGTGGCGTGCAGATGGGCTTTGACGTCTTCATGGAATGCACCATCATCCGCCTGCTGACTGACGGCAAGCGCGTTGTGGGCGCATTCGGCTATTGGCGTGAGCAGGGCCGCTTCGTGGTGCTGAAAGCCAAAGCCGTTGTGATGGCGACTGGCGGCATCGGCAAGGCTTATCGCATCACATCAAATTCATGGGAGTACACCGGCGACGGCATGGCCCTTGCCTACGACGCAGGCGCCGAGCTGCTTGACATGGAGTTCGTCCAGTTCCATCCCACCGGCATGGTTTGGCCTCCGGGCGTGCAGGGAATTTTGGTCACGGAGGCCGTGCGCGGTGAAGGCGGCATTCTTCGCAACAAAAATGGCGAGCGCTTCATGGAAAAGTACGATCCCAAGCGCATGGAGCTTTCCACCCGCGACGTGGTCGCGCGATCCATTTACACAGAGGTCCGCGAAGGCCGAGGTAGCGAGCACGGCGGCGCATATCTCGACATCTCACACAAACCGGCTGAATACGTGAAGCAAAAGCTGCCCAGCATGTACCACCAGTTCAAGGAACTGGCGGACGTAGATATCACCAAGGGTCCGATGGAAGTTGGCCCCACTTGTCACTACGTGATGGGTGGCATCCGTGTTGAAGCTGAGACTGCCGCATCATCGTTACCCGGGCTTTTTGCGGCAGGTGAATGCGCTGCCGGACTCCATGGCGCAAACCGCCTGGGCGGCAATTCACTCTCTGATCTATTGGTATTTGGCCGGCGCGCCGGTCTTAGCGCCGCCGCCTATGCCGGCAAAGCGCCTGCCGCTTCCATCGACGACCAGCAGATCGCCGAAGCCGAGCGCGACATACTGGCGCCGTTTGACAGAGGCGAGGGTGAGAATCCGTACACCGTTCATCGTGATCTTCAGGAGGTCATGCACAATCTGGTGGGAATCTTCCGCGTGGAAGAAGACATGAACAAAGCCATGGGCGAACTGGAAAAGTTGAAAGCCCGCGCCGCGCGCGTCCGCGTGGAAGGCTCGCGCTTGTTCAATCCCGGCTGGCATCTGAGTAAGGACTTGAAGTCAATGCTCACGGTCTCAGAGGCGGTGGCCCGCTCTGCCATGGCCCGCAAAGAGAGCCGAGGCGCTCACAGCCGCATCGACTTCCCCAAGCTGGATGAACAAGTCTGGGGCAAGCAGCACAATTTGATTACCAGAGATGGCGCAGGCATGAAATTGCAGCAAATTCCAGTGGATGCAATTCCGGGTGAATTGAACGAGTTGCTTGCTGAAGATAAATGAAGTCGGAATTGATCTTTAATGAAAGTCAAAGAATTGGGGTTGGAAATCAGTGCAAGCGCCAGGAGTATGAACCCCGCGCGGATGCTTGTAATAGCGACACTCGAGCCCCGGAGGGGCGACACAGATGGGCTTCACCTATCTTTCGGGCGAGGAAATTAAGGTAGGCGATCAGGTCACGTTGTTTGAAAAACCGGGCAAGATTGAGCTGGTGGTCGATGGCCCATCGTCTGACGCTTCCATGAACTGGCATTGGACAAAGTTCGGTGGCGGAATCAGGATTGGTGAACATGGAGAATTTGGACGATTGTTTATCCGGGCAGATAGCCTGAATGCGGACGGATACGATTACAACAATTTGAAGTTTGTTTCGAGAGGCGAATAGAAAACTCAGGAGACGAAATGGCGGATGCGATTCTAGAGGTCTTTCGCGGCGATCAGGAATCCGGTGCAGCAAAGCAATATACGGTCCCGATCGCTCCGGGCATGGTGGTCCTTGACGCGCTGCATTACATCCAGGCGCACCTGGAGCCTGACTTGGCCGTGCGTTGGAACTGCAAGGCCGGCAAATGCGGCTCGTGCTCCGCGGAAGTCAATGGCAAGCCTCGCCTCACCTGCAAGACCCGCATGGATTCGCTGCCTACGGACAAGCCCATCACCGTCTATCCCATGAAGTCTTTCCCTGTGATCAAGGACTTGGTAACCGATGTTTCATGGAATTACCGGATCAACAGGAAGATCCCTCCGTTCTCGCCCAAACCGAAAACGGATTGGAAGATGTATCAGGAAGACATGGATCGGGTACAGGAGTTCCGCAAATGCATTGAGTGCTTCCTGTGCCAGAACGTCTGCCACGTGGTCCGCGATCACCACAAGAAAGAAGAGTTTGGCGGCCCGCGCTTTTTTGTGCGCGTAGCGTCGCTGGAAATGCATCCGCTGGATAACGTTTCACGCGCCAAACTACTGAAGGATGAACTTGGCATCGGCTATTGCAACATCACCAAGTGCTGCACTGAGGTCTGCCCGGAAGAGATCAAGATCACCGATAACGCCATTATTCCGCTCAAAGAGCGAGTGGTCGATGAGTTTTATGATCCCATCCTGAAATTGGTGCGCAAGATACGCGGAGCGCCCAAAGCGGATTAGAATTGTCACGTGGTCAAAAAAATGATCGCTCAACGCGCGAGGCCGGCTTGCGCGCCGAGCGCACTGCCCGTGAGCAGAAAACTTTTGAGACAACGAGACTTGCCGGCGGTTTGGAGCGTAAGCGACAAGAATTATGGAACGCCAACTGAAGACCATTTCCAAAAATGGGATCACTGAAGCGCTGGCGAAAGTACAACACTATCGCTACCTGAACCAGGCTGAGGAGGCGGAATCCATCTGCCGCGACATTCTCGCCGTCGATCCGGAAAACCAGATGGCGCTGCGCCAATTGGGGCTGGCCATTACTGACCAGTTCAAAGGCGCACTCGCTGACGGCTTTCGCGAAGCGCAGTCATGTTTTGAGAAGCTCTCCAGCGCCTACGAGCGTTCTTATTACCAGGGTATCCTGCACGAGCGCAGGGCCAAGGCGCAGTTGCGCGCCGGCCACACGGCGCACTCATTGATGGCCAGTTTTGAGAATGCCATGCGCTGTTTTGAAGAGGCGGAGAAGATCCGTCCCCAGGGCAATGATGACGCGCTCTTGCGCTGGAACCGCTGTCTGCGCCTGATGCAGGGCCTTCCGGAACTGGTCCGGGAGTCGGAATCGTTTGACGCCACTGATGCCCCGCCCATTTTCAGGGATTAGATTTTCGGTCGCCACTCACAACTTCATAGTGCCCTGTCCCGGCTGTGCTCGATCCGCGCAAGCATGCCTGTAGGCCGCCTGACCCACTGATTTCCCTGGCGATATGCCGCGTGACGTGCATCACATCCCCGGCGGTCACCTGCTTACTACACTTTGACTTGATAAGTGATTGAGTGAGGTGCCCCCATGAAGACGCTTGAACCGGCGGTTTCGCTATCATTAAGAAATATTCTTCTTGCCACTGATTTTTCTCCAGTCTCAGGCATGGCCGTAAAGTACGCGCAAGCCCTGGCCCAGAGACATTCCTCGCGCGTGCATACAATCCATGTCACCGCGCCCGATTCCTACCACCTGCTTGATCCTGACGCGTTTGCCATTACTTTCAATGGGACCACGGATGCGGAAAATATTCCTGACATGCTGCACAGCCTGCTGGAAGGGCTGCCCAGCGAGACACCCCTGCGGCAAGGCACGATCTGGCAGGTAATCAGCGACGTGGTTGACCGTAATGAAATCGATCTGCTGGTTCTGGCATCGCACGGACGGCATGGAATTTCGCGCATGTTCCTGGGCTCGGTAGCAGAAGACGTATTTCGCAATGTGTCGTGTCCTGTGCTCACGGTGGGCCCGGACGTAAAACCTTGCCATCGCCGCGAGATGAGAATCAAGAATGTCCTTCTGGCCACCCATTTTGAGAACGGTTCCCCGGCCCCCATGTATGCGGCGCGCGTGTGCAATGAGTTCCGCGCTGATTTAACGCTGCTTCACGTGGTGGATGGCAACGGCCACAAGGGCGCTGCCAATCTCGACCGTGAGCTTGCACGGCGACTTGATTCGGTGGTCCCAGAGGAAGCCGGATTGTGGCGGCAACCAGCTTGCGTCATCAGGCACGGCCTGCCATCGGCCCAGATTCTGGACGTTGCCCGGGAAACAGGCGCGGATCTCATCGTTTTGGGCGCCCGCCATCCCGAGCCGGCAAAGATCAATTCACACCTGCCCTGGGCCACGGCTGCCCGGGTCATTGCAGAGGCCGGATGTCCGGTCTTAACCGTTCGGCAGAGAGATGGTTATGAGTTTTAGCGACAGCAATATTCTCAAGGTTCCGGCGGATAGCGCGCCCAGCTTCACTACGCCTGGAAGGTACGGTACTCGGCTGCGGCTCCGCGGTTATATTGCTGACATTGTGTCTGACCCGGACCACAGCCCGCCGATACACCACTGCATTGTGCAGAGGGTGGGGTCTGCACAGGTGCTCTACCTGGGGCAGGAAATCAGTTTTGCGGCGGCGCTGGAATGCGGACACCGTCACCTGGAGAAACTTGCTGCGGCGCGCCGGGAAAAGCACCGCGCGATCTATGAATTCACCACCACGTGCGCTCTGACGTAACGCTATTTGGCTGCGCTCTCCAGCACGCGCACCTTCCAGCGGTCTTCAGCGCCGGTCATCACCGCATAATACTGGATCTGCGACTGATCTGAGTGGATCACCGTACTTCCATCCAGAACCTGTGTCTCAATGCTGGCGGTATCTTTCAATTCGATAGCCGCGCCGTCCTGCGAGTAAAAAATTGCGCCCACCTTGTGGCCATGGTCAATGATGCGCGTTGTAAGGCCGTTCTGTTTCTGGTCCTTCACACGCTGTGTGAATTTATCCAGCGCGAAGCCGGCAAAATTGTCATTCAACGGCTGTAGCGTATTGTTCGCCAGCGATGTGCTAATGGCCTGCCATGCCAGCGTGTAATCGCGCACGATTGCATTCTGCGTGACGTCTTCCACCTCGCGCGGCTGCGCGTTCTTCACCTCAAGCTGGACAGAAGGCTTGGTGTCCGCCAGCATCCGCTGCAGGAGAGGGACCGCGCCGGAGATTGCCAGCAGAACCCCAAGGGTCAACAACAGCATGCGTGCGAGCTTCATTATTTGCCTCCCACGTGCAGTTCGTTGCCCAGGACTACTCCGGCAGCCATGGTGATCGTCGCATTATCAGAAGCGGGTAGCTCCGCCCGTGCCGTTCCCTTCTTGATGCGCGAATCCACGGTGCTCTTGCCGCTCTTGTCCGTCTGAATAAAGGTAACGATGGTGCCATCTGGCACAGGATTGCCGCTGCAATCCCGGATAGGATCTGTCTCTACGATTAATCTGTTTCCAGTATGTCCGGCCACGTGCATGTGAAAGCTGCGTTCGCACGGGTCGGCGGCTACCTGCTGGACCACACGCGCTACTGAAGTGTCACCTACGGAAGCAACAAACTGCGCTGCTCCCGCCTTGGGCGCTGACGCACTGTTGATCCAGGCAACACCATCGTGGCTGGTAACGCTTTTGGTCGATCCTGCACCGCCCACGGACAAATTGAAGTTCACCGGCGTGGGATCGAGTATGAGGTTCTGGTATTGATCAAAGACGAACGTTACTCCACTGATCACGTTGGGACGCGCCACTGGCACACGTGAAGGCCGCGCAAGGAAGTTCAGCTTTCCCGGCTTTCCCGGCTTGACCCAAAACACCTGCGATTGCTGTGAGCTGCCGCTTACGGCCGCGATCCAACGGCCCGCGCTACGCAGCTCTTCACCTTTGATCTCCACGTTGCCACCCGATTTGAAGTCGCGCTTGATTACCTGGCCCGGGCCAATCAGGTACAACGTTCCGCTGCCGCTGGTGCCGATGCTGAGAGGCTGTCCGGCCACTGCGTTCTGCGGCACATGCAGCTCTGCGGCGCGCGCGCAATCCGCCGCAAACCAGCAGACCGCGATGACAATGCCGATGTAAATCAGCTTACGCATAATTAGTTCTCACGGTTCAGGCTGTAATGGTTTACGGTGACGCGATACGTGTGTACCTGCGCCGCCAGATCGTCACGCAGAGCGACTGAAAACGGCTGCGGAGTCTGCGGCAGCAGGGCATGGTCAGAATAAGCATCTGAAACCCAGATCACCTGTCCGCCATTGTCATAAAACGTGGCCAGCACGTGGGGAATGTTCACGGTCTGGCCGCTTTCATTCAGCAGTTCGCCTTTCAGCACCGTGCGGCCGGTCGGGTCTTTTTCAATCCGCTGATGCAGCACGGCAATCACGGGATCGGCCGAGGCCGGCACCAGCATCCAGTTGTGCGTCATGCGGACGGATTTCACATCGGCTTTTTTGATTCCGGGGAAGTCGATGCGGTAGGGCGAAACTTCCTTGGGCAGCAGCACGTGCGAGATTTTGTCGAAGCTGCTTTCTTCCGCCACGTCCTTGCCGGCGTTGTCGCTCAGCACAGCGCCCACGGTGATGAAGGCCGGCACCGTGTCTTCGTTCACCACCTCGCCCATGATGATCAGCGCGCCATCGCGCTCCACGGCATGCATGGAAAGGATGCGGCAATTCGGGTTCTCCACGTTCTGCGCGCCCCAATCATCTCCGGCGCCGCGCCATACAATGTCCCAGCGCAGGTAGTTCACGGGGATCACCTGCGGCGGCACGTTCACCTCTTTTTCCGCCGGCCACTGCACCTTCCATGCGCCATCGTCTTTTACCACCTGCAGGTCTTTCGTGTCATAGGAAGCGCCGACGGCGGTGGCATATTTCAGCTCGGTGCGGACGGTCGCTTCGTTTTCTGACTCGTGCAAAACGCGGGTAGTGACCGAATCAAGCTGTGAATAGGTGCGCAGGCTGCCGTTACGGCCCGTAAGATCGCGGACGAACCCGCCCTGGTCAACGTTGCTGGAAGGCGCAACGTATGAATACGCGCCGTCCCAGTCATGCCCCTTGGCATTGTCAAACATTGACTGCACCGCGCCTTCCGGCGTTGACGCGCGCGCTGTCCTGCTGCCGTGCACCGTGCCCACGGCGATCAGCAGTATGGTTGCACCTGCAAAGATAAGTGCGAGTAAGCGGCCCATTACCGTGCCTCCCGAAGTACAGGTTCTTCGCTGGCTGCCAGCGGGAACTCAATGGTTTCAAGCCTGCGCCGCTTGTCTGGAAACATCAGCATAAGAAGCAAAGCGACAATGCTGCTGCCTATAGGTAGCGTGCCCCAGAGCAGCCCTTCCATGGCCGTGGGCGGCGTGCCGTAAGGGGTTTTGTGCGCCGGCGGGATTCCATCTTTCACCCACAGGCTCACGTTGCCGCGGTCATAGATTTCTGTTTTGCGCCAGCCGGCAAAGGCAATCAGCGGCTCGTAATACGGATCGCGAACAAAGATGTATTTCAGGCCGTACTGGTCGGCATGCTTCAGGATGGCCCGCAGAGACTCAATACCGTTCGTTCCGTAATACTTCGAGTTTGTGAGCTGGGCCGAACCGTATTGCGTCATCTCCGGCAGCAAACGGGCGGAGTTGTATTCGCCGTCCACGCTGCTGGCGTTGGCATAAATTCCAACTTCAGACATTTTGCTGCCAAATCCAAGTGTGAGATAGCGGAACTTGTCATGGCCGTCGCGGTTCAGGAACGAAACTACCTCGTCAGTGCTGAAGGGCTTGTCATGAATGGGATGGTACACCGGCCATGAGACGGCCATCGCCGTGGTGAATGCGGCCAGCGCGCCCAGGGTGAATACGGCTTTGCGACCATAGCGATCAATCAGCACCACCGCGCCCAGGGCCACGATTGGCAGCGCCATCAGGTTGGCCCAGAAACTGAAACGCTCAAAGGTCAGAATGTCAAAAGGATTGTGGACATTCGCGCCGGTAACCGCGTTGACTACACCAGCAAGCATGCCCAGCAGCATGCGTGGCAGCGGCGTGGTACCGCCCAGGCCAAAGATCATGGTGATCCA
>Ga0126383_10002273_pt1 | contig 12346 bp, 9 predicted proteins | sample PanSoiMetPlot_35_FD_96882 | JGI IMG/M metagenome (GOLD analysis project Ga0126383, IMG submission 96882) | Tropical forest soil microbial communities from Panama - MetaG Plot_35 | ecosystem: Environmental > Terrestrial > Soil > Tropical forest > Bulk soil | place: Panama | collected 2016-02-17
ATGCTCGCCGAGCTGATGCGGTTCAAATGGTCATTGGCGATTGCCGGAACCCACGGCAAGACGACAACGACCTCGATGGTAGGGACGTTGCTCGAGATGGCGCAACTCGACCCGACCGTGATCAACGGCGGGATCATCAACGCGTATGGCACCAACACCCGGTTGGGGGCCGGCGATTGGATGGTCGTCGAGGCCGATGAGAGCGATGGCACGTTCACGCGGCTGCCGGCGACGATCGCGGTCGTCACCAATATCGACCCCGAGCATCTCGATTTTTACGAAAGCTTCGACGTGCTTCGCCGGGCTTTCGAGGACTTTGTCGGCAATATCCCATTCTACGGTTTTGCCGCACTCTGCATCGACCATCCGGTAGTGCAGCAAATGACCCCTAGACTCTCTGACCGGCGCATCCTGACCTACGGCTTCAGCCCGCAGGCCGATATCCGCGCCGTCGATGTCCGGCTTGGGCGGGACGGCGCGCGCTACGACATCGTGATCTCGGACGCACTGGTCGATCGGGGGCGCACGATCCCGGACCTTTTCTTGCCGATGTTCGGCCGTCACAACGTGCAGAATTCGCTCGCTGCCGCGGCGGTTTCCGAGGCGATGGCGCTCGGCGACGATGCTCTGCGCGCTGCGCTCCACAATTTCAAAGGAGTAAAGCGCCGCTTCACGCGAGCAGGCGAATGGAGGGGTGTGACCGTCATCGACGATTACGCTCACCATCCCGTCGAGATCGCAGCGGTGCTCAGCGCGGCGCGCGCAATCGTCACCGGAAAGCTGATCGCAGTCGTCCAGCCGCATCGCTACACGCGCGTGTCTCACCTGTTCGACGGATTTTGCACCTGTTTCAACGACGCCGACATGGTCCTGGTGGCGGACATTTACGCAGCGGGGGAAGCGCCGATCGAAGGGGTCAGCCGCGACGCTCTGGTTGCCGGGTTGATTGAGCACGGGCACCGCAACGTCCGCCCCTTGGAGGAGCCGGGCTCGCTCGCGCGAATAATCCGAGAGCTGGCGCGCCCCGGCGACATGGTGGTCTGCCTGGGCGCAGGTTCGATCACCGGCTGGGCCAACAGTTTGCCCGCCGATCTCGCGGCGCTGCACTCGGCGAGGCGCATCGCATGACACAATTGATCGCCCAGCTGCCCGCGGTTCGCGGCCGGTTGATCGAGAACGCGCCGATCGGCAAGCAGACCTGGTTTGGCGTGGGCGGCCCCGCGGAGGTTTTGTTCCGTCCTGCCGACGCGGAGGACCTCGCCGTTTTCCTATCAGCCCTCCCGGCAGAGGTTCCGGTGACCGTTATAGGAATCGGCTCGAACCTGCTGGTACGCGACGGCGGCATCCGCGGTGTCGTGATCCGCCTCGGGCGCGGCTTCGCCGCGATCCAGGTCGATCGCGAAGAGATCCACGCCGGCGCGGCGGCGCTCGACCGCATTGTCGCGTGCGCCGCTGCCGAAGCGGGGTTGGGTGGGCTCGAGTTCCTGTCTGGAATCCCCGGTTCGATTGGTGGAAGCGTGCGAATGAATGCGGGTGCCTATGGCCAAGAAGTCAGGGATGTGCTCGCCGCCGTGACGGCGCTCGATCGCAGCAGCAAAACTCATACCGTCTCCGGCCGGACGATAGGGCTCTCCTACCGCCGCAGCGATGTCGATCCGAGCTGGATTGTCATCGGAGCACGCCTGCGCGGTACACAAGAAGATCGCGCCGCGATCGGCCGCCGGCTAGACGAGATCCGCGCCGTGCGGGAAGCAACCCAGCCGGTACGTGCCCGCACCGGCGGATCGACCTTTAAAAACCCGCCCGGCGAAAGTGCCTGGCATCTGATCGACGCCGCCGGCTGTCGCGGTCTCGTGCGCGGCGGCGCGATGGTCTCGCAGCAGCACACAAATTTTCTGATCAACACCGGGACTGCGACAGCCGCCGATCTCGAAGGGCTCGGCGAAGAGGTCCGTCGGCGGGTCTACGAGAGCTCCGGGATTCAGTTGGAGTGGGAAATCGAGCGCATCGGTCGAAGCAAAAATGACGGATATCCATCGCTTACTGCCCTTCACCCTCCCGCTGCGCGGGTCCCTCCCTCTCCCCGCTTGCAGGGAGAGGGCTGGGGTGAGGGGCACCCTGACATTGCACTGACCGAGGGGGGGCGGTGACCAAGACGGTGGCGGTGGTGATGGGCGGATGGTCGCCTGAACGCGAGGTGTCGCTGTCGAGCGGGCGAGAATGCGCCAAGGCGTTGGTGGACCACGGTTACGGGGTGCGGCTCATCGATGTCGGCCGCGATCTGCCGGCTCTGATGCGTGCGCTCGATCCTCGTCCAGACATAATCTTCAACGCCTTGCACGGCGTCGGCGGGGAAGACGGCACCGTGCAGGGCGTATTCGATATGCTGGGGGTTCCTTACACGCATTCGGGCGTCCTCGCCTCGGCCATGGCGATGCACAAGCCGACGGCGAAAGCGATGTTCCGCGATGCCTGCTTGCCGGTTGTAGAGGGCCTGGTCGCCAGCCGCGAAATGCTGGTCGAGGCCGATCCGATGCCTGCCCCCTTTGTCGTCAAGCCGACCAATCAGGGGTCGAGCGTCGGCGTTCGGATCGTGAGAATTAATGATAATTCCTGGCGAGAGGAGATAAAGGAATGGTGCTACGGCGCCGAGCTTTTGGTCGAACGATTTATTCCCGGCCGGGAGCTCACTGTGGCGGTAATGGGGGATCGGGCGCTGGGTGCCTGCGAAATTGTTCCGCGCGGCAGCTTTTACGACTACACCGCGAAATACGCGGCGGGCGGCTCGGACCATCTGGTCCCGGCGCCGATTCCACCGGCCGTGTACGAAACAGCGCTCGACATCGGCTTGCGTGCGCATCGAGCGCTCGGCTGCCGCGGCGTGAGCCGCGCCGATTTGCGCTACGACGATACGGCAGCGGGCTGCGCCCGGCTTTACCTGTTGGAAGTGAACACACAGCCCGGGATGACGCCGACTTCGCTGGTTCCCGACATCGCCCGCCACGTCGGCATCGGCTTCGATGAGCTGGTTGTCTGGATGGTGGAGAACGCCTCATGCGACGGATGAAGGCGCCGATGCCGCGCCGCCCGCGCCGCAGCGGCCTATCCATTTTCCTCCTTCGCTTCGCTCTCTGGGTCGGGATGCCGATTTTGGCGGCAGGGGGGCTCTATGGGGCCTACCAGCTGAGCCGATCGCCACTCGGGCAGTCGGCGATGCAATATGCCGCCGATCGGATGCTCGACGGCACTGCGCGGCTAGGGCTCGTCGTGACCGACATCAGGGTCGAAGGCCGCGAGACGACCGATCGCGAGACGATCCTCGCCGCGCTCGGCGCCGGACCCGGCACGCCAATCCTGGCGATGAGCCCTAGGCGCGCCAAGGAAAAGCTCGAGACCCTGCCATGGGTTCGCTCGGCGGTCGTCGAACGCCGCCTTCCCGACACCCTCTATGTGCGCCTCGTCGAGCGCAAGCCGCTTGCGCTTTGGCAGCACGGCGGCAAGCTCGAGCTGATCGATCACGCGGGCGCTGTCATCCCGGTGACCCGGCTCGATCGCTTCGCAAAGCTGCCGCTGGTTGTCGGCGAAGGCGCCGCAAGCCATGCCGCGGAGCTGCTCGACATGCTGGCCAGCGAGCCCGATCTCGCGTCCCGCGTCACTGCGGCGGTCCGGGTCGGTGACCGCCGTTGGAATTTGCGCATCGATAACGCGATCGAGGTCCTGCTTCCCGCGGACGCGCCAGCGAGCGCGTGGGCGCAGCTCGCCCGCCTCGAGCGGTCAAGCGCGATTCTGAAACGTGACGTGCAAACCGTCGATGTGCGCCTCCCCGACAGGCTCGTTCTGCGGGTCAATCCGGAGGTGTCGAAAGAAGCGCCGACATTCAAGAAAGGACGCCCATCGGCGAAGAATACATGACGACAGTCGACGAAGCGCCGCCCCGAGCCAAGCGGGCCAGGCAAGAGGCAAAGAGCGGTACCGATCAGCAGTCGAAACCCCGCCGGCCGCCGGTCAGACCTCGCGGCAGTCTCATCACCGCCCTCGACATCGGCACCACGAAGGTCTGCTGCTTTATCGCGCGGGTCGAGGACGACATCCCACGCGTCCTCGGCATTGGCCACCAGATCTCGCGCGGCGTACGCAACGGGGGCATCATCGACCTGGAAGCCACCGGCACCTCCGTGATGAATGCCGTGCACGCCGCCGAGGAGATGGCCGGCGAAACCATCCAACGAGTCGTGGCGAACTTATCGGGCGGCTTTTCCGCCTCACGGATCATCAAGGCGGAAATCGGCGTCACCGGGCGCGAGATCACCGACGTTGAGATGCGGCGCGTGCTCGAGACCGGCTATCTGATGCGCGAGCCGGGCGATCGCCAAATCATCCATTCCGTCCCTGTCGGATTTTCAGTCGACGACAGCCGCGGTATCCGTGATCCGCGCGGCATGCTGGGCGAGCGGCTCGGGGTCAACATGCATGTGGTGACGGCGAACTCTGCCAGCGTGCGCAATCACACCGCCGCCATTGGACGATCGCACCTCGAAGTCGAGGCTCTCGTCGTCAGCCCCTACGCCTCGGGGCTTTCCTGTCTGGTGGAGGACGAAATCGGTCTCGGGGTCACCGTCATCGATATGGGCGGCGGAACGACGACGATCGGCGTCTTCTTCGACGGGAATTTGATCTTCGCCGATTACGTGCCGGTGGGCGGCGCCCACGTCACGAATGACATCGCCCGCGGGCTTTCGACCGCGGTCGCTCATGCCGAACGAATGAAGACATTGTTCGGCAGCGCGATTGCGACGAGCACCGACGAGCGCGAGATGATTGCCGTCCCGCAAATCGGCGAGGAAGACGAGGGGCATGTAAACCACGTACCCAGATCGCTCCTCGTCGGGATCATCGCGCCGCGAATCGAGGAGACCTTCGAGTTGGTCCGCAACCGGGTCGAGGCCAGCGGCTTCGACAAAGTCGCCGGCCGACGCGTCGTGCTCACGGGCGGAGCCTGCCAGCTGCACGGAGCGCGAGAGTTTGCCGGACTGATCCTCGACAAGCAGGTGCGGATCGGCCGGCCGCAGCGGGTCGCGGGTCTCGCCGAGGCGACCGGCGGTCCGGCCTTTGCGACGAGTACGGGGCTCTTGCATTTCGCGTTGTCGGAGCGCGCCGAGGTGTTGGGCGTAAGGCGCAGCCCCGAGGGCCCGCGATGGGGTGTTCTTGGCCGATTGGGTCGCTGGCTGAAGGACAATTTCTGAGGCAGATTCCGCTTTGTTGCTCGTTTGTTGCTCGCCCGGCCACGCGTGAGCCAGCGAGGGGGGAGCCCGGACCGGACCGGGTGTCGTTAGGGTCAGCTTGCAGTGGAGGACGACCGCATGATCAATCTGAGCATCCCGAAAGACGAACACGAGATGAAACCCCGCATCACGGTGGTCGGGGTCGGCGGCGCCGGCGGGAATGCCGTCAACAACATGATCCGCTCGAACTTGATCGGCTGCGAATTCGTGGTCTGCAACACCGATGCGCAGGCGTTGCAGCAATCGAGCGCACCGCGCAAGATCCAGATGGGGATCGGCGTCACGCGCGGGCTCGGCGCCGGCTCGCGGCCGGATGTCGGACGGGCGGCGGCCGAGGAGGCGCTCGACGAGATCCTCGAGGCGATGGGCGGCTCGAATATGGTGTTCATCACCGCCGGGATGGGCGGGGGGACCGGCACCGGGGGCGCACCGGTGATCGCGCGGATCGCACGCGAATCGGGGATCCTGACGGTCGGCGTGGTGACGAAGCCTTTTCACTTCGAAGGCAGCCATCGGATGCGCAGCGCCGAGGCCGGCATCGAAGAGCTGCAGAAGTTTGTCGACACCTTGATCATCATCCCGAACCAAAACCTGTTCCGCATCGCCAACGAGCGCACGACCTTCGCCGACGCCTTCAAGATGGCTGACGATGTGCTCCATTCGGGAGTGCGCGGCGTCACCGATCTCATGGTCATGCCGGGGCTGATCAATCTCGATTTCGCCGACATTCGCACCGTCATGGGCGAAATGGGGAAAGCGATGATGGGCACCGGCGAGGCCGAAGGCGAGAAGCGGGCGACCGACGCCGCCGAGGCTGCGATCTCGAACCCGCTCCTCGAAGATGTCTCGATGAAGGGCGCCAGAGGCGTCCTGATCAACATCACCGGCGGCCTCGATATGACCTTGTTCGAGGTGGACGAGGCAGCCAACCGCATCCGCGAGGAGGTCGATCCCGAGGCTAACATCATCTTCGGCTCGACCTTCGACGAGCGGCTCGAAGGAAAGATGCGAATCTCTGTGGTTGCCACCGGTATCGACGCCGAAGCCGTCTCACAGCCGCGCCCGGCAATCAGCCTGGTCAGCAGTCGCGATTCGTTGGCTCCCCTACGCGAGGCGACCACCGGCGGCTATACGCAACCCATGCTGACCCAAAATGCGGCGCAGCCTGAGAAGCCGCGTCCCGAGATGGAGAGCGAACCGCTGCCACAGGCGGCCGAGGCCGCCGAGAGCGCAGCAATGCGAAACGGCGCCTTTATTGCGCCGAGACCAGCCGACGCCGGCGCCGCGCGACCGGTGCCCCTCACACATCCCGCCGTTCCACCCACGGCCAAGGAGGCCGCGCCGAAGCCAAAAGGTCGGGTCCCCAGCCTGATAGAGCGGGTTACCGGGGTCGGCCGTGCTCGTTCGACTGCACCCGAGCCCCAGCTGCGCCCGACAACCCAGCCGGCCAAGCCAGCTGCCCAGCCGAGCACCCAGCCCAGGCTCGCACCCTTGGAACCGGACGACCGGCCAAATCTGAGCAAGGAAGACGACCTGCTCGACATTCCTGCCTTTTTGCGCCGCCAGGCCAACTGAACTTGGGGTTCGAACGCAACAGAAGGGGTATAGGATTACGCGTCAAAATGCTGCACGGTTGCAGCTGAAGTAACTGGGTCGATGCAACAATCGGCAACAAAGAGTGATTTGAGGTGAAGTCACGGCGAAAGTAGGGTCCAGCTCGCCAGGGGACCACTTAGAGAATTCTGTCGCATGTTGGGGGGTATCGCGACGGCGTCTCAGCAGACGCTGAAAACAGCTATCGGGTGCCGGGGAATTGGACTTCATTCGGGCGAGAGGGTGGCAATGACGTTGCACCCCGCTCCCCCGGATACGGGTATTGTATTTCGTCGCGTCGGGTCGGCCGTCGAACTTCGTGCGAGTTGGGCCAACACGATCGAATCGCCATTCTGCACAGTTTTGTCCAATGGAGAGGGCAACACTGTGGGTACGGTCGAGCATTTGATGGCGGCATTGGCCGGCACCGCTATCGACAACGCGATCGTCGAGCTCGACGGCCGCGAAGTGCCGATCATGGATGGGAGTTCCGCGCCGTTCTTGTTTCTGATCGAATGCGCGGGGATCGTCGAACAAGATGCGGCGCGGCGCGCGATCAAGGTGCTGAAAGAGATCAGCATCACAGAGGATGGCGTGTCCGCGGCGCTGCTTCCCGATCACGGCTTCTCGATGAGCTTCGAGATAGATTTCGATAACCCGCTGATTCGCCGGCAAGACGTTTGTCTGGTGTTTGAGGCGGACACGTTTAAGGCGGAGCTCAGCCGCGCGCGTACGTTCGGCCTTCTAGATGAAGTCGACCGGCTGCGGGCTGCCGGATTCGCTCGCGGCGGATCCCTCGATAACGCCATAGTGGTGAGTCGCGACCAGATCTTGAACGCTGGAGGCTTGCGCTATGCCGACGAGTTTGTGCGCCACAAGCTCCTGGACGCGTTCGGAGATCTTTATCTCGCCGGCGGGCCGCTCCTTGGCTCGTTCCGCGGTGTGCGCTCGGGGCATTCTCATACCCGCCGCCTGCTGGCTGCACTGTTCGCCGACAAAGAGGCTTGGTGCTATACCACGCAGTGCCGGGCGACGCATCAAAGCGGGCAGGAATGGCAGAGCGAGCTGCAACTCGCCGGCGATTAGACCCGCGCCCTTGCTTGCCGGTCGGTCAACCACTCATGCTATAAACCGCCGATGCGCTTGTTGCCTTCTCTTCGCTGGTGCATCCTGACAGCCGCCATTGGCGTGCTCGCCGCCTGTGGCGGCGCCAAGAAAGAGGCTTATGTAGAAAAGCCGGTCGACGATCTTTACAACAAGGCCATGGATGAGCTCGTGGAGGAACGCTATCCGACGGCAGCCAAAACTTTCGAGGAAGTCGAAAGCCAGCACCCCTACTCTGTCTGGGCTACGAAAAGTCAGTTGATGTCGGCTTATGCGCTCTACGAAGCAGGAAATTATGGGGAGGCGATTATTGCAGCTGATCGATTTATTCAACTTCATCCGGGGCATCGCGATATAGCCTACGCGTATTACTTGAAAGCGATTTCTTATTACGTGCAGATCGTCGATATCGGTCGCGACCAGAAGACAACCGAACTCGCGCTGAAGGCGCTCGAGGACGTTATTCGGCGTTTTCCCGACAGCAAATACGCGCGCGACGCCAAGCTGAAGCTGGACTTCACGAGGGATCATCTAGCCGGCAAGGAGATGGAGATCGGCCGCTATTATCTAAAGCGGGGACAATATCTGGCAGCGATGAACCGTTTTAAACGAGTTATCGATAACTTTCAGACGACGACCCACGTACCGGAAGCACTGGAACGCCTCGTCGAGTGTGATTTGGCGCTCGGACTGACCGACGAGGCCAAGGAGAACGCCGCGGTTCTCGGCCACAACTATCCAGGGAGCGAGTGGTACGTCGACGCGTATTCGCTCGTGACCTCCGGCACGCCGGGCACGCCGCCCAGGGGCTGGTTCGCGCGTAATTTCGGAGGTGCCTCCTGACGCACGCTTGGCCGCCGCTCTGCCCCGATAACATGAAAAATTGTTAATTTCGCGTCGGCCGGTGGCTGACGTATTTCAGCGCGCCACAGAGCTACCGGCTGATTGCGCCGACCAACGCCGCGACGCAATGCCGGGGATCGATTCGTCGGAGAGGCCCAGTAATGCTGCCGCGGCTAGTCATGTCATGTGTCCTGGTGTTAATGGCGGCAAGTGCGCAGGCCGCCGACAAGCCATCGAGCGGCATTACCGGTATTTATTTGACGACACGCTACCCGGCGCTGACCGTCCGGGCGGGCGAAATCACGACGATCGACTTGTCGTTGCGCAACTTCAACCATCCGCCGGAGCAGCTGGCCCTGGCGGTTCCGGAGGTCGCTCAAGGCTGGAAGGCAACAATTCTCGGCGGCGGTCAGCCGGTCGAGTCGGCAATCGTCTCGCCGGACACCGAAGAGAAACTGCAACTGCGGCTGGAACCGCCAACCGGTACCGGTCCCGGCGAATACCGGTTTCTGGTCGCGGCCAGGGGCGAAGGAAGCGACCTCAAACTGCCGATCACTGTCACCGTAGGGCAGGAGCTACCCGCCAAGCTGAAGCTGACGACCAATTTCCCGTCGCTGCGCGGCACCGCTACAACGTCGTTCAAGTTTCGCGTGACCGTCGCGAATGACAGCGGACGCGACGCGACGATCAACTTGAGCGCCGATGCGCCGAAGAATTTCCAGGTCACCTTTACCGAAGCCTATGGCAGCCAGCAGCTGACCAGCATTCCAATCGAGGCCGGCAAATCGAAGGACATCGAAGCCTCGGTGGCTTTGCCGCGCGACACGCCCGCCGGCGATTACAAGCTCGCATTGCATGCCAAGAGCGAGGCGGCTTCCGCCGATCTCGATCTCGCGATCACGATCCTCGGCCAGGCCCGATTGGCCTTGGCCGGCGAAGGCGGGCGTCTGAGTGGCGAGGCTTATGCCGGGCAGGACGGCCAATTGACCGTCGTCGTCCGTAACGACGGCAGCGAAGCGGCGCGCGACATCGAGTTCAGCGCGACGGCGCCGGAAGGCTGGAAAACCAGCTTCGATCCCAAGCAGCTGCCCGAGCTGGCCGCGGGAAAATCGCAGCCGATCAAAGTCAGCCTGACGCCTTCCCCGCGCGCTATTGCCGGCGACTACCAGACGACGATCCGCGCCAATGCAAACGGCGGCCAGTCGGAATCGGCGAATTTCCGCATCACAGTGCTTACCTCGACCTTGTGGGGCGCGGTCGGGATCGCGATCATCGCGCTCTCGTTGTTGGTTGTCGTTTTCGCTGTAGCGCGCTTCGGCCGGCGTTGAGCAAGATGCGCACGCATCCTCATCCACCAAGCCCCCATTCTGACCCTCGCCCTCTTGCGCAGGGGCTGTCCGAGAAAAGGTTCGGCACCACAAAATGGGCAGCTTCGTGGTGTAATAGTGCAATCTCCAGTCGTCTTACCCGGCCCACGGGTCCGCGTTGCGCGCGGCCCGAGGACAAGCCTTGTTCCGGGCATCCACGTCCTGCCGGCCTCGCAGGAAGGCGTGGATGGCCGGGCCGAGCCCGGCCGAGACGAGAATTGGGGTCAATCTCTACAACCGTCGCCTACAGGCGAGGGAGTAGGATTGCAGCCCAGCTCCCGCAGTGCGGGAGAGGGGGAACCGGGTCCGCAGGGCTTGGTGGGTGAGGGCGGAGATGCCCGAAGAAGTCGTCATCAAGGCCCAGGAGCTGACCAAGCGTTACGGCGCGACGATCGCGGTCGACCACATCGATCTCGATGTCCGCGCCGGAGAGATCGTCGGCATTCTCGGACCCAACGGCTCGGGCAAGACGACGACGATCCTGATGCTGCTGGGGCTCACTGAGCCGACCGAGGGGCGCGCGGAAGTGGCCGGCTTCGACCCGCTGCGCGACCCGCTCGAGGTGAAGCGCCGGGTCGGCTACCTGCCCGATTCGGTCGGCTTTTACGACGGACTGTCTGCCCGCGACAACCTCGCCTACACCGGGAGGCTGGCCGGATTGTCGCGGCAGGAGATCGACCAGAGGTTTTCCGAGGCCATGGCGCGGGTCGGGTTGCCCGAAGCCGGGCGAGACCGGGTGTCCACCTTTTCGCGTGGAATGCGCCAGCGCCTCGGTCTCGCCGAAGTGCTGATGAAGCGCCCGAGCATTGCCATACTCGACGAACCGACGGCGACCCTCGACCCGCATTCGACACAAGAATTTCTCGGCATGATCCGGGGACTGAAGGCCGATGGCACCGCGGTTCTGCTCTCTTCACACCATCTCGATCAGGTACAGAGCGTGTGCGACCGGGTCGCTTTGTTCAATCGCGGGCGCATTGCTCTGTGGGGCAGCGTCACGGAGCTGGCCCATCGCGTGCTCGGCGGCGGTTATGTGATCGATGTCGAGGTTCGCGGCGTCGCAGCCGGCAATCAGCTAGCAACTATACCGGGTGTAGTTCGGGTGCAGGGTTTAGGCCCGGAGCTCTACCGGGTCGATTGCGAGCGCGATCTGCGCGCCGAGATTGCGCGGCGCCTCGCCCCGTCCTCCGACCTGCTCGGCATTCGCTTCGCCGAGCCGAGCCTCAACGAGGTCTACACCCGTTATTTCGACGAGATTCGCCATGCGGCGTAGAGGCTCCCCCTTTACCGGGGTGGGAGTCGTCCTCGCCAAAGAGGCAGCAGATTACCTTTCGGGCGCCCGGATGTGGGTCCTCGAAGCGCTGGTCTTTCTAACGGCGATCGCCGCCGCCTATGCCGCGATCCTGTCGATCCGAGCCAATATCGGCGAGAGCCCGTTCCTGTTCCTGCGTCTGCTTACAATGGCGCAGGATCCGCTGCCGTCATTCATCGCGTTGTTGGGGTTCCTGATCCCGCTGGTCGCGATCGCGATTGGCTTCGATGCGATCAATGGCGAGTTCAGCCGGCGAACCTTGAGCCGGGTGCTGGCGCAGCCGATTTACCGCGACGCCTTGCTGCTCGGGAAATTTCTCGCCGGGCTGGTAGCGCTGGCGATCGGCCTGTTCTCGCTGTGGCTGCTGACGATCGGTCTCGGCCTGCTGCTCCTCGGCTTGGCGCCCAACACCGAAGAAATGGTGCGCATGCTGGGGTTCCTGATCGCGACGATCGCCTATGGCGGGGTCTGGCTGGCGGTGGCCTTTCTGTTTTCGGTGGTGTTTCGCGCCCCCGCCACGGCGGCGCTCGCCGCGCTCGGCGTGTGGCTGCTGTTCTCATTGTTCTGGTCGGTCGTCACCCCCCTCGTCGCAACGTTGATCTCGGGTCCCCCCGAAGGGATCTTCGGGCCGAACCTCGCTTATCTGCAGACCACGCAGATTCTCGACCGGATCTCTCCCAATACGCTCTACGCGGAAATCGCGCTCGCCTTGCTGCAGCCGGCGACGCGCGCCCTCGGCCCGGTGCTCTACAGCCAAGTACAGGGTGCATTGCTCGGCGCACCGTTGCCTGCCGCGCAGAGCTTTATTCTGGTATGGCCGCAAATGACCGGGCTCATCGCCGGAA
>Ga0126383_10002274_pt1 | contig 12346 bp, 12 predicted proteins | sample PanSoiMetPlot_35_FD_96882 | JGI IMG/M metagenome (GOLD analysis project Ga0126383, IMG submission 96882) | Tropical forest soil microbial communities from Panama - MetaG Plot_35 | ecosystem: Environmental > Terrestrial > Soil > Tropical forest > Bulk soil | place: Panama | collected 2016-02-17
GAGCGGTTGGGTAAGCGATGAGAAGTGCGGCGCCAAGGACATCGACAACGCTGATTGCGCCAAAAAGTGTGCTGAAGCGGGATCCAAGCTGGTGTTCGTCTCTGAAAAGGACAAAAGCATCATCAACGTCGACAATCAGGACGCGCTGAAAGGCCATGAAGGGCATCATGTGAGCGTTACCGGCAAACTGGATAACGGCACGCTGCATGTTGACAAGGTGGCCATGCTGAAACAGGCGGACAATAAGAAGAAGTAAACCTTGCGTCTGCGAGAAATGGCAGAAATCCAAAGGCGACCCGGCATTGGGTCGCCTTTTTTAGATTTTTTAATCCATTCCCGAAGGTTACTTTCGTTTCAAATGCACACGCATGAATAGCCGCCTGGAACGTTCATAAACTGGGTTATGATGGTGACAATGGACCAGGTATTCAGATCTAAACGCAGCTTATTTCCGTTACAGTTTTTTGCGGCAATATTCGTTCTTTTTCTTATGGTTGGGTGCGTAATTTCGCCCCGACGGACGCTTGGCGGTGGAGGCGGAACGCCCACGCCGACGCCAAGTCCCACGCCTACGCCGACCCCGAACCCAGCAGCCACAGGCAAGCTTTATGTATCGAACAGCGGCGGAGGGTCTATTCTGCGTTTTGACAACGCTTTTACGGCCAATGCTAACGCTTCTCCCGCTGCTACGATTACCGGTGCGGCTACGACGCTCAACTCTCCAAGTTTTATGACGGTGGATACCGCAGCAGACCGCCTTTACGTCGCCAACACAGGCGACCTTTCCGTGGTGATTTTTGACGGTGTCAGCACGAAAACCGGCACTGTCAATATCGCTCCCACGCGCACCATCGCCGGCGCGGCAACCGGGTTGTTACAGCCAACCGACGTTGCGCTGGATAAAGGCAGAGACATGCTGTATGTGGCTGACGATATCGACATCTTTGTGTTTAACTCGGCTTCGTCTGCGGCAACAAATGGGAACGTTCCTTTTTCACGGGATATAAGCCCAGGGTTTGCTGTCTCAGCCATCTTTATTGATGCGGCGAATAACCGTCTGTTTGTGGCCGATCAGGCCGCGGATGCCATTGCCATCTTCGATAACGCCAGCACATTGAATGGTCCAGTCAAGGCCACCCGCGTGGTTCAGGGTGCAGCCACGCATCTGGCGGTTCCATCGGGAGTAGCGGTTGATGGAGCAGGCCGGCTGATTGTGAGCAACGTAGGAAATGGCACGACGATCCCGCCCACGATCACCATCTACGCCAACGCCGCAACGGTGGATGCAAACGCCGCCCCGGTTGCCGAGATCACAGGAAGCAATACCGGCATGGTCACTCCGGACCAGATTGTGGTGGATAAGACTGGGAATGGGACTTTGTATAACGCCGATCCCGGCGCTGCCAGGATTGCTATCTTTGGCAGTCTGAGCACTGCAAACGGCAATATTTCAACCACGCGCTCCATCAACGGACCGAATACCGGGCTTACTGTAGGCAGCCAGCCGGTTGGAGTTGCATTGGATACCACTCGCTAAAGCAGTTTTAAGGTTAGTGTAGACCAAGAATTTCGCAGGCAAAGGGCTTCTCTGCCCAATCAAGCCAAAATCGGGCTTGATTGGGGCCCAGGCCTGCGGTCCACGATTATCAAGGGGTTCAGCGAACCACTCCCTGCAGCGGAGAGCTGGCCGTGGCATAGAGCTTGCGCGGCATTCTGCCAGCGAGCCAGGCGGCGCGTCCAGCAAGCACGGCGTGTTTCATTCCTTCTGCCATCAAGACCGGGTTTTCCGCATGCGCGATTCCGGAATTCATCAGCACCGCATCGGCGCCCAACTCCATGGCAATGGCCGCGTCCGATGCCGTTCCCACGCCTGCGTCCACAATCAGTGGGACCTCAGTGATCATCTCCCGCAGGATCTGAATATTTGCTGTGTTCTGAATGCCCATGCCGCTGCCAATGGGCGCTCCCAGCGGCATAATGGCGCTGGCTCCTGCATCCAGCAGCCTTCTGGCAACCACAATGTCATCAGAGGTGTACGGAAGAACAGTAAATCCTTCCTTTACCAGAGTGCGCGTGGCTTCAATCGTGGCCTGAACGTCGGGGTAGAGCGTTTTCTGGTCGCCGATGACCTCGATTTTGACCCAGTCAGAAAGGCCAACCTCCCGGCCAAGCCTGGCCGCCCGGACCGCTTCTTCAGCGGTGTAACAGCCTGCTGTGTTCGGCAGCAAAAAGTATGTTTTCGGATCAATGAAATCCAGCAGCGATTCTTTACTGCGGTCCAGATTCACGCGTCTCACGGCAACCGTAACCATCTCCGCCCCGCTGGCTTCAATGGCGCGGGCCGTTTCATGCCCTGACTTGTACTTGCCGGTGCCCACGATCAGCCGCGACCGGAATGTGCGGCCAGCAATGATGAGAGGATCCATGCAGTCCATTGTAATGAAGTGAGGAAAGGGAGAGAAGAGCGCGAACCGCTGCAAGCGCGCCCTGTATGTTTGGTTATTGGGAAATCGGCCAGGCGGCATCAGATCATTTCAGTTAGAATCGCTCTCAACACACCTGGATTAAACAGATTATGAAGGAACGAATCGCGCTTGCGTTCGCGACAGTCATGACCGCTATCGGCCTCAGCCTGGCGCCCTCGTGGCGGGCGATCCTCACTGACCCCTGTCTTCAGGCGGGGGCGGCCGCCGCGGCAACCATCGTGCTGTTGTTCGTGACACTCCTTCTTGGTGCGCGCGGGACAGCCATCGAGCGTATTGTTCTGGCAATTTTTCTGGCGGCGATGCCCGTGGTTTACATCCTGCGCTGGCTCCTTGACCGCAATGGCGCAGGCCGCGAATGGCTGTGGCTTGAACTGCTCGGCTTCCTCGTCTACGCGGCCCTCGCGGTACTAGGACTCAAAGTGTCACCCTGGTATCTGGCATGCGGAATCGCCGCGCACGGCATCGCCTGGGATATATGGCACTACTTCACCGCTGAGACCTACATGCCGCACTGGTATGCGATCGCCTGCATGCTCGTCGACGTCGGGCTCGGCGTGTACGTTGCTGCACGAATTCCTGCGTGGCGCGAGTGGCAACGGGCTGGGGGAAGGCACCTGGCGTAAGGAGAATTGAGATATCTCACTCTTGCAGCGCCGTGGGGTGGAAGTTGAAGCATCCCGGGAATGTGTCAATAGCCCATGCCTCTTACAGGGAGCTCTCTCGATGTAACAAGTTCGAACCATTCTTTGTCAAAGCTGAGACATTGCCAGGGCGTTTCCACTTACAAATTGTTTGCAGCTTTCAGACAAAGCCAAATACTAACTACTAAATACTAATTACTGTTTTTTCTACCTGCGGGGGGTGAGCGCAAGCAGATTGTCCTAGGTCAGCTTGGGCAGGGCCTTGCATGATGCGACGGGCGTCACCGTGGTGCCGCTTTGCACGCCTGAACCCGCGCACTGCGCCACCGCGCCGTTCACGACGTTGTAGACAAAGACGCTGCTCGGTCCGCTGACCGTCATAGCCAGGCTGTTGGGATTGCCTGTTGTGGGCGCCACCGTGCCAACCGATTTGCACACACCGATCGGCTGTTGGCCTCCGGTAGAGGGCACAATGGTGCTGTTGGCGCAGAAGGTAATTGCGCCCGTGGTTTGATTCACCGCAAACACGCCATATTGCGTGGATGCCGTCTGGTAGACAGGGCTCGTTGTTTGGAATGCCTCAACGGGAGCAACCGGCATGCTGCTGGCAATGAATATCACCATCAGCAGGATTCCACAGACGAAGCAGAACGTACGCTGCATGAGAAAAATCTCCTTTCAGATTTTGGAAAAAAGTGAGCCATTCTACAGCAGCTTTGCGGGCGGGAACACGGGCTTTCGTGCGGTCATCGCGGAATTTTTTTGATAGGAAAAAAAATTTCCAATCTGTGCAACGGTGATGGCCTGGTTCAGCACCCGCCTGCAGGATTTTCCCGGGAACAGGAAATCCGTTTCACAACCTGATACACGCAAACTGGGAATTTTGTGGCACAGGCACTCTTTGCCTGTGTGAGAAGTGTTTGGTAATTTCCGGCAAATTGACGGGCGCAAGAGATAGGCCCGGCTTGCTTGGGGCCAGCCTCTCTCGACACGTTTGCACAAAGGAGTCCCCTCACTCGCAAATTTCCCTGTCTGGCGGCTCACTGCTTTGGCTTGTATTCGTGGGCAAGCAGGTGTATTGTCGGAAAATCAAATCACACCAAATGTGCCTTTGGAATGAAATGGGGATTTCATGAACAGAACCAGGTTTGTCTTGTTGCTGGCGATCCTCTTCGCAATGGCTAGCGTTAGCTTTGCGAGTGTGCGCGTAGGCGGATGGGCTTTCTCCGCCAATGGGCAGCTCGCGCGAGATTTTCAATATACCGGCCCATGCCCCGTCGATCTCAAGTTTGACTGGGGCGTGATTGGCACCGAACCGGGAACCGTAACATACACGTTTCTCAGGAACGACGGCGGCCATTCTTCTTCCGTCCAGTCGATTGATCTTCCGGCGGCCAACCGTTCGATGCCCATCATCGACGAATGGCACCTGGGAGCGAATACGCCGGCGTTTGCCAACTATAGCGGCTGGGTTGAACTCGACATCAAATCACCCAATCCGGTTTCCAAACGCATCAATTTCACCATTCACTGCGTCGGCGCGAGCGTCCGCGTCGGTGGCTGGGCCCTCATGGCCAACGGAGAGCTTGCCAAGGGCTTTCAATACACCGGCTCCTGTCCCGTCGCTCTCAAGTTCGATTGGGGCGTGATCGCCACTGCACCAACGACGGCGACGTACTCATTTGTCAGGAGTGACGGCGGTCATTCGACCTCGTCGCGGTCGGTTGATCTGCCCCAAGCCAACCACTCTGTGTCAATTTTCGACGACTGGCATTTAGGAGCGAACACACCACAGTTTGCAAACTATAGCGGGTGGGTTGAACTCGATATCGCGTCTCCTAATACGGTTACGCAAAAGATCAACTTCACCATTCATTGCCGCTAGAACGGAGGTTACCAGGTAGTAAAAAATCGCAAGAGAGCCATAACCCGCACTGACGACACTTATCCCACAGGTGCAGTTTCGATCGGATGGGGTTCCTGGTAGAGTTCGTCAATCTGCTGTTTGTATTTCGTCTCAATCACGCGGCGCTTGAGTTTGAGCGTGGGCGTGATCTCGCCGCTGGCCACCGTGAACTCGTCCGGCACGATTACAATCTTTTTGATCGTTTCAAAGTGCGCTAATTTCTTGTTCAAGTCCTCGACAATCCCCTTGTACAGATCACGGACTTTAGCCGTTGTTACCAGTTCCTGCCGGGACGAAAATGCCACGCCGTTGGCGTGCGCCCAGTCTTCCAGCAAAGGGAAATGAGGTGAAAGGATCACTGAAGCATACTTTCGCTTGTCGCCGATGACAGCCGCCTGGGCGATCAGGACATTTGATTTCAATGCGTTCTCGATCGGCTGCGGCGCGATGAACTTTCCGCCGGAAGTTTTGATCAGGTCCTTCTTGCGGTCTGTGATGTGCAGAAAACCTTCGCTATCCAGCTCTCCGATGTCGCCGGTTTTGAACCAGCCATCGACAAACGAGTTGCGTGTCTCGTCCGGCATTTCCCAGTAACCTTGAAAAACCGTTGGCCCTTTGACCAGGATTTCGCCGTCTTCGGCGATCTTTAGTTCCAGGCCATCATTCACTTTGCCGACCGACCCGATTTTGAACGCTCCGCGCCGGTTGACGGAGAGCGTGGGAGAAGTTTCTGTCAGGCCATAGCCTTCCATGATGGGAATGCCCACCGAGCAGAACCATTCCGCCATATCTTTTCCCAGGGGCGCTCCGCCGGAGAAATAAGCCCTGCTACGGCCACCGAAGCCCTGGCGTATCTTGTCGAAGACGAGACGGTTCGCAATTTTCCATGCCAGGCTGGTCGGGGTTTCGCCGCGAGCAATCTCGGCTTTATGCTTTGCGCCCACACGAACGGCCCAGTCAAAGATTTTTCGCTTCAATCCGTTGCCGGCACGGCGCTCGGCTTCTCCCCGGACTTTTTCATATACCCGCGGCACGGCAACGATAATGGTCGGCTTGGCTTCCTGCAGCATCTGCGGAAGCTGGTCAAACACAGCGCAGTAAATGATGGTGACGCCATCCAGGTAGCAGACGTAATCAACATGCCGTGCAGTCACGTGCGACAGGGGAAGAAACGAAAGATAAACGTCGCCCGGTTCCCACTCAGCCTGCTTGCTCGCCATGATGGCGCAGGCAGTGAGATTGCCATGGCTGAGCATCACGCCTTTGGATGTTCCCGTAGTGCCTGACGTATAGATCAGCGTGGCCAGGTCTTCAGGCTTTATCTGATGGGCGCGCTCATCAAAATCAGGGTCCGGCTCAGTAGATGCGCCATTGATCAGCGGCCACAGGGGGACGACATTCACTTCAGCCACATCGTCCATCACCACGATCTTTTCAACCGCCGTCTTCTGCTGGATCGATTGCACCTTCCGCAACTGCTCCAGCGTGGAAACAAAGACGATCCGGGCCCGCGAATTCTGCAAGAGATAAAGAGTTTGCTCCGCGGTGAGCGTGGTATAGACAGGCACATCGATAATGCCGCTGCTCACGCAGGCAAAGTCCGCAATCATCCACTCCGGCCGGTTTTCACTGAGGATGGCTACGCGGTCGCCCTTTTGAATGCCCCATTCCTTCAACGTGCGGCTAAGCTTGGCGACATAGCCATAAAGCTGGCGGGAAGAGATGATCTGCCAATCGGGGCCACGCTTGAACATGACGTGACGCTGCACGTCATGCCCGACGGAAGCAAAGAAAACGTCAACCAGGGTCCTGCTTTCCATACTTAAGAGCCCGTTTCCACCCCGTGCAGAACAATTGCCACGACCGAATCAGTCAGGCTGGAGAGGTGATAGTCGCGGTCCCGATCGCGGTCCGAAAGGATCCACGTTGTTACTATCTCATCCACCGCTCCAAAGAAGCAATGGGCCGCGATGGTGATGGAAATATCGGCCCGAAAAACGCCTGCTTCCTGGCCTTCACGCAGCACGCCTTTGATTACATCAAAATATTCCACTAACAGGTTATGCGAAAACTGGCCCAGAAACTTTGCGCTGTGCCGCAGTTCAGTCTGGAAAACGATGGCCAGGCTGCGGTTTGAGCCAAGGGATTCCAGATGAAGGAAAGCCATGCGGCGGAGTTTCTCCCTGGGATCCGCCACCTGGTCCAGCGAACTTCTGGCCCGCTGAATGAAGCGGTGAAAAGCCGAGTCAATGGCGGCCATCAATAGCTCATCTTTGTTCTTGAAATAAAGATAGATCGTGCCGTCGGCTACCCCGGCGCGGTCGGCAATCTCCGCTACGCGCGAGTGAAAAAAACCGTGCTCGGCAATCACTTCAATGGCTGCGTCCAGAATGCGCTGGTACTTATCTGAAGTGCCGTTCGCTGAGCGGGTAGCTGCTTGTGAAGGCCGTTTCGCCATGAGAGAACCTTGAATTTACTTTGATTTGCGGGGCAGCGCAACGTCTAATTTTGGCCAATCGGGCGGCCTTGGTCACAAATTTCTTCTTGAGAAATTCCATGCAGGGTGTAGGATGCGGAAGCCCGGATAGGGGGCTGCGGCGTAGTCTGCGGCACTGGGCGCTACTGGTGGTTCAGGGGTGAACTGTGAATAAGTTGCTGGTTTTTGCCGTTTTCTTGGTCGCCATCATTCTTGCGCCAAGCTCAAGTTCCGGGCTCAATCCTGCTCAAAACAGCAATCAGGAAGTTTCGATGCTCTTTGCCCGGCAGGCGGAAGATCCTGTCCGCATCGTGCAGGCTTCTTTTGGGGCCGACAACATGCTTCTGGACGCGCACCTGGAGAACAAAAGCCACAATAAGGTCCAGACCTATCGCATGGGCTGGGCAGTGGTCAAGAAAGACGATGTCAGGATCGGCAGTGGCGAGCTGGTGACGGTACCGCAGGATGTCGATACCACGGCGGGCTTTGATATTCCCGGACAAGGCGTTCCTGGCAAAGAAGCGCTATCCAAACATCCCACCGGCGTCGTGGTCTATGTGGCCGAGCTGCAGTTTCAGGATGGAAGCAAATGGCAGGCGGACATAAAGAAGATCAAGAAAGAAGCCGTAGGGATGGTGAAATAGAGTCGCGATTGATGGGCTTCGTATTGCCAGTTAGCGCGGCTGTTTCATATACCACTCCAGGAACGCACGAAACGCTTTGCCACGATGGCTATGCTGGCGCTTTTGTTCCAATTGCAGCTCAGCAAACGTCTGGCCCAGAGCAGGGAAGTAAAACAGAGGATCATATCCAAACCCCTGCGTGCCTCGCGGCACAGTGCGCAGTTCTCCGTGCGCTTCTCCGGTGAATGTGGCCAGAGTTGCACCATTCCGCGCCACGGCAATCACACACACATATTTTCCCGGATGCGCATTGCCACCCAGGCGCTCCAGTTGAGAAATCAGCGCGGAATTGTTGGCCTGATCGTCTGAATTTTGATTGGACGCCACTCCGGACTGAAGCACTGCCGCGTACCGCGCGGAATGCACGCCAGGAGCGCCCTTCAGGGCTTCCACAGCGAGGCCAGAGTCTTCAGCCAATACCAGTTCGCTGGGCGCGAAGCGGCTATAGTACTCGGCCTTGATGCGCGCGTTCTCTTCAAAGGTCGCGCCGTTTTCAATCGCCGGCGGCAAGCCGGCCATACCAGGCAGCGAGTCAAGCTCCACTTTCAGCGCCTGGGCCGCCTCACGAAACTCGCGCACCTTGCCGGGATTGGAAGTTGCTAGATAAATTCTGGACATGGCCGGCATTCTGTAAAACCAGGGTGATCAGTGCAGGCCCAGCATTCCCCACAATGCCACGCCAACTCCGAGGATCGTGGTGATGAAGGAGAGCTTCCAGAAGAGTTTCATCTCCGCCAGCAAAGCAATGGAGCACAAAACAATCGATATCTCCAGAAACAGCTCCGCGCCGTCATAATAATTGGCACGGCGCTGCGTGAGCTTCATCTCCGCGTCCAGTTCAAGCGCCCGCTCGCGAATCTTCTCGGTGCCATCCTTGCCGGGTTCACCTTCACGCTCCAGACGGGCCTTTTCCTTAAACTCAGCGGCTCTTTCCTGGGCGCCAGGCAGGGAAGCGCTCAAGGCTGCGAAATCTTCATGCACAATGCGCTGCATGCGTTTGGTGTCGAAGTTGACCCACTGAGTATTGCGCTCTCCCTGGAGCACAACTTCCTCCGTGTGGGCCCGATGGCCGAGCAAAGTGGTTACAGCCAGCAGCACGGCGACGATTGCCATGGTCAGCCCCAGCCCCTTTTCACCATGTTGGTGCGCGTGTTCCGCGCCTTCTTTGAGTTCTTCTTCTAAGCTCATTGCGTCCTTTCAAGACACTTGCTAATTGGCGAAATGCGTCCCGAGTGGAAAATACGCTTCATTCAGTGTTTCGCTCGACGGTGTATTGCGCCGAAATCAATTTCGATGTAAAAACTTGAGCCGCTTTTGCGGCCGGGCCTGGTCCGGAACATCATCATATTTCAGCACACTCATAGACCCGTCAACTTCAAGCACCACCAGAGCAGCATCGCCGACACAGGCGACCCCATGTTCGCGGAGCGCGCGATTCAATTCGTCCATGGAAATATGCTCCTTGGCCATATGGGTGGTAACGCAGGAACCATTGTGGACCAAAAGCGTGGGCGAGCCCTGGATCAGCTTGCGGAAGCGGCGATTCAATCCAGACACTTCCGCCAGCAAAAAATTTAGCGTGAGCAACACCAGGGCTGCCGCCGCCCCGCCCATCAATGAGGTGTCGGGGCCGGTCATCGCGTTTTGCACTGAATTGCTGAGCAGCAGAAGAAGGGTAAGGTCAAATGGCGTCATCTGGCCAACTTCCCGCTTGCCGGTTAGACGAATTCCCAGCAGCACCAGAACGTAGACCACCGTGGTGCGCAGCACAATCTCCAGGACGGTATGCCAACTTGTGAGCATTTCCGGCGATTGTAAATTCTCGACACCAAATTGCAAATTTCATTTTTACGGGCGGGTATGTACACCAGGAGGGGTCGAAACGGGCCCGCTGCCGGGTTTGCCGGTGGAGGGGACAGATTTGAAGGCCTTTGCTAAAATGGATAAGTTGCTTCCGCAAAGCCACGCGCCCTTAGCTCAGCTGGATAGAGCGTCTGACTACGAATCAGAAGGCCGGGAGTTCGAATCTCTCAGGGCGCGCCATCAAATCAATAACTTACCGAGTTCTTGGTTGCGGCACAAGTCGTAGTGTGCCGTAGACTTCACTGGATCATCGCCGTCTGCGCGTCGTTCAATGCATCTTGTATGGTTGTCCAGCTCCGGATGCTGCATCGCAAAGTGCGGCAGGCGCAGGAGAAACGTCTTATCGATCCTGATGATGTCTTCATTCACGCGCGACAGAGAGACAGGGAATTGGCGAAACAAGGCAAGAAATCTGTCACGAAGACTACTTTTAAATGATGAGCTGTAGATTTCCGAACTTCAACCCGCCGGGACAGGCGGGTTGAAGTGTTGTTGTAGCTGGCTCGGGAGCAATCAATGCCGCCGGCCCATCTTGGTCCTATTTTGCCTCCGTGGCTTTCACCAATTGGCCGTCACGCAGAACTTGCTGGCCTGGCATAATCGCCAAATCTGTCAACTGAAGGCCGGCGACGATCTCCACATTTGTTCCGTCGTTGAAGCCGACTTCCACGGGCGCCTTTTTTAGCTTTCCGCCATCAAGAATGAATACAAACGATTTTGTCTTTTCCTTCACAAGAGCAGCCACCGGGAGCAACAGCGCGTCATTTTTCTTTTCGATGGCAATGCGGGCGGTGACGAGCATTCCCGGCTGCAGTTTCATCCCGGGATTGGCCATTTGCGTTTCTGTCAGCATTGTTTTCGTAGCTTTGTCCAGGGCCCAGTAAGCGCGAGTGACCTTGGCATCAAAGTGCTCGCCGGGGAAATCGTCTGCCGTCCAGCGGATGGGCTGTCCAATCTTGATGTGCGTTGCCTCGGTCTCCGGCACGGCGACCTGCATACGCAATGTTTTGAAGTCGGTGAGATTAACAATCGCCGCTGTTTCCGGAGTGCTCGTCGCATCGGGCAAGGGAATGTAAGCGCCTGGATCAACGTAGCGATGGGTGATGATCCCGCTGAAGGGGGCAGTCAGGCGGGTGTATTTCAGCATGGTTTCCGTGTATTGGAGGTTGCTTTTGGCGACGGCAAGCTTCCCGCTGGCAACGGCCATGCGACTCTTGGAGGCATTGGTATCGGAGGCCTTGGTATCCGAGGCCGGAACATAGGCCGCATTGTTTGTGGCAGTTTCGCTTAACTCTTTGTACTCAGCCTGCGCCAGTTCCAACTCGGCCTTATATTTTACGAGATTGGCCCGCAATTCCGGCACGTCGATGTCTGCAATCAAGTCGCCGGCCTTCACGGAATCTCCCTTATCGACTGTAAGCTTATCCAAATAGCCGTTGATCTTCGCGAAAAGCGTGACCTCGTACAGAGGGCGTACTTCTCCCGGCAGATTAATGAACCGGAACACTTCGCCGCGATGCAGATGAGTGGCCTTGACTTCGACCGGCGCTTCTGCCACCGGCTTTGTAGAGGCCGAAGAGTCTTGCCCGCATCCGCAAAGAGCCAGGCTGCAAGCAAGTAGAGCCAGCAACAGCGCATATTTCGCGCCATTACTTCTGCGTATTTTGCCTGCGGCCTGTTGACCGATAGTGCCGCGATATGTCCAATTGCCCGATTTATTTGTCATACAATTCACTCCTTCCACGTGCTCATGAAAATTCAACTTTGCTCACCCTGGTAATGGCTGCTCTGCGGATCACCGGGGTCAAGCGACGCTGCACGCCGATGACTGCGGCCTTGCACCACAGCGAAGACTGACGGCAGCACAAAAAGCGTTGCAATTGTTGCAGCTGAAAGTCCGCCAACCACGGCTCGTCCCAGCGGCGCAGCCTGGCCGCCGGATTCGCCAAGGCTCAGCGCCATGGGCATCATCCCCGCGATCATTGCGGCGCTGGTCATCAGGATCGGACGCAAGCGGCTACGTGCGCCTTCCATGCCGGCCTCCACCGCGCCCGCGCCACCAAGCCGGCTTTGCTCGGCAAAGGTCACCAGCAGGATTGCGTTCGCTACGGCCACGCCGACGCCCATGATCGCGCCCATAAACGACTGGATGTTGAGCGTCGTGCCGGTCAGCCACAGCACCAGAACCACCCCAGCGAGCACAGCCGGAACGGTTGAAACGACGATAAAAGACATTTTGAGCGACTGAAAATTGGCCGTCAGCAACAGGAAAATCGCCACCACCGCCAGCA
>Ga0126383_10002275_pt1 | contig 12343 bp, 10 predicted proteins | sample PanSoiMetPlot_35_FD_96882 | JGI IMG/M metagenome (GOLD analysis project Ga0126383, IMG submission 96882) | Tropical forest soil microbial communities from Panama - MetaG Plot_35 | ecosystem: Environmental > Terrestrial > Soil > Tropical forest > Bulk soil | place: Panama | collected 2016-02-17
AAAACCCGTCGAGCTTTGGGCAACCCGTGCAGTTCACGATGAAGGTGACCGGGCTTTCGCCAACCGGGTTGGTGAGCTTGTTCGACGGGGGCACGCAGATCGGCACTGGAACGCTGGCGGCCGGCACAGCCAGTTTCACAGTTTCTTCGCTCGCCGTGGGCAGCCATTCGCTCACGGCACGATACAGCGGCGATCCCAGTAATGCCGCCAGCACCTCAGCGGCACTGATCCAGACCGTCAATGTCCGCCCGATACGACGCCCGCTGCGATGCCAGCTCCCCGCATCCTCACGGCAGCGGCATGGCCGGCGCGATCGCGTCCCACGGACAGCTGCTGGGCCCCCGCTCAAGGCACTTGAACTGCTAACGTCGTACATGTGCACTGCGGTCGAAATACGCCGGATTGGCTCGCCTTGTGCCAACAGCGCCGGAACGACATTGCGCCGCGCGGGTTGGCGCCATAAACTCGGGAATACCGGAACCGATCGGTCGGAATTGCCCGAATCGATCAACGCAGGGTGGAAACATGAATATCCGCGAAACCGCGCCTCGGATTACCGAGCTCGAGAAGATTTCCACGCGTACCGACACCCGCGACTACCTAGCCAAAGCCGGGCCGACCAAGGAGAAGCTGAAGGATTGGCTCATTGTCGACGTCGATGCCCACGTCAATGAGACCGCGTTTTGGTCGGAAGTCACTGACCGCATCGACAACGAGGTTCTGCGCTACATCGCCGAGGCGTTCCGCGACCGCGGCCCGTTTCCCGGCTTATTGAATGCCAACGGGCCGCTCTACCAGGACGTGGCCGGCCGCATTATGCACCAGCAGAAGCTCGCCGAGCCGACGCCGCCCGGGCTGCATCGCCAGGTGCAGCTCACCCAACGCGCCATGGACGCGCTCGGCATCGATTACATGGTGGTGTTCCCGACGCCGATGCTCTCGCTCGGCATGCACCCGCAGACCGATGCCGAAGTGGCGCTCGGCAACGCGTATAACCGCTGGTTGATCGAGGAGATTCTTCCCCAGGACAAGCGCCAGAAGGCGCTGCTCTATCTTCCGTTCAACGATCCGGAGGCCTGCGTAGAGACGGTCGAGCGTTTCGCCGACGCGCCCGGCGTGGTCGGTTTCTCCGTCACCTCCACGCGGCACAAGCCGGTTTGGCACAATTCGTATATGCGGCTTTATGCGGCATTGCAGGAGGCAGGCAAGCCGCTCGGCTTCCATGCCGGCTTCAGCTGGGCCGATGCGTCGTTTCAGCAGCTCAACCGCTTCATTGGCATGCACTCGCTCTCGTTCGTGCACTTCAACATGATCCACATGACCAACTGGGTGCTCAACGGATTGCCCGAGCGCTTTCCCGGGCTCAAGGTGATCTGGATCGAGAGCGGGCTGGCCTGGGTTCCTTTCGTCATGCAGCGGCTCGACTCCGAATACATGATGCGCACCTCCGAGTGCCCGCTGCTCAAGCGCAAGCCGAGCGAGTACATCCAGGAGATGTACTTCACCAGCCAGCCGCTCGAGCGCAGCAATATGAAGCTGACCCAAGCGACCTTCGAGGCGATCGGGGCCGACACGCAGCTGCTCTACGCTTCGGACTGGCCGCATTGGGATTTCGACGCGCCGAGCTCGATCACCAAGCTGCCGTTCCTCAAAGAGGACGCCAAGCGCAACATTCTTGGTCTCAACGCCGCGCGGCTGTTCGGCCTCGAAGTGCCGACGGCGAAATTGGGCCAAAAGGCCGCGCCGCAGCAGGTCGCCGTGCCGGCCGAATGAGGGGCCGGCCAAGCGACTGCGTGGGGTTTGCATGAGTTCATCCGCGGCCACAGTTGCCGGTACCGAATCCGGCTCGGCGTTCTGCGCGTCGGTCGAGGACGCGCTCAAGAACGGCAGGCCCGATGCGGTGCCGGATGAAGAGCTCCAGCGCGTGCTCTCCGCGGCCGTGCGGCTCTATGCCGCCAAGTCGGAAGACCGCCCGCGCGAGCTTGCGCCGTTCGGCGAGCAGCCCGTGAACGCGACCGAGGCGGTGACGGCGATCTGCGCAATCATGCGCGCGGCCGATCTCAATTTTTTCGATCTGCAAATGTGGTACCGCCGCGGCGAGCGTGAATGAAGGATCGTTTCTGTTTCCGTTCGTCCCCGCGTAAGCGGGGACCCAGAGCCACGGACCGCGGCCCCTGGGTTTCCCGCTTTCGCGGGAATGAACGGAATCTAGGTGTAGGTGAAGCGATGCATGAGATCATGGTGGGCGAGCTCAGTGAGTTCGCGGAGGGTGGCTACCGCGTGCTGCGGGTCGACAGCTTCGAGTTCGGAATCTTTCGCGAAGGCGACCGCCTTGTCGCCTACGAGAACAATTGCCCGCACGACGGCGGGCCGGTCTGTCAGGGCAAGGTGATCCCGCGGGTCGAGGAAGAGCTCTCGTCGGATCAGAGGAGCCGCGGGCTGCGTTTCTCCAAAAAACGTAACATCGTCTGCCCTTGGCATGGCTGGGAATTCGACATCGAGACCGGCCGCCACTGCGGCGACCCGAAATATCGCCTGCGGCCGGTCGAGGTTAAGGTGCGCGACAACCGCGTTTATGTCAGCATCCCGCCGGCAGCTTGAGCAACATGGTCGATCCCGCATGCGCTAGGGTGGGCAAAGGCGCGCTCTGAGCCGGTACGCGTGGGCGAAATCCCGCCGTGCCTTTGCCCACGCAGCGATGATACGCAGAGCGATTTTACCCACCCATCCCGCCATGACTACTTCCCTTCTCGAGCTCAGCATCGCGCTTTCCGACAATGAGCGCACGCGGCCGCTGATCGAGGGCCGCGTCGTGCCGCAAGGAATCAAGCCGGTCGTCACCGTCGTGCACCCGTCCGAGATGTTCTGGCGGCAGCTGCGCTTCGCCGAGTTTGACGTGTCGGAAATGTCGATGTCCTCGCACATCATCGCGGCATCGCGCGGCGATACCCGCTGGGTGGCGATCCCGGTCTTCACCATGCGCAAGTTCTTCCATACCAGCATCATCGTGCGGAGGGATTCGGGCATTGCAGCGCCCGCGGATCTGCGCGGCAAGCGCATCGGCGTACCGGAATATCAGCAGACCTGGGCGATCTGGTCGCGCGGCGTGCTGCAGCACGAATTCGGGGTGCATGCCCGCGAGATCGAATGGTTCATGGAGCGCAATCCCGAGAAAAGCCATGGTGGAGCGACAGGCTTTAACCCGGCGCCGGGCGTCCGCCTGCACTACATCCCACCCAGCACGAATATCGGCGACATGCTGGTGCGCGGCGAACTCGACGGCGCGCTGCTCTATCTCGTCCATCCCAATCTGATCGACCGCAGCACGATCGATGTGTCGGGGGTGACGCGTCACCTCTTCCCCGATCCCGCGGCCGAAGGTCGGCGCTTTTATGCCAAGACTGGCTTGTTTCCGATCAATCATACGGTCGTGGTGCGTCGCTCGCTGCTCGAGCGCCATCCCTGGATCGCGCTCAACCTTTATTCGGCCTTCGTGGCGGCGAAGGAGGAAATCGCGCGCTACGGCCAATCCCACCTGCAGTGGTATTTCGAGACGGGATTGCTCGACGAGAACGTCAACCGCACGCTGGCCGACAACGATCCGCTGGCTTACGGCTTCAAGGCCTCCCGCGCCGTGCTCGAAACGATCGCCCAGTACGTGCACGAGCAGGGGCTGAGCGCGCGGCAAGTCAAGCTCGAGGAATTGTTCGCCGCGAGCACGCTCGACATGTGATTTGGCCGATGAATCGTGCCGCAAACGAGCGCCGCGCATGGGCGTGAGCAAGGGGTACGACTACGTGATCGTCGGCGGCGGGTCGGCCGGCTGCGTGCTGGCCAATCGGCTGAGCGAGGACGACGCTGCGAGTGTTCTCTTGATCGAAGCCGGCGGCCGCGACCTCAATCCACTCATCCACGTCCCGCTCGGGATGGGGAAGATGCACGAATACGACATGTTCAACTGGGGCTATTCCACCGAGCCCGAGCCGAACATGAATGGCCGCAAGGTCGAAGCCATGCGCGGCAAGGTGCTGGGCGGATCGTCCTCGATCAACGTGATGGCTTACACGCGCGGCCATCGCGGCGATTACGACCGCTGGGCGCAGAAGGGCGCGCGCGGCTGGTCCTATGCCGATGTGCTGCCCTACTTCAAGCGCTGCGAGCGATGGGAAGGCGGGGAGAATCGTTGGCGCGGCGGCGCAGGACCGGTCGGCACGGAATTCGCCAGAACTGCCGACCCGCTCTACGACGCGTGGATGCAAGCCGCGCTCACGGCCGGCTTCCCCGTGACCGATGACTATAACGGCAAGCAGCAGGAAGGTTTTGGGCGCGGCCAATACACCATCCGCGACGGATATCGCTCCTCCGCCGCCAGCGCCTATCTCAAGCCGGCGCGAAAGCGGCCAAATCTTGAGGTTGCGACGCGGGCGCATGCGACGCGCGTGCTGATGCAAGGGATGCGCGCGAGCGGTGTCGAATACCGCAAAGGCGGCCGCCTCGTGCGCGTCGAGGCCGAGCGCGAAGTGATTCTCTCGGCCGGCGCGTTCAACACGCCGCCGCTGCTCATGCTGTCAGGCATCGGCCCGGCCGCGCATCTGCGCGACATGGGCATCGAGCCGATGATTGATCTGCCGGTCGGAAAAAACCTGCAGGATCACCTCGCGGTCATCATCTTCTTCCAGCGCTTGAACGACAGCACGTTCATCAAGCAGATGCGGTTCGACCGCATTGCGGTCAGCATGATTCGCGCCTACCTTTTCGGCACCGGGCCAGGCACGGTGGTGCCGGGCGGCTTGCACGCCTTCGTCAAGACGCGGGGCGAGCTTGCGGTGCCCGACATCGAGTTCATGTTCCGCGGCGCGCCGGCGGCGACGCATCTGTGGTTTCCGCTGATCCGCGCGGCCTATATCGACGGCTACGGCATTCGCCCGACGCTGCTGCATCCCGACAGCCGGGGCGAAATCCTGCTGCGCTCGAGCGATCCCCGCGAGCCGCCGCGCATCGTCTACAAGTTCTTCTCCGCCCCGGACGACCTGCCGCGTCTGCGCGAAGGCGTCAAACGCGCTCGCGATGTCGCGTATCAGAAACCGATAGCGCCTTATCGCGGCGCTGAGACGGCGCCTGGTGACAAGGTCAAGAGCGACGCTGAGATCGACGCCTGGATCAGGAATACCGCGATCACCGCGCATCATCCCTGCGGCACCTGTGCCATGGGGACGGGACCCGACACGGTCACCGACCCGCAGCTGCGGGTGCGTGGGATTGAGCACCTGCGCGTCGTCGACGCCTCCGTCATGCCTGATCTCATCTCGGCGCACATCAACGCGTGCGTGCTCATGATCGCCGAGAAGGCCGCCGACCTGATCCGCAACAAGCCGCCGCTGCCCCCCGACTATGATGCATGAGGGTTGTCAGCCGCCGCGCATCGAACCGCGAGGATGGGAACGCCTCCGCGTGCATGGACGTTACTATGCAACCGGACGGAACTTTTCGGCGGGCCGCCGGGCCTCTAATAATGGCCAGAACAAGCTCGATCGAATCGGCCTGGCCGCGCAGCGGCGCTGCATGAAAAGGGAGGAAGTTAATGAGCCGTAAACATTCGCATGCCGCGGTGAGCCGGCGTAAGTTCTTGGCGGGAGTCGCGGTGGCTAGTGGCGCAACCGCCGTGCCGCCGGCCAAAGCCGCAACGAGCGCCTCGACCGGCGCTGCACCGCGAATGCCTTCCGCGCTGCCGCCCACGGCGCACGTGGCGGCGGCGGAGATCGGAACGCCGAACGAATTGTCGACCTCGCGCATCGGCGGCGTTCCCGGCTCCGATTTCATGGTCGACGTCATTAAGACGCTCGACATCAAATACGTGCCCTCGAATTGCGCTTCCAGCTACCGCGGCATCCACGAATCGCTGATCAATTACGGTCGCAACACCATGCCGGAGTTCCTCACGTGCACGCACGAGGAATCCGGCGTCGGCATGGCGCACGGCTACTTCAAGGCCGCCGGCAAGCCGCTGATGACGCTGTGCCACGGCACGGTCGGCCTGCAGCATGCCGCCATGGCCGTGTATAACGCGTGGTGCGATCGCGTGCCCGTGATCATTGTCGGCGGAAATGATCTCGATGCCGCGCATCGGCCGCCGGGCGTGCCGACGTTCCACTCGGCGCAGGACATCAACGCCCTGATTCGTGACTTTACCAAGTGGGACGACACCCCGGTCTCGCTCCAGCATTTCGCCCAGTCCTTCGTGCGCGCCTACAAGATCGCGATGACGCCGCCTCGCGGGCCGGTCGCGATTTCGCTCGACGCCGGTCTGCAGCAAGAGCCGATTCGCAATAATGGCGAGAAACTCTCCATTCCGCGCTACGTTCCGACCTCGCCGCCGCAGGGCGATAGCGGCGCCGTGAAAGAGGCGGCGCGGCTCCTCGCTAACGCGCAGAACCCGGTGATCGTCGCCGATCGCCTCGCGCGCAGCGAGAACGGCGTCCGGCTCCTGGTGCAGTTGGCTGAGCTTCTGCAGGCGCAAGTGATCGACCAGGGCGGCCGGATGAACTTCCCAAAAACCCACTATCTCAGCCGTCCGCCGACTGCGGTGAGCAATGCCGACGTCATTCTCGGGCTCGAGCTTGCCGACTTCTGGGCAACGGTGAACGGCTGGACCGACAATGGCGAGCACGGCATCGGCGTCAACAGCACCAGGACCAAGCCCGATACGAAGCTAATCAGCATCAATTCGTCGGAGCTCCTGACCAAGGCGAATTACCAGGACTTCCAGCGCTTCCAGCCCGTCGACGTGGCGATGCCCGCCGACGCCGAAGCGACTTTGCCGGCGCTGATCGAAGCGGTGAAAGCGGCCATTCCCGCCGACCGCAAATCGGACATCGAGAAACGCGGCGAGGCGGCGAGGAAGGCCTATGCCGAGCAGCGCGCGCGCACGAAGCAGGCGGCAGCGCTTGCCTGGGACGCGAGTCCCATCAGCACTGCGCGGCTGGTGATGGAGACGTGGGCGCAGATCAAGGACCTCGATTGGTCTTTGGTCGCCTCTTCCGGCAACGTGAGCAACTGGCCGAGCCGTCTTTGGCCGATGGAGAAGCATTCCCATTGGCTCGGCCCATCCGGCGGCTATGGCGTCGGCTACGGCGCGCCGGCCTCGGTGGGTGCGGCGCTGGCCAACCGCGATCTCGGCCGCTTCTCGGTCAGCATTCAGTCCGACGGCGATCTCATGTATGCCCCGGGCGTGCTGTGGACCGCCGCGCGGCACAAGATCCCGCTGCTCGCCGTGATGCACAACAACCGCGGCTATCACCAAGAGGTGATGCACGTGCAGCGTATGTCCAATTTCCGCAACCGCGTGGCGAGTCTCGGCAACGACATGGGCCCGATCGGCACCCGCATCGAAAACCCGGACATCGAATATCACAAGCTCGCGGAGTCCATGGGCTGGTGGGCGAAGGGGCCGATTACGGATCCTGCGCAGCTCGGGCCGGCGATCAAAGAGGCGGTCGCCGTTGTGAAGTCGGGCCAGCCCGCACTGGTCAACGTCTGGACGCAGCCGCGCTAGGAGGCCAGCCGATGCGTTTGTTTCGTATGGGCGTGCCGGTGGTGTTAGCCGCTGGCCTCTTCTTGAGCTGCGGCGGCGCGTTCGCCGCCTCGGCCGAGAAGGGCAAGACCGCCTATATGCAGCACGGCTGCTGGCAATGTCACGGCACGCAAGCTCAAGGCGGCGTCACCGGCCCCAAGCTCGCGCCGGAGCCCATGCCGATCGAGATATTCACGAATTTCGTGCGCACCAGCAATCGCGCCATGCCGCCCTACCCGGAGGCGGTTCTGTCGAACGACGACCTCGCGGATATTCACGCCTATCTGCAGACGATCCCGAAACCGGCCGACTACAAAAGCATCCCGCTGCTCAACCAGTAAAATCCCGCGGGTCGGTCGCCCTCACAAATCCAACACCAGCCGCTCGCTTTTGCACCCGGCGCAGCAGATCATGACCTTGGTGTTCGAGGCCTGCTCTTCCTCGGTGAGGATGGCGTCGTGGTGCTCGGGGACGCCGGAGATCACCCGCTGCTCGCACGCGCCGCAGATACCGAGTTCGCAGGAATAGTCGACGTCGACGCCGGCATCGAGCAGAACCTGCAGGATGCTCTTGCCCTCGGGAATAACGAATTCCTGTCCCGAGCGCGCGAGTTCGACCACGAAGCCGCCCTTCTTGTCCGCTTCCTGCTTGGGCGTGAAATATTCGACGTGGATTTGCGCCCGCGGCCAATCCGCGGTCGCCGCCTCGAATGCCTTGAGCATCGGGGTCGGTCCACAGCAATAGAGGTGTGCCTCACGTGGCGCCTCGGCGAGCACCGACTTGACGTCGAGGACGTTGCCACCGTGCTCGTCGTCGAAATGGAAGTGCGTACGGCCGATCGCTTCGAGCGCTTGCAAAAAGGCCATGTCGGCGCGCGAGCGACAGGCATAGTAGAGCTGCCAGGAACGTCCGAGCTTGTGCAAGCGCTGCACCATGCACCAGATCGGTGTGATGCCGATACCTCCGGCCAATAGGACGACATGGTCGGCGTCCTCCACCAGCGGAAAATTATTGCGCGGTGCGCTGATCTTGAGCGTCCTGCCGACGCGCAGCTCGTCGTGCACGCAGCGTGAGCCGCCGCGGCTTGCCGGATCGCGCTTCACGCTGACAGTGTAGCTTGAAGGATCCGCCTCCGCCTCGATCAACGAGTACTGGCGGATGAGCCCATTCGGCAAATGCAGGTCGATGTGGGCGCCTGGTGTGTAGGGCGGTAGCGGCTTTCCGGCGAGCGGCGCGAGCTCATAGATATTTGTGTCGCGTGCCGCGTAGCGGATCGCGCTCACACGCATCTCGATCAGGCCTTGCGCCGTTTGCGTCGGCGTCACGTCAACCGGTGCGGCCGTCGCTGTATTCACCGATGTGTCTCCTGCGGCAGGGCCAGCCTCATCGGGCACCGAAGCTCGTTTGTCAATTATCACACCTCAGATATGCTCGTTTTGCGCGCAATCCAGCGAGCGGAATCGAGGCATGCGCGGTGCCGCCGCAGCCCGCCTCGGATCGCTCGCACCGCGGCAAGGCCTGAGCGCAAACTCAGGTTGGCTCAGCCAGCGGCAAGAGAGGACAAGGTGAGAGGTTCTCGCAAAGGCATATCTCTGCGACTTCTGGCGCTTTCTCTGTCGCTCGTTCCGGTTCTTGGAACCGGATCGGCCGCCGCGCAGACGCCGCCCTCTTGGCTGGATCCCGCCTTGCTCCGGGCGGCGAAGGTGGAAGGTTCGCTGATCGTCTATTCCTCGACCAACGAGCAGGAAGGACTGCCGCTCTTCAAACTGTTCACGGAGGCGACCGGCATCGCGGTCGAATATGTACGCGCATCGGACGCGGTGCTGATGTCGCGCATGGGAATCGAGTTTCGCGCCGGTCAGCGGTCCTATGACATCGTCCAGACTGCGACCATCAACAAGATGCCGCCGCAGATGCTGGCGCAATACGAGCCGCCCGAGGCCACCAACATTTCTGCGGACGCGCGTGATGCGGGCAAACGCTGGTGGGGCGTTTACGCCAATTATAATTCACCGGCTTACAACACTGAGCGGGTGAAAGCCTCCGAGCGGCCAAAGAGCTACGAGGAGTTCGCGCAGCGCAAGGAGTGGGCCGGCAAGGTCGCAATCGACGGCACCGACAACGAGTGGCTCAAGGCGATGGTCGAGTATTTCGGTGAGCGCGAGGGGACCGACCTCGTCAAACGCATCGTGGCAACGCTGCGGCCCGTCGTCACCGACGGCCACCTCGCCATGGCGCGCGCGACCGGCGCCGGCGAATATTGGGTGTCGCTGAACAATTACGTGAACCTGTCGATGAACGTCAAACTTGCCGGCGCTCCGATCGACGTCTGGCCCCTCGACCCCGTCACACTGTTTTTCGGACAGGTCGGTGTGAATGCGAGGGCACCGCATCCGAGCGGTGCCCGCCTCGCCGCCAATTTTATGCTCAGCCGCGAATGCCAAACATTTCTCGCCAAGTTTGGACGATTGCCGACGCGGCAGGACGTGCAGTCGAACCCGCCGGGCGTCATCGCGATACTGACGCAGAAGAAAGTCATCACCGTGCTGATGAGCCCCGACGAGGAGCGCAAATGGCAGCGGCTTTTCGATCAACTGTTCAAGGGACGGTGAGTTTCTCTTCTCCTTACCGCTCTCCCTTCTGGGGAGAGGGATCGGAGCGCGCTGCTTGAGCACTGCCAACGGCCGTCTCGAGGATCTGCGCGGCGTCGCTGTGGCGGGTCGATTGGCTGCTCTCGCGAGTTCGTCAAATCTCATGCTCGTCGGCTGTGTTGTCGTCGTGATTTGGCTCGTCTTTGTTCCGCTCTCGGCGCTCCTTTACAACGCCTTCACCGAAGATACCGGATTCGGACCGGGCGGTTTGTCGCTTGATAATTTTGTCGAGGCTTATTCGAGTTGGCACATTCCGGGACTGCTCTGGAATTCCGTGATCTTTGCTCTCGGCACGGCGGCGGCGACATTCGTGATGGGCGCGCTCCTCGCCTGGGTCGTCGAGCGCACCGACGCGCCTGGCGCCAGCCTCTTTCATGTCCTGTCGCTGTTATCGTTTGCAGTGCCCGGATTATTGATGGCGATGGCCTGGATCTTCGTGTTCAGCCCGAACATCGGCTGGGGTAACGCGGCGCTCAAAACGGCGTTCGGGCTGAGCGAAGCGCCCCTCAACATCTATTCGATGACTGGCATGATCTGGGCGCTCTCGAGCCACTATTTTCCGCTCGCGTATCTGGTGCTCGGGCCGGCCTTGCGCGCGCTCGACCTGCGCATGGAGGAGGCCGCGCTGACGGCCGGCGCAAGCTATCGCCAAGTCTTCGCCAAGGTCACGCTGCCGTTGCTGCGGCCCGCAATCCTTTCCGCGCTGCTGCTCCTGTTCGTGATGGGCATGGCCTCCTACGAGGTCCCGCGCCTCATCGGCCGGCCGGCGCGCATCGACGTGTTTACCACCGATATCCAGGGCGCCATCATCGCCGCGCCGCCGGCTTTCGGAGTGGCAAGCGCGCTCGGCCTCACGCTGCTCGCCATTTGCATGCTCGCCGTGTTCTTCTATCGTCGCGCCACCCAGCACGCGGAAGCTTTCGCCACCATAACCGGTAAAGGCTACCGGTCGGCGCGCATCAAGCTCGGGCGCGCCCGCTGGCCGGTGGCGCTCGCGGTCGGAGCGATGTTCGTCTTTGCGCTCGGCCTGCCGCTCCTCACGCTCCTCTGGCAGTCCTTTTTCCGCAATCTGGCGCAGCCGTTCGTCTCGACGCCCGCGCGGGCGACGCTCGAGAACTACGAGTTCATCCTGAGCTATCCGATATTTCTCGCGGCGCTGAAAACGAGCGTGCTGCTTGCGGCCCTGGCCGCGACCATCGTCGCTTCTCTCACCTTCGTCATGGCGTGGATCGCCCAGCGCTCGCTGCCGCGCTACGCCCTGATCCTCGATGCGCTCGCGTTTGCGCCGATTGCCATACCGGGGGTGATCGTGGGCGCCGGAATCCTCATCGCCTATCTCATGCTGCCGATTCCGATCTACAACACAATTTGGATCCTGCTGGTCGCCTATGTGACGTTGTATCTTCCCTACGGGATGCGCTTTGCGTCGAGCGGAATCGCCCAAATTCATCGCGAGCTCGAGGAGATGGCTGCGGTCGCGGGCGCAGGCCTCCTCCAGACGTTCATGCGCATCTTGCTGCCGCTTCTTGCGCCGGTGCTGCTGGCAGGCTGGATCTACGTCTTTGTGCTGGCGGTGCGCGAACTCGGCGCGTCGATCTTCCTGGTCGGTCCCGGCACGCATGTGCTGGGCACCATCAGTCTGACAATGTGGGAGGAGGGCGGCAGCTATGGTGCGGTCGCCGCGCTAGGCGTGATTCAAATCGTTCCGCTTATCGTGATCGTCGCGGGCTTGCGATCGATCGAGCTGCGCATCCAGCGCCGCGCGCAAGTGCAGTCATCGTAGCTCAGCCGAATTGAAGGCCGGGCGCCTCCCGCCCCGCGGACGGCAAGCCTGCACGCGGCCGGCTAAGCCGCGGCGGCGAGATTGCCGAAGCGTTTGAGGTTCTCCCGCTGCTTTTCGTTGCGCGGCGGCAGGTTAAACAGCCGCGCGGCGGTGCCGCCGAGAATGTTGTGCTTGCCCTTCTCCGAGACGAACGGCAGGTCGTAGATCGTCGACGGCAGGTCGAAGTCCCAGTGCGGATAATCCGACGAGTAGAGGAGTTGCGTCTCGGCGTTGATCATGCGGAACGTGCACTCCATCGCCTGCCGGTCCTGGATCTCGATCGGTTGCGAGGAATAGTAC
>Ga0126383_10002277_pt1 | contig 12335 bp, 10 predicted proteins | sample PanSoiMetPlot_35_FD_96882 | JGI IMG/M metagenome (GOLD analysis project Ga0126383, IMG submission 96882) | Tropical forest soil microbial communities from Panama - MetaG Plot_35 | ecosystem: Environmental > Terrestrial > Soil > Tropical forest > Bulk soil | place: Panama | collected 2016-02-17
ACGCGTCTCCAGGCGTACCACGTGCTCCTGTTTAAGCTGTAGCTCCGCCGCGTCCTCAATGGTCACGATGCGCTCGGAGTTGGGAATATAGCCCGACAGCACGTTCAACAGAGTCGTCTTGCCTGCACCTGTCCCGCCGGAGATCAGAAGGTTGAGGCGCCCCTTGACCATGGCGGAGAGCAGTTCCAGCATGGGCTCGGTCAGCGTCCGGTTTTCGATCATGTTGCGGGCGGTAATGGGATCGTGCCCGAACCGGCGGATCGAAAGGCAGGGACCATCAATCGCCAGGGGAGGAATGATGGCATTCACGCGCGATCCGTCGGCCAGCCGGGCATCGACCATGGGGGAGGATTCGTCCACGCGCCGTCCCACCCGGGAAACGATGCGGTCGATGATCTGCATCAGGTGCTGATCGTCCTTGAAGCTCAGCCCCGTGGGCTCGAGCTTGCCCGCCCGTTCCACGTAAACCCGGTCATAGCGGTTGATCAGAATATCGGATATGGTCGGGTCCTTGAGCAGAGGTTCGAGCGGCCCCAACCCGAAAATCTCGTCGAGAATCTCCCGCGCCAGGCGCTCGCGCTCGGCAAAACTTAAAGGGACTGCCTCGCTGTTGATGGTGTTGCGGACCAGCACCAGCACTTCCTCGCGCGCCGTGTCGCTGGTGGTGCGCCCCAGCTTTTCGAGGTCCAGGCGGTCCAGGATCTTGCGGTGCAGATCCGCTTTAACCTGCTGGTATTCGGTCCTCTCAAAACTCTGTAAATTCGCCATTGCCTCTCGCTACACCGTCTTGAACAGCGACCATGCCGAGCGCTTTACTTCGTCGTCGTTGGCCGTGAGCAGGGTCGCCAGTCCGCTGAAACTGCGTGCAATCTCCGTGTGGTTCTGCTGCATCACCGGAGTACCCCGGTCAATAGCCGCGGACACCGCGAAATACTGGTTGGGAATCTTCCACAACAGCTTGACGCCCGCGGCGCTTTCCGCGTCCGCCTCATGGAAGCCGGGAATCTTGCGGAAACGGTTAAGCACGAGCCTTACCCGGTCCCGCCCCCCTGTTTCCCCCAGGTATTGCTGCACCCGCGATGCACTCCACAACGAGGCTACGTCGGCATGAGCCACCAGCAGAACCACTTCCGAAAGGTTGCTGACCAGGCGCATGGTCGCGTCCAGGCGGCTGGAGGTGTCGACCACCACATAGCGGTAGTGGCTCACCAGCATGTCGAACAGCCGGGCAAATTCCGCCGTGGAGGGTTCGACCGGAACCGGAGCGCTGGCTCCGGCGAGCAATTGCAGCCCGTTCGGGTGCCGCGTCATGAAACCTTCGAGCAGCGAACTGTCGAGGCGATGCAGATTGCGCAGAGCGTCTGCAACGCTGAACAGCGGCTTCAGATTCAGGTGAAGCGCAGCGTGCCCCAGCGGACCCAAATCCACCAGCGCCACGTTTCCATGTACAGACTGCAGCGACAATGCCAGGTTGACGGCGATGGTCGTGGCTCCACAACCTCCCTTGGCATTGACGACGGTAAATACCTTGCCCCGGGCCGATTCGCGATGGACTTTCCGCTGCGCCGCCGCCAGCCTCACGAAGGCTTCCAGCAGTTCGGTAGTGGTCGTAGGCTTTTCGATGAATTCGCGTGCGCCTGAGCGCATCGCATTGACGATCACCTGGGGCTGGTTCATGCTGCCGATCGCGAACAGCGCCGACTCGGGCATTTCCTGATGCACCAGCTCGATGGCCCGCAAAGCCGAAGATGCGTTGTCGGAGGGAATGTCGAGGATCACGACGTCGGGTTTTACGCCTTGAATCCGCCGCAAGGTGGGATCAGCCGCGGCCACCGGGTAGCTCGAGACCGTATGAACGGTATGCGCCACGCTGGTGCCGTCGACCAGGACCTGCAATACGGCGCGCTGTTCGCCGTCTGCGGCAACGATGACTACAGACAACTCGGGCATGATCCTGCTCGGCCCCCCAACCACCGCATGACACTCAGAGGCATATCACTCACTTGCCGTCTCCCGAAGGTTTCTTGCCATCGAACTTGTCCTTGTCGAGCATCGGAAGCGGATTCGCCGGTGTCGCCGGCGGCTGCGCGTTCGGGGACACGCGGCGGGCCGTGCACAGCACCATCAGTTCCGAGTTGCTCTTTTGCGCGCTCTTGCTCTTGAAGAAATTGCCGAGAATCGGTATGTCGCCCAATCCGGGGATCTTATTCACGATGTTGGTAACCCGGTTGTCCATCAGGCCGGCGATGACGAAACTCTGTCCATCCTGCAGTTCAAATTCGGTTTCGGCGCGACGAGTACTCAAGGCGGGAATGGTGAAGCCGGAAATGGTGAGCGAATTCGCGAAATCGAGCGTGCTTACTTCCGGCACCACCCGCAGGTGAATGTTTCCATTGGGTTCAATCAGGGGGGTGAACTTCAGCTTGACTCCGAATTCCTTGAACTGGATGGTGACGGCTGTAAATCCCTGACCGGGTTGCACGATGGGGAAGGGGAATTCGCCGCCCGCCAGGAAACTGGCTTCCTTGCCGTTGACGGCGATCAGGTTCGGTTCTGCCAGGATCTGCAGGACATTCTTGTTCTGCAACGCCTGGATCACCGCTCCCAGATGAATGTCGGGCCGAAATACAAACAGGTTGAGCAGGTTGCTGATGGTTTGATTGGAATTGAAAGGAGGAGTGACGGCCTGGCCTGTGGGCTGGGTGATTTGCTGCGGTCCGAATCCGCCAAACTGGCCGGTGGTCACCGTCCCGATCGTGTTGGCGGCACCGGTAGAGAAGAAATTGACGCCGAGTTGCAACATGGCTGAGCGGTCTACCTCGGCGAACTTGACTTCGAGCATCACCTCTTGCGCGCCTACCGGGCCGAACGTCAGGACGTTGACCACATTGTGCGAGTAGGCTTCGGCGATCATGCCGGCGCGCTTGGCCACCTCTTCATCGGAGACGTGTCCGGAGAGCACGATGGCGGACCGCGAGGGTGTCACCGTGATCTGTTCGTCGGGGAAAACCCGCTTTTCTTCCTCGGCGGCGGCGCTCACGTCCACATCCACCCGCAAATCAAAACTGCGCGAGCGCTCCAGTTCGTCCCAGATCAGCAGTGAGACTTCTCCGGGAGCGCGTCCATGAATCAGAATCTGCGTCGGGCTTACCACCTGGGGATCAGCGATGGCGGGATCCGTCACCGAGACGCGCTTCAGCCGTTCCGTGGTGTTGATCAGCAGGGATTTTCCCACCATCACCCGCAAGGGCGCTGCCCCGGTCGTTTCCGACGGTGGATTCTGGGAACTGGCGGCCAGCCCCTGGGCCTCCGACTGCGCTGGTGCTGCCTGAACCGGCGAGGTGGGCTGGGGCGCGGGTGCCTGGTCCTGCGTCGTCGCCGCCGCGATTGCGCACAGCAGAATAATCATTGCGATCCGCTGTGGCAGTCGTTGTGTGATCTTCAATTCGTCTCCTCCCCGTTGCGGGAGTGCCTGGGCTTGCGATTGATCATCGACTACACGAGAACTAGAACTTGGTGACGTCTTTCTTTTCTCCCCGAATGACTTCAATCTCGTAGACCGCGGGAGCGGTGGGCACCGTGGCCGGCGCGGCTGCCTTTTTGGGCCGCGGATGCGGAGCGACGGCAACAACTGGAGAGGAAACATTCTTGTACAGGGCATCGCTCTTCGTGGCGGGCAACTCTTCCTGCCTGGTGTCGACCGGATTGCGCAGTGTGAGCTGAATGCGCCCCTGGTTTGCCGCCAGCGTCAGCTTCTGCGCGTCGTCCGGCGAGACCAGCAACGTGATCACCGGGGCAGAAGAGGCTTCCCCTGCGGGATTGCGCTCCAGTTTCTGACCAGTGGCCAGGACTGCCACGTTCTCGAGAACCGTCGTAGTCTGCTGTTCCCCGCTGCTTCCTGGATTCCCGGTGAGCAAAACATCGACCCGGGTGCCGGGCTGGACAAAGTTGGCGACAGAAACCACATCATTCACTCGCACCGACACGGCTCGCATTCCCGGAGGAATCAGCGACGGCATGCCGTATCCCGCACTTGCGCCCGCCAGCTTTCCCGGCAGGACGAATTCCCCTTGCGAAATCGGCAGCACCACCCCGCGCCCGATTACCTGGGATTTCTGGCCGTAAAAGTGGGGAGGCAAATCCCCCGCCGGGAAGCGGACTGCCTTTACGTCTTTCTCCTCGATCTTCGAGCCTACCGGCAGATCTCCCGTGGCCACTATGACGTCCATTCCGGGACGGTTGTCGGCGGTGAGGTGCGACTGCAGACTGCGATAGACCAGCAGACTCACAAAACCGCCCAGGGCGAGGGCTACAAAGCCGATCATCAGAAGTCGGTTGCGATTCATTTCTGTACCTCAATTCAACCGCGAGCAAGCAGAGTTCGGCGCAGCACAGGCTGTTGGCTGCGGCAATAACGGGGCAACCCCGTACATCGAGAGTCCCAGCGCACTCGCCTACAACGCTCGTCCAAACTCCGCCTGTGCCGTTAACCCTGCCTGAGCCGGGGCACTACTGAATCGAACTCGCCACCGAGGAGAACACGTTATTGGCATTGGTGCCGATCAGCCGAATCGTGCCCACCACGATGACCAGAATTACCGCCAGCATCACGGCGTATTCCGCGATGTCCTGTCCATCATCCTCCGACCAAAGCCCGCGGAGAATAGCATTCATGTTACCGCCTCCTGAACCAGGCCTTTGGGTAGACACCCCCGCCTGGTTGTGCAATTTCGTGCGCACCTCGAAGTCGGCCTCTTCCAGGTGCACCCGTTCGAATCAATTGGTTTGAGAAGGGAAAGTCGATGCTCTCGAATCCCCCGCCCATCATACCCTGAGGAGTGGCTGGGCAAAACGATAATTTGTTGCACACCTTTGCCCGGATTCTACCCAGACCTCGACCGCTGGCCACAAGTCCGGATCCGGACCCGGCAATTCCGGCAAACTGACAGGAAATCTGTGCTGGCGGACCTGGTGCAGGGAGATCTACTGAATGGAGCTCGCCACCGAAGAAAATACGTTATTGGCGCTGGAGCCAATCAAACGGATCGTTCCTACAACAATAGCCAGGATCACCGCCAGCATGACAGCATACTCGGCGATGTCCTGCCCTTCCTCCCCCCACAAACGCTTGAACCACACGTTCATTATGACCTCTTGACGCGACGAAGTGGACGGGGGAGGGCCGCACACGCCTCGCCTTTGCTCAAGGCTCCGGGAATACACCCAGTTTCCAGCAATACTGTAAAGATCCTGGTCACTATCATACGCTTGGAGCATCCCGGCATACAATCACTTATCGCAGCTTAACCCCCGGAATCTTGTGGGGTTACGGAAGTAACACCGGAGGTCACCGGCGAGGGGCCCGGGTTAGTATGGCGGCCTGGCTGTCGCTGTAAACCTGTGTCCAGGTGCCGGTTAGCTTCAACGCGGCGACGAGCGGCGAGTCCGGCGGCAGCATCACGGTCTGAATGTTCCAGCGTTCCAGGGACTCGCGCCATTCCGGATCGGTTACGTAGTAGATTCTGGCAAAATCCTTCAGGAACCGGTCGCCATACAGATCGGCCCGCCCATCAATGTAGACCTTGTAGTCGGGGTGCAGCGTCCAGATCAGATACCCGCCGAAATTGTAGTGGTTGAAAATTGGCGCCGGCGGACGGGTTCGAGCCAGGAAGGACGCGGCGGAGGCAGGGAAGTGTTCAACCTCGGTCTGCGGCTGGCGGTCCGCGACCATCCTGACACGCATCCCTGCAAAGACCAGAACTCCCGCGAGCACCAGGGGATTGAAAACCTTCTTTCGGGAAGAGCCGGCGACGGCCGGCACGAGAGACCACCCGCGTTCTTCCCACCAGCCCTCGATCAATTCACTCAAAACCGGTACCGCGATCAGTGCGAAGACCGGAATGTGGCGCACCGACCGAAGTGCCGCCGCCGTCGTCACCAGCAGCAGGAGCAGTTCTCGAGGGCGTATTTTCCGTCGTGAACTGCCGAGAAGGACCACGAGCGCCAAGAGCAGCAGCAGGAATGGGAAATACTTCACTGCGTGAAAATCAGGAGACGCCCACTCGGCTATAAATTGCTGCATCGCCGGAGAGCGCAGGGTGGTGATGGGATACGCGTACATCTCGAAACCGTTCGGATTCAGAGGCACGACCGCCAGGCATGCCAGCAGGGCAAGGGCAAGGTCTCGTAATCGCCGACCTCGGACGACGCCGGCGCGTCCGCCGAGGATCGCCTCCAGTCCTTCTCCCGCAAGAAACATGGCGATGAGCGCAATCCCCAGCGCGTACCCGGCGTGGAGATTCACCCACAAAAGTGTGAGGGGGACGGTCCACCACAGCAGCCGTGGTTTCTCCTCCGAGCGATCGAGGATGAGCAGAAAAATACTGGCGATAAGAAGTGAAATGGTCTGGGGACGCACGCCCCAGCCTGGCGCGGAGACGTAAGCTCCCGCGAGCAGCGCCAGCCCCGCCAGGTAGGGCCTTCCCGCACAACGCAGAAACACCAGCATCAGAGTCGCCGCGGTCAGCGCGGCAAAGGTGACGATCAACCCGACCCATCCCGTCGCCTGGTAAAGGCCGTAGAGGAGCAGGTCGGACAACCATTCATGGTTCAGCCAGGGTTCGCCAAAGCGGGTGAAGGAGAAGGGGTCATTGTGCACCAGGGCATGAGTCCGGGCGATGAGTTGTCCCGTGCCCAGGTGCCACCAGAGATCGGGATCGGTAACATTGCGCGCCGCCATCGCCATGAGTCCCAGCGCGACCACCATGACAAAAACCCGGCGCGTCTCGAGCCAGCCAGTCACGTTTCCCTCAGAGGATATTACTGCGGCAGGATAGAATCACCTGTCATTCAACAGCCTCCCCGCATGAACCAGGTCCGCCTTCACCGATTCGTCGTCATATATGCGGCAGCACTCATACTTCTGCATGGAATCATTTTATGGAACGCGCGTCACCTGATACGCAAGGGCTACCCGGATTTCACGATTTTCTACTCGGCAGCCAGACTGGTGAGGGAGGGTTTCGGACACAGCCTCTACGATCTTCAAGTCCAGTACCGCGTTCAGAGAGAATTCGCGTCCGGCGTAAGCATACGTCAGGGCGCTCTGCCCTATAACCATCCGCCCTTCGAGACGATTCTGTTCATGCCACTGAGCTCGCTCCCATACCTGGGTGCTTATCTCGTGTGGGACACGCTGAACCTGGTTTTGCTAGCGGGGGTGCTGTGGTGTGTGCAATCCGGCCTCGAAAAGAAATGGCCCGGGCTGTGGTGGGGACTGTTTCTGTGCCTGGCCTTTTTCCCGGTTTGCGTCGCCCTCTTGCAGGGGCAGGACATCATTCTGTTTGTCCTGTGGTTCGCGGCCGCCTACGTTTCCCTCAAACGCGGGAATGACCTTGCGGCGGGTTGCTGGCTCGGTCTGGGACTGTTTCGCTTCCAGCTGGTTTTGCCGTTTGTTGCCATGCTCGGGCTGCGGAAGCGGTGGCGTGCTCTTGCCGGCTTCTTTGCGATGGCCGGCGTTCTGGGCCTGGTTTCGGTGGCCATTGTGGGCTGGCACGGTTTGTGGGACTACCCGCACTATGTCTGGTTCGTGGAGGGGACCATGGCACACGAGGCGATTTCCGACATGCCAAACCTGCGTGGCTTCCTGGCTGCGCTCCTGACCGGCCGGATCCCCAGGCTGGTTCTCGATGGCATCACCGTGGTGCTGTCGCTCGGGCTGGTGATATTCGGAGCATCTCACTACAAGCCCGGTCTGAAGGGAGAACGGTTCGATCTCGCCTTTTCCCTGTGTGTTGTCATCGTTGTCCTGGTCAGCTACCACTCCTTTGCCTACGACCTGTGCCTGCTTCTGCTGCCGGTGGCGCTGGTAACGAACTACGTCCGCAGCCGGGGTACGATTGATCTCCCCCGGCAGATCCTGCTCATCGGCCCGATCTTCGTGCTGTTCTTGGGCCCGCTGCACATGGTTCTCTTGATCCATTACGGGCAGCTGAACGTTCTCGCGATTCTGTTAGTCCTTTGGGCATGGGCAATCGGCCGCGAACTCGCGCTCTCGAGTCTCGACGAAGAAGCGCTGCTTCCTTCAAGCCCTTGATTGGGCCGACTGGTTGTCGGGGTCGCCTTTCCGCATCAGCACCACGCCGAGCATCGGCAAATACATGGTCAGGACGGCCACTCGTCCAACTTCAGTGACGCTGTGCGGGATGTGATACCAGCGCCAGATTCCTGCTCCCCAGCTGGCAAACGCGGTCCACACGATTTCGCGGCGCGACTTCGGAATCAGCCACAGAGTCAGCATGTCGTAGAACCAGCGTTGCGGCATGAGAGACATCAGGAGCAGGAAAATGGCGCTCGGATCGCGGTATTTCCTGAGGGCCAGAAGCAACAGCGGGCCCGGCAACACCAGGAGCGGGATGAAGCGTGCGTAATTATGAAAGTGACTGATCCACAGGAATGGCCAGCGCGGAACCAGCAACAGGCTGAGGATCAGCACCACGAGACAGGCGAAGACCCCCAGGCGAGTCATGCGCGTGAGGAACACGGGAATACCCAGTTGCGGTTTCGCCAGGGTAGCCGGCAGCAGAAGAGGGAAGAAGGCGCTCGCCAGAATCAGAGGCGGCCACTGGGCGGTGAGAAACCCCGCCCAATAGGGATACGCCATGAACACCAGCAAGCGGTGGCAGCCATAACGGGAGAGGCCGAAGGCCATCAGCCCTGAGCTGATGCCATAGAAGATCCCTCCGGCAAGTTCCGGCCGCATCCACACAAAAGGCAGTCCGAACAGGGCGCTGGGCAGGGGATAGAGCTGCATGGGCGCGGCGTAAGGATCGCGGTGCGCGAGGAGGTCGCGGGCGGCGGCTATCGACCAGCCAAAATCCGCCGCTCCCTGGTGGAAGTGCGCGAGCAGAAACCAGCAGAAGACGCCACTTGCCGTTCCAATGGTCGCCGAGATGAAAATGCGTTGTCGCACCGCTCTGCCACATAAGTTGTAACATGGCTTCGTTCGCTCATGACCCTGGCCAACTTGCGCAAGCGTCCCCAAGCAGGTGTCGTTGCGGCGTCCGTGATGGCCGCGAGCATGTGGTTTTATGTGCAGTATGTGCTGGTGCCCTATCAGCAGGCGGATGCGGCGCGGCACGATCGTCCGCGAGGTAACCTTTCTGATCTTTATCCCCGTTGGTTAGGAGCCCGGGAACTGCTTGTCCACCACCGGGATCCGTACAGTCCGGAGGTGACGAAGGAAATCCAGGCGGGATATTATGGCCGACCCCTCGACGCCGGCCGGCCTGGCGATCCGAGGGATCAGCAGGGTTTCGTGTACCCCCTCTACGTGGTCTTTCTGCTGGCTCCCACGGTGAAACTGCCGTACTCCATGGTGATGGCCGGGTTCCGCTGGATGCTGGTATTGCTGACAGCGGCCAGCGTTCCGATCTGGCTGGGCGTGATTCGCTGGCGTCCATCGCGCGGCGTATTGGCGATTATGCTTTTGCTGACGCTGGGCAGCTTTCCGGCCGTGCAGGGAATCAAGCTGCAACAGTTGAGCCTGCTGGTGAGTGCGTTGATTGCGGCGGCATCGGGCCTGCTGGTCGGCGGACATCTGCTGCTGGCGGGAGGTTTGCTGGCCGTAGCCAGCATCAAGCCCCAGCTCGTGGTTCCGGTCGCCGGATGGTTCGCTTTGTGGACGGCGGGCGATTTGCGGCGGCGATGGCCATTCCTGGCGGGCTTCTCGCTGACTCTGGCCGTTCTTCTGCTGGCTGCGGAATACGTCCTGCCAGGGTGGATGGGCGGTTTTCGCGAGGCGGTTGCCGCCTACGGCCAATACACGGGAGGAGGCAGCTCGCTGCTGGATGTCCTGGTGACTCCGGCGGCGGGGAAAGTACTGGCCGCGGTCGTGATCCTCGTTGTGGCATGGCTGGGATGGCAGAGAAAGAGCGCTCCTGCCGACTCCCTGGATTTCACTTTCACCCTGGCGACGGTGCTGGCCGCTACCGTGGTCGTGATTCCCATGTTCGCTCCCTACAATCAGCTGCTGCTCCTGCCGGCGATCTTCCTGCTGACTCGTTCGGGGGGTGAGCTTTGGCAACGGAACCTGGGCACGCGGATACTGCTGGTCGTCGCGGCCGGCCTGGTATTGTGGCCCTGGCTGGCAACCCTCGGGCTGGCTCTCGGTTCACTGTGGCTGGCGCCCGGCGTCCTCGAACGCGCCTGGGCAGCGCCGCTCTATTCGAGTGTTCCCATCCCGCTTGCCACGCTCGCGCTGCTCGCGTGTCTTGGGGCCCGTCCCTTGCATTGTCATAGCTCCGAGCGTTAGGCTTCTCGAACCCTTTATACGGGTGCGTTGGAGGAACTCGATGAACCTCAAGCTGGAGACCCGGGAGAGCGAAGGAGTCACCGTGGTCAGTTGTCAGGGGCGTATTGTGTTCGGAGAGGAGGCGACGTTTCTGCGGGAGAATCTCAAGCGGGTTCTCAGCTCGAGCCGCAAGCTGGTCCTCAATCTCTCGGCTGTCAACTACATCGACAGCGGAGGTCTGGGGACACTGGTCGGAGTTTACTCCTCGGCGCGCTCCGCCGGGGCTGACATAAAGCTCACCGGGCTCGGACAACGCTTGCGCGACGTATTGCAGATCACCAAGCTTGTGACCGTGTTCGAGGTCTACGATAATGAGCAGCAGGCGATTGCTGCATTCCAGCGCGGAGCCGCCTGAGTGGGCGGCTCCCCGATCGGCATTTGTTTTTCATTCATTGCTCGATCAGCAATAATTCTACTGTAAGTTCTTATTGAGGTTGAGGAGGTTCTTCGACAACCACATGGCGTTTTCTTCTTCGGGACCGGTTTCCGACACCGGAGCTTCTTCGGCGGGTCTGTTTCCCACGCTGATCTTCGTGCAGGGAAACGAACAGCGCACCATCAATCTCGACCACAGTCCTTATTCGGTCGGGCGGAAGATTGACAAGGATCTGGTCATCGCCGACCCGCGGGTCTCGCGCGACCATGCCCTCATCGTGTCGGAGAATGGTGCCTTTTACCTGGTGGATCAAGGAAGCAAGCATGGCAGTTTCGTAAACGGAGAGCGGGTTCAGCGGCAGAAACTCGAGCGCAACGACCGCCTGGAGTTCGGAGTTCGCGAAGTCGCTTACGTGATCTTTCACCCTCTGCACCTGCAGACCTCCAACACGGCCCGCGAATTTCTCAGCCAGATCTCCGGCATTCATATTTCCACCGAGACCACCGATCTCGAGAAACTGACGCTGTTTCTCGAAGCTGCGCGCAAGCTCAACACGATCGGCGTGCTCGATGAGATCCTGGTCACGCTGCTGGATGCCACGTTGAAGCTCACTCGCGCCGAGCGCGGATACGTGTTCATGAAAAGCGAAGACGGGAACCTGCGGCTTGCCGCCGGACGCAACGCCAAGGGAGAGCCGCTGCTGGATGACAAGACCATCTCCCACTCTATCCTCGACGATGCGCTGAAATCGAATTCCGAATTTGTGATCACCGACACCAGCCGCTCGCTCGACCTGGCCGGACGCCAGAGCATCGTGGCTTACGATCTTCGCACCGTGATCTGCATTCCGCTGCGCAAGCCGCAGGTGCAAGCCACGCGCGAGGCCCAGGGGCCGGCCCCCGCCGGGTCCGGCGAAGTCATGGGAGCTCTTTACGTAGACTCGCGCTTCGCCTCCCGCGACATTTCCAGCGTCAGCAATGAGATTCTGCAGGCCATCGCGATTGAAGCGGCCTCGCTGATCGAAAATGCGCGCCTGGTGCAGGCCGAGGAGGCGGCGCGCCGCTACCAGCAGGAACTCTCCATCGCGGCCGGCATTCAGCAGCGCCTGATGGCGGTGACCATCCCTGAGGTTCCCTTCGCCCGCCTGGCTGGCCGTAATCTTTCCTGCAAAGAGATTGGGGGAGACTTTTTTGACGCGGTTAATACCGCGGATGGTCTGGCCGTGGTGCTGGCCGATGTCAGCGGCAAAGGGGTCTCGGCGGCCCTGCTGGCCTCGACGCTGCAAGGAATGATCTATTCCCAGCTCACCGCGCGCATGCCCCTGGCCGAGATCGTTGCCGCCGTGAATCGCTTCTTCACGCAAAAACACATCGGCGAGAAATACGCCACAGTGATCGTTGCGCGTATCCATCCCGACGGCGAAGTGGAATATGTCAACTGCGGGCACGTTCCGCCGCTGCTGGTATCGCGCCAACAGGTGAACCGTCCGACGCACGGCAATGTGCCGGTGGGCCTGTTGAAGGATGCGGTTTACGAGAGCGACCGCTGCCGCCTGAATCCCGGAGACCGCCTGGTGCTGGTGACCGACGGAGTTACCGAAGCGGAGAA
>Ga0126383_10002278_pt1 | contig 12334 bp, 13 predicted proteins | sample PanSoiMetPlot_35_FD_96882 | JGI IMG/M metagenome (GOLD analysis project Ga0126383, IMG submission 96882) | Tropical forest soil microbial communities from Panama - MetaG Plot_35 | ecosystem: Environmental > Terrestrial > Soil > Tropical forest > Bulk soil | place: Panama | collected 2016-02-17
CCACTGCGCGTTCGCATCCAGCACACTCGGGTTCAAAGGAGCGGCATACACGTCCAAAGGGAACATGACATTCTGCATGTTCTTGTAGAACTCCTCCTCTTCAGGGCCGAACAGCATCACTCTCGGCTGGGCCCAGAAGTTGACCCAGAAGGCGTCACCGGAAGAACTGGCCGCCGTGACTTGTGCCGACGTCGTGGTGGTGAACAGGAATAACGCTGCTAGGGTGAAAGCAAAGCAATATTTCATGGTAGACCCCACAATCTTGTTTTGAAAAACATGAGCGCGTGGAGGTTGCGAAACAACTGGTACTCTTGACAGGTCGCGGCTTGCGGCCCTGAATTACCCTTACCGGGGAGGTCATTCACATGGCGAAGAAGGGGAGCGATCTTAAAGAGCGACTGGAGAGGTACCAACAGATCAAGCTGACCGTGATTGGCCGGAAGAGCGGGCATAAGATCACAGTTCCCGTTTGGTTTGTGATGGACGATGAAAAAATGTACCTGCTGCCTGTGCGTGGTTCCGACACGCAGTGGTATCACAACATCCTTAAGAACCCCTCGATTTGGGTAGACGCCCGAGGCGAGCAGGCCGAGTTTCGAGCTGTTCCCGTTGGAGAGGCCGAATCGGTGAACTCCATCGTCAGCAAATTTCGCGACAAATACGGAGCGGGCGAGGTGAAGAAGTACTATTCAAAGTTCGACGTCGCCGTCCTGGCCAGAGCGGTCTGATTCGTCAGAAACCGTTGCCACCTTCTCCAACCGGCCGAACTGGATCGAGTCGACGAAATGAGCCGAAGAAATTATGAGCCCAAAAAAGACGACTATCACATAGGACTCTATCTTCCCCGCGGTCCCCTGCATTATTGGGAGCGGATCACCATACGCTGAATCATCTCCTGCCACTGTGGAGGCAGCCCGCTCTCTCCCATGAACTCGGGCGTGAAACTGCTGGGTGGGACCACCGGTTTTCTCGCCGCACGCGGGGAAATGCCTCCGATTTCCCGCAAATAGGTTGGCGCTCCAACCAGCAGTGCGATCCGTTGCCGCGGCTTCGAGGTGCGAATGCGTTCAGTCAGCGTCAGGGCCTCAATAGAATCCTCCGCCGCCGCCAACAGAATAAGGTCGTATAGATTATTCGTCCACAGGCTCTCCGCCTCGCGGCCGCTCGCCGCCAGATCGACTTCAACCTGATAATTCCGAAGAACAGTCGCGCGCAGGTTCTGCTTGAAGGGATCCTGGTCGATCAACAGAATTCGCCAGGTGTCGCGGTGGAGGTGCAGCATCAGAAACCCTCCTGAAAGACTTTCACGCGGGGGCCGGAGCGTCCCGCAGAGCTACCCTATCCCATGGAGGTTTCAATGTCGTTGCGCGGCTGTTAAAGCTTCGTAAATTTTCCCGTCCTGCCGCCGGTAACGAGTTGATGTCAAATTGATGACATCCTGGTGACGCTTCCGGCACTGGAGGTCGGTACCATGCCACTGAAGAGCAGCCTCCGGCGTCGCTCGCATCATCACTCGAGGCCTCAAGCAACGCCGACTTTTTATGGATTCATTCCTGCCGGCGCAGGGGCGGAGCCCTCGTCCGCCCAGCTGCGAAGCGGCACGGCAAGGATAGCCACTATACGGTTACAGAACTCCCTGTATCAACCAATACAGCGCGAGCGTGACCAGCGCGCTCATGCAGATTCCATTTCCCAACCCAATCAGGAAACTTCGGGATTCGATCACATCGCGTTCGTGTATGGCTTCTTCTCTCCAGTGCATGCCGCAACCTTGCTTACTTAGATGCAGGTCCTCCGTAACTCGCCCGACTGCTCTTCCTGCATTGCTGCGGCGCAACTTAGGGACGAATGACACCCCAATATCGGACACCGCCAAACACCGCGCCAGTTCAGCCTGTGTGGCTCGGCAATCTTCGGTAATTCCCGCTTGCTGAAACTGCACGGAATGCAAACACTTGCACAGTTAAGCAAAACAACGTGTTTCGTCTCCATCCTTCCATCAGCGGAGCTCTGCCGCGCGAGTCCCTTCACCAACCTTCGCGGAGCTTCGTAACTGTATCCCCTAAATCACCTTACTGCGATCACCCTCCAACGTCCTGTAAAACTCCCATCCCTTGCTCTGGTTGCCACTTTTTGGAACAAGGCCTGCAACATGCCAGGCAACCCCTCTCCCATGGGCCCGATTCGCGTTCTGGTTTTCCATCACAACGTTGGGGCGTAACCTATGCGATCCACCCGCACGTCTCTGCCGTTTCTCGCTTTGGTTGTATCTGTCGCGATCTCCTCGCTGCTGACCGGATGCAGTGGCCACAGTCCCTCCCAGTCGGCCGGCAACCCGCTCCTCCCGCCTCCTCAGCCCAGCCTCACCACCATCACCATTGCGCCTTCCGGGCCGACCGTTGACGTCGGCACCACCACGCAATTCTTTGCCACCGGTTCCTACAGCGATGGCAGCACGAAGGACCTCACGTCGTCGGTTACCTGGAGCTCGGCCAGCAGCAGCGTTGCCGCCATTTCCGGCAGCGGGCTGGCGCTTGCCGCCGGAGGCGGAACCTCGACCATCTCCGCCACGTCCGGGTCGGTCACCGGCACGGCCTTCATCCAGGTGGCGCCCCCCACGTTCATCACCCTGACGCCGCCCTTCCCCGCTGTCTCGCTCGGGGGAAGCCAGCAATTCACGGCGACGGGAAGTTTTGCCGACGGCACCACGCACGACATCACCAGAGTTGCCGAGTGGACGGTGATGACCACTCCTGGCACGGTCACGCTCTCGAACACCGGCGTCGCGGTCGGGAACGCAAAAGGGGTCAACTGGATTTGCGCCACCAGCGGCACCGTCACCGGCTCCACTTACCTGAACGTCACCGACAAGACTTTCGGCAACGCCAGCCTTTTCGGCTCCTATGCCTTCACACTCACTTCCTTTCCCACCGCCAGTCCTAATTTCGAAGCGGGAAGCTTCCAGGCTGACGGCAACGGAAACATCCTCAGCGGCAGCGAAGACATCAACGCGGCAGCGGTCTCCGGCGGTGTTGCACTCACCGGCACATATTCCATCTATCCCGACGGCCGCGGCACCGTGACCCTCACCGGCAACGGTCAAACCCGCACCTTCCGCATCGTACTCAGCTCCAACAGCTCCAACGCCGGAGACAACAACGGACAATTGCTCGAGACCGATCTCGCCGGCAACGCCATCGGCATCCTCGAAAAACAGGACACGTCGGCCTTCTCCAATTCGCAGATGGCGGGCAGCAGCTTCGTCTTTCGTCTGGGTGGAGTCGGGACCCTGGGCGTCAACCGTTCTGCGCTGGGCGTGCTCGCCATGGACTCCGAAGGCCTGACCGCCAGCGGCGTGCAGGACCTCAACGACAACGGCAACCTGACCTCTGACAGTCCGATTACAGAAAGCAATTCCAGCGTGGATCCGGCCACGGGCCGCATGCTCGCGACCGTGGGCAACTCGCACTTCGCGATGTACATGGTCTCCGCGGCAAAGATCAACATCATCCAGATCGACAGTTCCTTGCCCGCGCTCGGCGTCGCCGAGAAGCAGACAGCGACTGCGCCCAGCGACGGCGGCTACGCTTTCCAGGTGGAGAGCGGAGGAACCCAGGGACGCGCCTGGATGATGGGACAATTTGATCTCGCCGGGGCGAGCGTTACCGGGGGCGGCGAAACCCAGGCTATCGCCGTTCCCATCACCGTTACCGGTGGCAGCATGACCCTCGGCTCCACCGGACGCGGCGTGCTGCTGCACAACACCGATCACGGCTTCCGCAACTTTGTGGCGTACGGGGTTTCGCCGCAGAAGATGTATCTTGTGCTCAACAACGATCCTCACGCCGCCAGCGGAGTCGCCGAACTGCAGCAGGGAAGCGCCGCCTTTTCGCTCGCCTCGCTCAGCGGAGATTACAGTTTCGCCGCCGCGCAGACTGGCCAAACCAACTTGACTCTGCTTGGTCAATTCGCCGCCGATGGCCAGGGCAACATCTTCGGCGTCGAAGACCTGAGCCAGCCCGGCAAGTCCAACAGCGCGCCCCTGGGTGCGACCTACACAGTTTCGCCGAGTGGCCAGGGAACGATCACCGTCGCCGCTCCCTCCAGCATCCAGACCTTCATCTTTTATCTGGTGTCCCCGGGAAAGTTGTTGGTGTGGGGCAATCCCAATCCCGATGCCAATGGCATCGCTCTGGCGCAGTAGTCTCTGCCCACCCGGGAGCAGGTGTCCTCACCTTCCCGGCCGCGAAGCATGTGGAGAACAGGGGGGACGATCCTGGTAGTGCCGCTGAGTGGCACAATCCGTCCCCGCTTTAGCTCCTCAGGTCTCCCCCATTACAAAGTAAGGAGTCAAAAGTCCCCTCCCGTAGTGGGTAAACTCCTGCGCCCTGCCTGAAATCTCATGCACACGCTGCCCCCTCGGTCGGTGCGGAAAAAGGCGAAAGTCCCTCAATTGATGCGCCCGGCCTCCCCCCTTGCGGATGGAATCACGATTGCCCTAAACCTCTGATCACTAGGCGCTTTCCCGCGACCGTCTGAGAGACTGAGGCTTCCAGGTACATCGATTCGTGGCTACCATCACCACCGCCGCCCCCGCTGTTCATCGTCGAATTGCAGGGTCGGCCGGCATCGTCATGGCCAGCGTTATGTTGAGCCGGCTGCTCGGCTTCCTGCGGGAGTGGACCTTGGCGCACCAGGTCGGCTCCAACGCCTCCACCGACTCGTACTACGCCGCCTTCACCCTGCCAGATTTTCTGAACTACCTGGTCGCCGGCGCCTCGCTCAGCGTCATCTTCATCCCCGTCTTCACCAAGTACGTTACCGAGGGCCGGGAAGATGAGGCCTGGCACGTGTTCTCCACCGTGATCACCTTCATGGCGCTGCTGCTCACCACGGTCGTCATCCTGGGCGAGATTTTCACTCCCCAGCTGGTCAACATCATCTCTCCCGGCTTTACTCCCGACGCCAAGGAGACGGTCATCTCCCTTACGCGCCTGATGCTGCCGGCGCAAATCTGCTTCGTGCTGGGGAGCATTCTCTCCGCCGTGCAGTACGCGCGCTCGCAATTTCTTCTGCCGTCGCTTGCCACCGTGATCTACAACCTGTTCATCATTCTCGGCGGATGGTTTCTGTTCGCCTGGATCGGCATTAGCGGATTCGCCGTCGGCGTGCTGACCGGAGCGATCATCGGCAACTTCGCGCTGCAGATCTATGGCGCCGCGCGCGTGGGAGCGCGCTTCGAGCCCAATCTCCACCTCCGCCATCCGGGATTCATCCTGTTCATCAAGCTGGCCGTCCCCATCATGCTGGCCCTCTCGCTGTCGGCCTGCGATGACTGGATCGTGCGCTGGTTCGGATCGTATCTCCAGCCTGCCTCCATCACCTGGCTCAGCTATGCTAAGACGCTGATGCGCGTCCCCCTCACCGCCATCGGACAGGCGGTGGGCGTGGCTTCGTTCCCTCTGCTGACTCAGCTTTACTCCGAGGGTAAGTTCGACGACCTGAATCGCCTGCTCAATTCCACCGTCAAGGGCCTGCTGCTATTGATCGTACCCATTTCCGCTCTCACCATCTCCCAGAGTTCCACCATCGTCTACTTCGTCTTCACCCGCACCCGCTTACACGGCCCCGACTTTCAGGCGACGGGATTTGCGCTGGCCATCTTCTCCTTCGCCATGTTTGCCTGGGGCGCGCAGTACATTTTTTCCCGCGGCTTCTACGCCACCCACAACACCTGGACCCCCGCCCTGGTGGGAACGGGCATCATGCTGTTGAGTCTGCCGCTGTATGCATTCCTGGTTCATCGCTGGCAGTACATCGGGCTCGCCCTCGCCAGTTCCATCGCCATCATCTTCTACATGCTGGTGCTCTTCCTTCTGCTGAATCGCCACACCCGCAACCATGAAGCGGGCCGCGTGGTCGTGTTCTTCCTGAAGATTAGTCTGGCTTCGGCGGTGGCCGGCGTCGCCTGTTTCCGTCTGACGCTATGGTTTCAGGCGCGCGTGCCTTGGCAAACCCGCCCCGGCGCGCTGCTGCTGCTGGTTCTGGTAACCAGCGTGGGCGTAAGTCTCGCCGCCGGCATGGCCAAGTTGTTGGGCATCAGGGAACTGGATGTTTATTTCCGCCGTTTCGCCCGCCGTTTTGCCTGACTATCCTCGTCCATCACCCGTTAACGAACGTCTACACATGTCCTCTCCTGCAAGCCAAAACACGAGTTAGAATGCGCCTCGTCCCATCCCCATCGAGAACTGCAAATACCCAAGGGAGACCAGGAGAAGGACATTGACCACGCTTCGTCGTTGGAGGTCGCTGCAGGTTTCACGTTTCAGGTTGTTGGGGTTGGCCGTCGCCACTCTAAGCGTCCGTCACTGAGATGCATGCGTCTCGGAACGCCTGAAGACTGGTCCCAACATCGTCTGATCATCGGTCGCAACGCATTGCAAGTTCATCCCGAGTTGGCCCGCAAGGAGCCACGTGTGCTCTGTTGCATTGAGCGTGTGAGCGGTTCATCCGCTCAGCAACGTTTACAATGAGGCAACGGCCGGGAGCGCAACTTCCGACCTTTTTCGCGAGGACGCCATGTTCTCCGCTGGTGCGCAGTTTCATTTCGAGGACAGTCTTTGTCACATCAATGGAACCGACGACGTTTCCTTCAGGCTACGGCCGCGGTCGGTGGCGCGGGGGCGCTCGCTCTGGCGGCCGACGGAATCCTCCTCGAGGCCAATGATCCGCAACTCGTGCGCTTCAACCTTTCCCTCACCCGCCTGCCTGCGGCGCTCGATGGATTTACCATCGCGCAGCTCAGCGACCTGCACTACGACGAGATTTTCTCCGCCATTCCCCTCCGCAAAGCCGTCAAGATCGTCAACGATCTCCAGCCTGACCTTGTTGTCCTCACCGGCGACTTCGTAACCATTCCCCTCTTTAGCGATTACCTGCACAACGCCGAACAAGGCGCCAATACCGCCGAAGCCGCGGCTCAGGCCGCTGGCCAGCTCCGTGCCCGCCAGGGTGTCTTCGCTGTGCTGGGAAATCACGACCATGATTCCGACCCCCAGCGCGTCACCACCGCCCTGGCTTCCAGGGGAATTCAAATGTTGAGGAACAACTCGGTGCCCATCGAAACCGCCGGCGCGCGCCTCTGGCTCTCCGGCGTCGATGACGTCCTGGCCGGCAAACCGGACCTGGATCGGACTTTGCAGGGAATTCCCCGCGATGAGCCTGTGGTCCTGCTGGCGCACGAACCGGACTTTGCCGACCAGGCGGCGAAATATCCGGTTGACCTGCAACTTTCCGGGCACTCCCACGGTGGCCAGATCCGCCTGCCCGTCGTGGGAGCCGTTTTCCTGCCCGACCTGGCCAGGAAATATCCGTGGGGCCTCCACAAGATTGGAAGGCTGACCCTCTACACCAACGTCGGCCTGGGAACCATACGGATTCCGGCGCGTCTCAACTGCCCGCCCGAGATCACTCTGTTCACCCTGCGCGCCGGTTGATCGCGCCAGGTCTCCCTATTCGTTCGCCACCTGCCAGCCGTTGTCGCTCTTGGTCAGGGCCAGCGTCACTTTCGTCGCATCCCCGTGGTAAAAGTCCGCCCCGTACTTCTGAATCAGGATGGAACGGTCCCAGGTATTGAAGCCCTTCAGCATCGAGCCCGAGGCGTCAAACAGATTGCCCAGCTTGTTCGGTTCCCACCTCCACGTGATGTCGACCGTCGCCCGCGTGGGATGGATCATGTGTACCGCTGTCACCGCCGCCAGCCTGCGCTCCGCCAGCGGCACCGAGTAGACCGTGGTTCCGTCTTTCTCCGTCCCCTTGGTCACACCCGGTATCTCCTCCAGCAGGTGGTTGCCCTCGGCGGTCAGCTCCACGGCCGCGATGGTCTTGTATTCTCCGGTAGCCTTGCCGATCCTTACCAGGCCCGCCTTCTCCAGCAGCCGGTAGTGTGGATCGTGAGGCTTGGCATCCACGCTCGACTTGATCACACCGGTGTGGAAGCGCAGCGTCGCCGGCCCCTGCGCCTTGAGCACCGCTGCTGCCACTTCGCCGGCCTCCTGCCGGGAGAGCGTCTTCCGGCTATCGAGCACGTAATACCCGGCCACTCCCACAATGACCAGAATCAACGTAACGATCAGCAGCAACGGTACGACTGAGGACTGCCTTTTTTCCATCTCCAGTTCTTGTTCAAACATGGCCATCCCTCCGCATTCGCGTAGCCGGCTAGCCCCTGCCGCTACCCCTGTTATTGTGGGAGGAAAGCAGCATAGCGCGATGTGATCAAGCTCACATCAGGCTGTGCTCGCCGGCCGGACCCGGTCCCCGTTCGCTGCCTCGCCTCGCCCTCGGCGCGCTCTGCCCTCGTCGAAATTGCGCTATACTCTGCGGTTGTAGCCGATTCCTGTAAATTCCTGTCTGCGCCCGGGAGTGCCCACCATGCGTATCTTTCGCCTCGCAGCGTCCCTGCTGCTTTGCTTGCCGCTGGTCCAGCCGGCCGGTGCCGCCGACCTTAAACCGGAAGAAATCGTCGCCAAGCATCTCGACTCCATTGGCACGTCCTCTGCCCGGGCCGCCAAAACCCGGGTCGTCGAAGGCCCCGTCACCTATAGGATTCTGGTCGGGGGGGCGGGCAACCTTGATGGCAAATCCGTGCTCGTTTCCCAGAATCAGAAATTGCACTTCATGATGAAGCTCAACAACAACCTCTACCACGGCGAACAGTTCATTTTTGACGGGGACCGGGATGAAATTTCCTTCAGCACCGCCAAGCAGACCCGCTCCCAGTTCGGAGAATTCGTGCGCGTGCAAGACGTTGTGCTGCGCGAAGGCCTACTGGGCGGCGTGCTCTCCACAGCCTGGCCCCTCTACAACCTTGACACCCGCAAGGCCAAACTCAGCTACGAGGGCATGAAGAAAATCGACGGCAAGGACCTCTACCAGCTGCGCTACAAACCCAAAAAGAGCACCGACGCCGACATCCTTCTCTATTTCGATCCCACAACTTTCCGTCACGTGGAAACCGTCTACACCATCAGGGTACGTGCCCAGCTGGGCAACATCGATCCCCAGATCGCCAACGCCGTCCCCGCTAACACCGGCGACATTGGTCCAGTCCCCCCACCCACGGGAGGCGTGGTCGGTGAGACCAATGAAACCGCCACTGCTCGCCAGCAGGAAACCCGCTACCGCCTCGAAGAGCGCTTTAGCGACTTCGAAGCCTTCAACGGCCTGACCCTGCCGACGCACTACACCATTCAGTTCAGCCAGGAGTTGGGCAACGGACGCACTACCGTCTCCGAATGGGCTATCGTTGCCAGCCAGATCCAGAGCGGCGTAGGAGTCGACGAGCGCAACTTCCAGGTGAAATAGTCACCCCGCCGGGAGCCCGGAGCCGGGAACCGATTTCCTGTGCAACAGTTTTCATTTCCGCGGCTCCCTGCATCCCGGGTTCCGGGTCAAGCACCTTAAAATAAACGGGTTACCGGAGCCGGCTTCTGGTCCCGCGATTGCCCTCTAATCCGGCAAGCGGACGGGGCAGCTCACCTCTTCTCGCTGCCCTGGAGGACGGCGACAATGCCACTCCGCAAGACTTGCTCGCTGTTGCTGTTGCCGCTGCTGGTTTCTCCCGCGCCCCTGCCTGCCGCGACCGCGCCTTCCCGCGTGTCCGTTCCGCGAATTTCGCTCGCGGCTCGTGAAATTCAAGTCTGGATCTCGGCGGTTCACGCCGCCCAATTCGCCACCGTGCCGCACACTTCGGCACGCTCCGGTTGCGCCGCCACGCGGCCGCCTGAGGCGCTGGCCACGCCCAACCCGCTGCTCGATCAGCCTGATCCGTTGCCTCGAGTCACGGTCACCTTCATCATCGGTACCGATGGCCTGGTCCATAGCCCGCTGGTCCTGGAGAGTGCGGGGCCCCAGGAAGACCGCACCGTGCTCGATACGGTAAGCACGTGGCGCTATCGCCCCGCGTTGTGCAATGGCGTCCCAACGGAGGCCGAAGGCAAGATCGAGTTTTCCAGCCGGCAGTAACTTCTTTTCGACTAAAATGGCCGTCATCGAATAACCGTGGATCCGCAGCACAAACCACCAGCATCCGGGAATCCGGAATCGGACGGCGCGAGCGAGGGCGAACTCGCCCAGAACCCCGCCGTCGATGAGTTCTTTACCCGTCTGAGCTATGACATGCGCCATCCCCGGCCCGGCCAGGAAGGAATTGCCGCCGCCCTGCAGGCGATTCAGCGGATGGCGCTCGAAGTCGATGCCGAGGAATCCGCCGTGAACGAAACTCGACCCTCCGCCACAGGCCGCACCTGCCAGGTTTGCGGATCGCCTAACCGCCCTCAGCACCGATTCTGCGCCAACTGTGGTGTTCCCCTTGAGGACTCTCCGGCTGTGGCAATTCCCGCTGCGGAAGCGCCTCCCCAGGAAACCAGCGCCCCGCAACCCCGCATTGCACCTGCGGCCGGCGATCACCACTATCACCACCACTACCATCACCACTACTTCTCGAGCGATGGCACGGTTCCTCTGGCTTCGGCCGAACCGCGGGTCGCGCGCGACGGCCGGGTACGCGCTCCGCTCACCGGACCCAACCTCAGCCGCGCCGAAGCTGCGGTCCGCCAATTGACGCGCGATCTGGCCCAGGCCTGCAACACCAGGCAACTCGACGATGTCGTCAGCCTTTACGGATCCGATGCGGTCGTCTTGCGTCCGAATTTTCCTATCGTGCGGGGTAGTGCCGCGATCCGTGAATTCTTCTTCGCTGCCCTGGACGCCGGGCTGGGCGAGGTCGAGATGGAGCCGCAGCGGGTGGAATTGTTCGGAGACGTCGCTTACGAAGCCGGACGCTGCAAGATGCTCCTCCCCGTGGCCATGGGCAAACGGCGCGAGGAGCGCGGCAAGTATCTGATTGTGTGCAACCGCCAGAACGGCGGCGAATGGAAAGTGGTGGCCGATTGCTGGTCGAGCGACCTCAGCCTGGCCGCCGACCTAAAGCCGCAAACCCCGTCCCGCAAGAACTCGTAATCGGTCCCGCGAAGGGACCGGTGTCCTCACCTGCCCAGCCGCCCAAGTGCGCCCAGGATTCCTTTCGCGACGTGCCCGCATTTGCTGTGAAGCCTTTTCCCGGGAGGAAGACAACGAGTGCCCCTACGCCGCCACGCCCAGCTTCCCCAGTTCGACCCGCAACTCGTCGACACCATCCATTTCGATCGTGTGCATCCCCAACTGCCTGGCCGATTCCAGGTTCAGCGGACGATCGTCAATAAAACAGCACCGCTCCGGCGCCTTCTGCGTGATCTCGAGCGCCAGGCGATAAATCCCCTGCTCCGGCTTGCGCAGGCCCACGTAGCAGGAACTCAGGAACAGAGAGAAAATTTCCTTCAACCCGAAGGCCGCGATGCGATAAGCGTTCAGTTCGGTCGATTCGTTGTTGAGGGTGGCCATGAGATACTTTCCCGACCGCGCCAATCCGCGCGCCAGGTCAAGGGCGGCCGCATCCGGCTGCGACAGCAAAAACATGAAATCCTTGAATGTCTCCCGCGAAAAAGGACGGGGGCGGTAAAAGATCGTCCGGTCAAGATACTCATCGAGTGAAATCTTGCCCCGTTCAAACGACGACACCAACATCTCATGTCGGTCGCCAAACTCCACCGCATCCAGATGAAACTGGCCAAGCGCGCGCTCCCGCTGCGCGCGGTCCCACGCATTGGAGAGCAACACCCCCCCCAGATCCCAGAAAATCGCGCTGATCTCAGGCAAGCCACTTCCTCCCATCGCGTTGCTGCAAAAACCACATTGAAGAAAGGCTAACGGTACCCTTGAACTCATGTCCTTTCCGAAGTCCCGGCCGCCCCTTCGCGCCCACACGCTACCGGCGATAGATGCTGGTTCGGGGATGATAGTTCCGCCAATCGAACCAGTAATCCTTCAGCAGCGGCAGCGCCTGCAGGCACTTCCCCATCGATGGCCCTGAGATTGCGCAACCCGCGAAGTTCCATTCGCTGACGGTGGCAGAATCGATCAACGCCCAGCCGCTCTCGCTCTTGTTCAACAGCTCGAGGTCGGCGCCGTCAAGCTGGGCTCCTGAAAGCGCGCACTGACTTTCCGTCGGGCCCCGCCACCAGCACCACCGGCGTTCCTCCCAGCCGGTCCTCGACGGGAGCGTGCGCGAACACCGCCGCCAGGGGATAGGCCCGGCTCTGGCCGTTGATCTCCATACCCAGCACCACGTCGCGCGACTGCAAACCGCTACCGGGAAAGTCGATCACTGTGGGCAGCTTCTCGACTTTCGGCTCCCAGTTGGTTTCGTACTTGCTGGCATCTTTCGTGACCGGAG
>Ga0126383_10002279_pt1 | contig 12331 bp, 16 predicted proteins | sample PanSoiMetPlot_35_FD_96882 | JGI IMG/M metagenome (GOLD analysis project Ga0126383, IMG submission 96882) | Tropical forest soil microbial communities from Panama - MetaG Plot_35 | ecosystem: Environmental > Terrestrial > Soil > Tropical forest > Bulk soil | place: Panama | collected 2016-02-17
CAGCCCTCGCAGCAACTGGGCGGTTTGGGAGTACACACGCAAATCGTGCGCGAGGGTGGTGCCCCGGCCGCTGGGGGATGTGCCGGTCGGGGCCTACGATTCAACCCGCCTGTTCGCCTTCGATTGGCCGTGGCGCCCTGATCATCGACGGAAATTTGTAAGACGAGTTCCTCGAATTCCGCCAAATTACCTCACTGGCGCGTGCGTCGGTTTGCCGGCGGGGCCAAAAACGCCAACCGCGCTGATGCGACAGCACGTTAACGGCAGCCCGGACGGGCTCAGGTGAATATCCGCCGCGATGCTTGAACGAAGTTGACTCCGGACATCCTCCGCGATCGGTGACGCGCACGCCCAACACGGCAAGCCCGCATTTGGATTCACTTCCGGCGCCGGTGCGGTGTCACGCTGAACGAGCGTCACATTGCTGCCGCTGGCACGAATACGTGCGAGCACGATCTCGGTCGCAAACGCAAAGAACTGCTCGCGCAGCAAAGGATTCTCGTAGTCGTTTAAAGACAGCGCACACAGAAATGCCGAAGTGCCATCCGCCAACTGGTAATGGGCCTGCTGCTGTGTGTCGGTTTTGAGAACGACAACGTCGCCGATTTTGTTTTCGCTCATGCGATGCTCGACTTCAATCGACGCGCGGCGGCGGTATATACGGCAGGCGGCGGGCCAACGCCTGCAGTATAGGGTTGCCGCTGCTTGCGTACCGTTCGCGTGTAGTTGCGCGGGTCCACTCAAGTGCAGTTCTGGCGGCGAGTTCACGTAGCTCCGCGACTCGGACTTGGATGCGCGCTTCGAGCATTTCAGGACTAAGCGGCATCGCTGTGGCCATCCTCAAACAGCGCGCGCAACTCGAGCGTCGGACCCAAACTATTGTCAGACATCTTCGGCGTGGCCCGAAAATTTTCGCGATCTAAGATCCAGCCCGTGATGGTCGCGCCCATCGGCCCTCGTGGACCCGCAGAGCCAGCGATGCCGCGCGAACCCTGACGCGCAAACAATTGCCAACCGCCGCCCGGAAGTGGCCCCGGATCGTTGCGTCGCGCAATGAACGAGGCGCCATCATGCGCAACGACGTCGCCGAGATTGTATTTCGCTTTCGGGTCGAACGTGCCGCGGATACGCATCGCGAACGCCTGATCGATCGCAGCCTTCATTTCATCGCGAAAATCACGCTGCATCTGGGCGATAAGCTCACTCAGTAGGTCGTTGAGATAATCGCGCTCCTCCATGAGCCGAAGCTCGAGCAGGTTTTGCCACGCGCCCCAACCGGCGCCGCGATCGTCGCCCGCGAGCACGAGCCTTTGTGCACGCCGCTCAAGCTCGGCGATTCGGCCTTCGAGCAGATCAGCGGTCATGGCGATTCTCTCCGTCTTACTCTCGCGATGGTACGCCCGCCGCGCGTGGCCGTCGAGACAAACCCAGATGCGGCCCCGGAGCAATCAGGCCAAACGGCTCACCCTGCTCCGCCCAAGCAATGGCCTGCGCCAAGTGTTTAAGGACGTGCCGGTGACGCAGGATCTCGTCCGCCAAACGCTGCGGATCAGCGCCGAACTCGGCAACGACCTGATCACGGCACTGTTGTTCTGCCTGTTCACGCTGCTGTCTGTGGACGGCAATTCGACTCGCACGCATACGTCAGTGTAGCGCTTCAACAGCGCTCTCCGGAAGCTCAACTCGCTGCTGACCGCCGAGCAGCGCCAACAATACCAGCACGCGCTCATGCGGCCGCTGACCGGCGTAGAGTCCGAGTTGCCCGCTAAGAGGCCCATGCGTGACGCGCACAGCCTCGCCCATGCGAAATTCCTCGCGCTTGGGTAGTTCGACTAGGCCACCGCGTTCCCGCGCTTTGATTTCGGCGATGACGGCGTCAGCCACCTTTGCCGGCCTGATACCGTCCATGATCAATCCGATAACCCCGATGCTCCATCTCGCCGAATGCCACTGCGCCTCGATCGTGAGAAAACAATAGCCAGGGAACAACGGCGGCCGAACCTCGACCTTGCGGCCGTTAAGCCGGCGATGCTCGCGCAGGCGCGGCAGATAGGTTTGAAAACCCACGCGGGCAAGGTGAAACAACGCAACTCGCTCCTGGTGCGGCGCCAGGCGAGCGACGGCCCAATACGACACGGATCAAACCGCCCCGAACTGGCGGCGATCGCGTCCGCCTTCGCGCGGATCCGGAGCGCCGATCGGCTCGAGGCTCGCGAGCTTGCTCGGCCGCGATTGCAACCTCCGCGGCTGCCCGGTTCGTGGATCATCAGGCGGATGGAAGAACACACGCCAGATGTCACGCACTGTTCTGTAAGCCTGCCCCTCACCCTCGCACCCCACCAAAGCGCTTTCCGCCGCAACTCGGAACGCCGCGCGATCGCCCGGCGCGAGCGGAGCCGCCAGCCTAGAAATCATGGAATCGTAGTCGGAAATTTGAGACGGAGATGTTGCCATGTTGCGATTCCCGTGAGAGACGTGAATCGCTTCGTGAACTTACTGTTTTCAGGAACCTCCCACTCGGCCCCGAGCTTGCCAGCGGGGCCTGTTTTTTATTCCGGACCCGCCGCCGCTTCCTCCACCAGCGTTGCTGGTAACGTTACCGGCTGCCGCTTCCGCCGCCGCCGCGCCGATGCCGACCAGCGGCGCCGCAAGCTGTGCGGGACGTCAGCCCAGTCGAGATGTTTTCGGCGAGCGACAGGATCCTTGATCGCGCTCGCCCGCTCGAATTCCTCGCGCCAGCCGGCAAACAACTGCTCACATTCCACCTCGCCCAGCGCGTTCTGCTCGAACAGATAGCTCTGCTGGCAGTGATAGCCGGGCCATTTCAGGCCCAGGCCGGGCGCTTCGAGGTACCACCACGCCATGGGTCTTTTGCCGTTCGTCGCCCACAATCTCATGCAGACGGCGCGGGCGCGATCCCAGGCGACGCGCAGTTCGTCCTCGTCACGGAAAAGGCTGCCGTTGTGGCCAACACCTAACCACAACTCCTGCAATTCGGAGAGGCTCAACCCGCAGCTATCGATGTCGCTAGCTGTTGCGCGCGGCACGGGCAGCCTCCCTCACCAGTTGCTGAAAAAGGAAATGCCGCGCCTTGGACTGGGCCGGACGCGTGCCGACTAGATCTGGGCGACCGATCCAACCCAATTCCAGCCCAACGGCGTGCGAACTGATGCGCCCAGCCTCGATCGCATCAGCCAGGAAACCCAGACCATCCGTCCGACGGAGACGGGCAACGATGTATGCCTTTGAGTTCCCGCGGTAAGGCATCGGCACGCGGATGATTCGGGATGAACGAAGGTCGCATTAACCTCATAACGCCGAGGTCGCCCTCAATGCAACCTGGCGCTGGCTGCGATCGTCGAGCGCCTGACCGCCTCGCGGAGTCGCGCTGCCGGCGCCAAATTCAGCCTCAGGGCAGAATATGGCGAAGTCCTGGTCCCGCGCCTGGCGCTGGATGCGCGCGACGGGGTGAACGTGTCCCGTTTCGGACACACGTGTCCGATTTGGCAACCCGACTCCGCCCGGCTCGCTCCGCGCAAATCCGTCACATTGCAGTCTGGAAGGTCCAATTTGGCCCGCTCCTCGCGGACTCGCGCTGCCGGCGCCGATGCAGGATCAACGTAACAGGTCCGTTACGTTGATAGCCCTCCCCAAATCTGAGCCGATGTCCTGGCGCCGCGCCTGGCGCTGGCTGCGGGCGACGGGGTGATCAAAAATCGCGGGCGCGGTTTTTGGGGTCCTAGAACTGCGACCCGTTAAAAGAATGGTGACGGACCTGTCACCATTTCATGGCGGCGCGCCTGGTCCAGAATTGGACACTTTCTGTCCAGAATTAGACAGATCCGTCACTGGTCCGTTACGGGCTAAAAAGAGGCGTCACGGACCCGTTACACCACTCCCGCCTCGGCGGGTGAAGTTTGCCGACAGTACCGTCAGAATTCTGACAGTACCGTCGGCATTCCCGAAAAAGTATTGTGACGGTTCCGACACAATACTGCCCGCTCCTCGCGGCTCTTCGAGACGTACCGGACCCGTTACGTCTCTCCTGGGGGCGCTGGCTGCGGGCGACGGGGTAAACCCGGACAGCTTCGGACAAATGTCCGAAGGTCACGCTAGGGGACGGGACAATTGTCCCACCCCCTGTTTCAATCCCGTTTGGCTGAACGAGCGCGCCCAACCAAAAAGCCTCTGGAATCAACGATCGGCCGAGCACCACGGCGCTCGCTCCTCGCGGACCCACCCGGCGCTGGCGTTATCGGCTCAAAAAAACAAGCATGCTTGTCATCGACATCGCTGATCGTGCACGGCGGGGCAATGCGCGCCGCGAGGAGTCCCAACCGAAATATTTTCGGCCGTACGCCCCCGTAGCAATGAACCGGTCTCAGAACCTGCGGAAGGGCGTGGCGTGCGCCATCCGACGCGGGCCTTACCTGACAGCCTTCCGACGCGACGACGCAATGGCTGGCCGTGCTAGCGGCTCGAGGCGCTAGGGATGGCGCGCAACACGGTTCAACTCAGATTGCCGCGCGCTCTGGATTGCGCATCGTACATTCGCTCAAGCGCGACGCGCTGATGACGAGGCAATCGCTTTGCAGCCAGCCTTGCCACGCGTTCGGCTTGTTCGACGGTGTCGCAAGAAAACATGACGAAGCTTCGCTCTTTGGTCGCCATTTCGCAGACGAAACGAAGCCAGTATTTGAGTTTTTGATTGCGCTGCGGTCGGTTCACGAACGCCGCAGGCTCGCCGTCGGCCCCGATGACGCAATACTGTAGCTCGCATTCTGGGATCCCGAGCCCGATGCAGGGTCCTTTGCCTGGCCAGCCATCCGGTTCAAAGCAGACGGTGTGGATCATCTCTTCGACGCCGAAGCGCCGCGTCATCTCCGGTTGGAAGCGGGTTGTCCAATCCATCGTTTTGCTCCTCTTGAGGGGCTCGGGGAACCGTACCCGCAAAACACCATAGGGCGGTGAGCGCACGCCTCTATAGGAAGACTAGAGTCTTCCTTATTCCTATGAATGAGATTCTGCGGGTACGGTTCGAAAACGGGGCAGTTACCCAACAACCATGCGCGTTTGTTGCGTGTGCGGAGGTACGCATTTTGGCCCCTTTTTTTACCGGCCTCGGCGGCTCCGTGCGGGACCCGAATTGGCGTCTTTTTGAGGGTCATTTTGGGGGTGTCGCGAGCCAGGCGTCCGCCTTGCCGCCTTTGATGCGCTTCACAAGGTGGTAGGCAGCCAGGTCTTCCAGCGCGCGGCGCACGGTGTTGGTCGGCAGCAAGAGTGCCGCGGCGATGTCCGGAGTTTCGACCTGGACGGGAGCCCCAAACGCGTCCGTGTTGGCGCACAGATATTCGTAGGCCTGCCGGCGCAGCGGCGGCGTCGAGTCCATGGCGATGGTTGTGATCACCTTGAACGCGGTCTTGCGTTTGAGGCCGAGCGCGGTAAGGCCGGCAAGCAGTCGTTCCAGGCACAACCCAATACGAGCGGGGCCTTCCGCGCCTGGTATGGCTTCGATCTCTCGCGTGCGACGATCGCGCTCGACCATGCCGCGCAGGCGTACCGCGAGCGAGACAATCCGGTCGAATTCCTCGTATTCGTCGCTATCAACGGTGAGCGCGTTTGGGGCCTGCAGCGGGGATCGGGCCGCGAACAGTTTCGTGACGGCGGTCTTGAGTTCGTTGCGCATCTGGGAATTTCTGCTGCCAGCATGCTTGAAAGAGAATTCGAGTTGCCGCTTGCTTTGTTGCAGGCGGCACAAGAGGTAGCGGTCACCCATCTCCGAGATTGTGGTGTAATGGCTATCGATAACGCCGGTGACGCCGAACAGCAGGCCCACTTTGCCCTTCCAGGTCGCGGTTTTGCCGCCGTCGCTACCGAAGCGGCGGGTCCATGAGCCGTCGAAGATCTCACGCAAAGCGCCGAGCGTTTCCGTCTTGGTGTCTTGGCGCATGCTCAAGATCGAAGTGAAGTCCTTGAACATCAGGATTCCGAATGCGCCAATCTCTCTGAGGAGTCCGCCTCTGGCGGTGGCGGCTTGTTGGTTTCTTGGTGTTCCTGAAAGCAGCGCGGCAGGCGTCAGGGTTGAAGCCTGGACCACGTGAGGCAGTCCGGTGATAGACAGTAGCAGTTCGGTTTTTGCGCTCGATGGTGGCGCTAGCAGCCCGAGCCAGACCGGGTCACCTGGCAAGATGTTGGCGGCGAGCGCACCGAGCGTGGCGTAAAGCGGCGTAGGGTTTGGCAGCGCGAGCCACTTGCGAAAGACCGAGACGGTGTCGGCGATGGTATAGGCGGGCGCCGCCGCCTGTGTCGCCTGCTGCGGCTGCGGACCTGTCTTAGCCTGCGACGGCCCTTGTTGTGCCCCTGGCTGTGGACCTGGTCCCGGCTGCGTCCCCGGTTGCGGCTGTGGAGCCGCTGTGGCCGCTGCTGCTGCCGCTGCTGCTGCTGTCGCCGCCGCTGCGGCTGCCGCTGCCTGCTCCTTCGCAAGCTTCCTGCCGGCCGAGGCGACCGCGCGCGGGATATCGTCGTAGCGTTCCTGCCAGCGATCGTCGCGTGGCGCTTGCGAGGCGTCCATCAGCATGCGCAACGTCGTGACCACCATGACTTCGGGCGTACCGCCGCGCAACAGCTTCATCGCCAAGCGCGCGATCGAGTGGTGCAGGTTTTTGCCCGCCAGGATATTGCTGCCAAGCGTATCCCACGCGCCGCCGGGTTGAGCCGCGGTGTTGCTTGTAGGGGGCGGCGTCGGTGCCAGCGGCTCGAGCAGCGCTAGCGCTTCGTCGAGGTTGAGTTCGACGTCAGGATTGCAGGCAATGATTTCAGTAAGCCGCGGGGTGCTCTTACGATGCCAACTGCCGGCCCACCGGATCGGATGACAGATTGGAATCGACGTCGGATCGGCATTGACGAGGTCAGCACAGATTTGCCGCGCGCGTTTGAGCTTGGCCTGCTCCTCCTTGCTGCGCGCCGGCACGGCTATTCGCCAATGCAAGTGAAGCTTATCTTGGGTGACCCCGTTGCCGTTGCTCCACACGCCACCGCTGCGAACGACCACGGTCGCCGGACCAAGAATGGCTTCGAGCTTTGCCCGCGCGGCTTGCGGATCTGCGTCGCACTCGACGGTGATGGTGAGGCCCTCAACGATATCGTCCTCGGCCGCGGTCTTGTCATTGCCGAAGGTCGCCAATGGCGGAGCAAACACCACCGGCTTGGGATTCAGCGCCGCGCGCCGGGAATCGTCTTCGGCTGCGTCGACGAGGAATCGTAAGTTGTTCTTGATGACCTTGATCGGGGTTCTGCGGAAAATGTTGTTGGAGCCTTCGACGAAGGCCCGCAGCGACACGAATCCGGTTTGCGCGTGGCGGAAAAGCGCGTCGACAAAGATTTCGATCTGATCGCGGTCGGGCTCGAGCAATGGCATGGCTCACGCCTCCCGCGATGCTTGGTATTTTTCGATCAGTGCGCGCCGCGCGAGGCGCACCGTGAGCAATGCAGCGGACAACATGCGATCCTCCCGTCATGCCGAGCTTTGGTGTGGATCAGACGCATCTGTTGACACTCGTTTTGCTCTGCTCTGCTCTGCTTTGGCGAACGACAGGACTGGTTGGATCTGCGCTGCTAATGTTGGACGAATTCGACCTCTCTCGTTTGCTTAGGTTTGAGTTTGTTGCACTGTTCAGACTGTCATCCGCATCCCTCCACGTCATGCCAGCGGCCCCAAACGGTTGAGCGTTTGCGCGAACTGTCGACGACGAACCAATCTGGGTCGTTGGTCGGCCTGATCGGGACGCAACTCCACGAGTGCTCCATCGCGCGATCGTCATCGGAGAGCGGCACGATGGCGTCGGCCGTGACGCGACGCTCGAGATATCGGTGACGAGGGGGGCGAGTCATAGCGCGCTCCGCACGATGGATGCGGGCATGGGGCCGCAATCGCGGGGATCATCGAGCGACGCGGCTGCTCTGAGACTCGCGTTCTCATTCTCCAACCGGGCGATGATGCCGCGTTGCGTCTCGAGCGTGTCTTCCCACTGCTTGTGCTTGGCTAAAAATTCGCTGAGCGACATATCGCCGCCGGTCGCTGTTGCCAGCTTCGCGCGTAGCTCGTCGACCTCGCGGCGCAACTCCTCGATGATGCCCTCTTGCGTCCGGGCTTTGTCCTCAAGCTCACGCAGCCGCGCGAGCTTGCGCTCGGTCTCGTCGGCGCTGTGCTCGCCGGCGGCACGGCGGTACTGCCGGATCATGTTGATGACGCCGTCGAGCGCGCTGCCGAGGTCGCCGAAGAATGGATGAGCAGGGAATTTCTTCCAGAGGTCTTCGAGCTTGAGCAAGGAAGCGACGAGGGGACGCATCGCCGACTTGGCGACGGCGACCTCGTCCTTGATTTCGTAGCCGGGAATCTCTTTGTAGAGGTCCTCGCGTTCTTCGTCGTCGATCTTGCTCTGCACTTTGCCCGCCTGCCGCAGCCAATGCGTCGTCCACGCTTGGTAGTTCGTCGCGCGGATGTTGCCTTCGATCAGATGCTTGGCGAGATCGACTTGTTGCTCGAATGTGATGAACTTGCGCGCCGCTTTGGTGTTCACGGCATGCGCGAAGGCGGCAATCTGGTCCTCATTCGCGAATAGTGCCTCGGCTACCGGGTTGATGGCATAGCCCGACTTCGACTTTGGCCGGGGCTCGGGCTCGCGCTTAGCGATCGCGGTCGTGACGGCGTCGCGCGTCTCGGCGACCTTCTGCTCGAATTCCTGCTCCGAGAGCGCGCCGAGTTGGCGCGCCTGATGTGCGAGGTTCTTATCGATGCCAGCCTCAGCGAGCGTTGGCTTAGCACCGGGTTTTTTGCCAACCCGGTGGTCGCCGCCACCTTTGTTTAGGCCGACGGTAGCCTTCTGCGCCTGCCGCATTTCGTCGAGCCGGCGTGTCGCCCGCATGCGAAGCTCAACGGCATCGGCCTCGAGATCGCGATTCTTGGCTTGCCGCGCGTAGCAGGCCATCGCCATAGCCTGGTCGCGGATGTCCTTGACCTCGTCGATCGCGACGGCGTCGGCGAGCGCCCTGCAGGCGGCGTCGTAGCGGGTGAGTTCGGCCGTCATGACACAAATCCACCGGAGGCAGCCGCGGCTACGCCTGCGAGCGGGAGGCTCTGCAGTAGGGGGTGCCGCATTTGGCGCACTGGCGCGGCTCCGCTGGGGCTATCCAAGCGGTGCCAATTGAAACGCCGGCGGTCGCGGATGGGCGGTCCGCGCTCGCTGATGGCCTCGGCGGCGTCTTTGGCGCGGGGCAGATTGACGAGGTCGGAGAGTTGGCCGTCGGGCCAGGCGATTCGCCACATGCCGGGCCAGTCGTGGTTTGGCAGCACTAGCGCCAACGGTGTGCGGGCGTGGCCGTAGCGCAATGCGAAGGCGGGACACGCGGCGTTAATGGTGAAAGCAGCGGGCTTGGTGAGCATGGTGCGGTCCTCCGTGGTTGCGACGATCCCGGAGTTCCGCTAGAAGCCGTCGTGCCAGACTGACTCCCAGCTTCCTTCCGGGAAGCTCGAAAATGCGACGCCGCTCCAACCAGGGAGCGGCGTTTTCTTATGCAGCGGTCTCGGTGGTGGTGACGTCGGCGCGGGCGACGCGCTCAGCCTTACGGGCGCGCCGCTCGGCGGTGTCGCGTTCCTGCTCGCGGCGCCAGTCCCGTTCGGCCTCTTCGCTGATCAAAACGCGGCCGTCGAGTTCGATCTCGCGCGGCCCTCGGCCTTGCCGCTTGAGCTTGTAATACAGGCTGATGCTGATCGCGTTACTTTGGCAGAAGGACGGGACAGTATGGACGTCGCCCGGCTTCCGGCGTTTGCCGTGGCGCTTGAACGCCAAGCGAGGCTTAGACGGAGGTTTGTCGTGGGGGGATGATAACGGCTTGTTGTCGGGGGATGGCATGGTTGGCCTCCGGGCAAACTTGAGGCCAATCAATAAGCATCACAAAAGCGCTGCTGTAAAAATGACGGCTTAAAAAAATTTTTCGAGCGTCAAGATGACATAGGACTTTTCGGGAAGCGCAACCCCAATTGCCGGGCGTTCTCGCGCTCGTCCTGTTCCCGCCGAATGACGTCCCGCAGAGCATAAGGGCTCGGCAACTCTTCCTCCCCCACAACTTCTCGGATTGCGGCCAGCAGGAACTCAATCAGCGGCCCATACGGCGCCCCGCCCCAGCTTGGAACCGAACAAGTCAGTTTCGGCGCGCGAAAGTCCCAAAGCCAGGCGGTGCAAAGCTGATTGTAGAGCCACTCCTGCTGGACGTTCCGGTGCCCCCGATAGGCCCGGCGGATGGTGCTGGCGGTGAGCCACGCAGCCTCGGCACGCTGCCGTAGTGCGGCAATGCTACGGAGATCGCGCTCGGTCCTATAGTCGGTCCGCCTCGGCTGATTGGCGGAATCTGAGGCCACATCCTCGGGCACGAATGGCGAAGCTAAGCCGGCAAAAATGGCGTCGACTTCATCATGGGGAAGATCTGGCAGCCAAGCCTGCCGATAGAACTCCGCAAACGCCCCAAGATGGGTCAGCATCCGCTCGGATCGGTGAAGGGCGGCGGCCACGCGCTCGCGATCGTAGGTAAAGACCGGATAGTCCTTGAACAGGACCTTCGACAACCGCTCCCGCGTCCCGGCGTCGGGTATAAGCGGCGGCTTGTGCTGTCCCGCGGCGGCGCAGATCCTCGCCCAAGCTTCATCGGAGAGCGCATCCGCCACAGTCAGGACCGCAGCGCGACGACGTTAGCGACCGGGCTCGCCGGCGTGGTGTCGATGAGCGCTGCGCGGATCAGATCGTCGGCGTGATGCACAATGAAGCGACCGTAATGGCGCTCGATGATCGCGGTCGAGGTATCGTGCCAGTCGGCAACAATCTTGATCGGCGCACCGCGGAGCAACGCCCGGCCGATCGACGAATGCCGCAAACTGTAGAGCGTCGCCCCGGCTGGCAGTTTGGCGACCTTGGCAGCGCGCGCAAACGCCTCACGGTGGTCGGCGATTCGCGGTTGCCACGCGACCCCATCAGCGCGGGTAAGAAGCGGGGCGCCCCCCGGCCGGCCAGCGGCAGCCTTACGCAGCAGCGCCGCCAGAGCCGGCATCAACGGCACCCCCACGTGGCCGCCACGGCCTCCGCCGCGCCCCTTGTGGCTCGCCGGCACCATCAGTTTGTCGCGGCGCAAATCGGCGACCGTGCAGCGCGCCAGTTGCGAGCTACGCGCCCCGACCTCGGCATGCGTTTGAACGTACAACCCGAATTGCTCGCAGATGTCGTAGGCGGCGGCGACCACCGCCTGCACCTGCCGGTCAGTCAGCACCGCGTCGCGCGCCGTCACCGTATTCGGGAGCGCCTCGAGCCCGACCTTCCATGCTTGCGCATTGGCGGCGACACGGGTGTCGAGCTTAGCCGCGAGGTTGAACGCGGCGTGCGCCGACTTAAACATCCGGTTGGCGGTCGCCGGCAACATGCCGCCCTTGATCAGGGCATCGCGCCAGGTCCGGAGTTGCTTGCTGGTTACCTGCGATAGCGGCTGCGCCGCCAGATGTGGCGGCAGATGGTGCGTCACCCACCGTGCGTTGTAGGCGGCGCGCCCGCGTCCGGCCAAATCGAGTTCGTAGCTGGCAATCGCCTCAGCGATGGTCACCGGCCGATCGGCGGCGGCGTTGGCATCGCCACGAGCCAGCGCGCGGCATCGGAGCGCGGCTTGCTCGTAGTTGAGCACCTTCTGCCCGTCCGCCGGTTGCTTGTCGTCGGCATGCGCAAAGGCGTCAGTCCAATACGTGCCGTCGCCCTTGCTGGCGATCACAATCCACGCGCCAGTACCGGACTGCGCCGCTCGGTAACCGAGATGGACGCCGGGTAAGAGCCGGACCTTGTATGGCTTGCCGCGCGGCTTGAGGCGGGCGCGGCCGCCGGCGGTCTGCAGCAGGTTGGGGCGGGGCATGGCGGGGTCCTTCGTGTCCAGCCACTGTCCAGTTTGTAGGCCCGTGGCTGCAGGTGTTTGTAACTGCGTGCAGCTACAAAATAGCGCAAAGCTACGCCGCCGCAAGGCTTTCTTGCAGTCGTACACAGTCACAAACAGATGGAAAAAGAGGGCTATTACTCTTATAGGGTACGTGTGTCATCTCAATGCCGGTAAGCGTCTTGAACAGTTCGCCGTAAAGATGGTGGGAGGCGCCGACGCCGCCCGAGCCAAAGCTCAGCTTGCCCGGATTGTCCTTCGCGTATTTGATGAACTCGGCGACGCTCTTTACCGGCAGGTCATTGTTGACCACAAGGATGAAGGGCAGATGCGCAAGCATCGCGATCGGCTGGAAATCCTTCACCGGGTC
>Ga0126383_10002280_pt1 | contig 12331 bp, 12 predicted proteins | sample PanSoiMetPlot_35_FD_96882 | JGI IMG/M metagenome (GOLD analysis project Ga0126383, IMG submission 96882) | Tropical forest soil microbial communities from Panama - MetaG Plot_35 | ecosystem: Environmental > Terrestrial > Soil > Tropical forest > Bulk soil | place: Panama | collected 2016-02-17
TACCGACGTCGCCTACAGCTTCCAGTACGAAACGGAGGGGACGCGGCTGACCTTACAGGTCACGGAAGCTGACAACCTGGTTTCCACGCGCTTTGACAACTTCGTCTGGTACTCGGACGAGGAACTGCTGGCCAAGCTGCGCGAGCGGGTGCCGCTGTTCCACGGCCAGCTCCCCATGGCGGGCAATCTTCCCGACAAGATCTCGGATGCTCTGCAGGCGCTCCTCGACGAGCGCGGAGTCGAGGGGCGCGTGGATTACCTGCGCTCTGCCGCGAAGGCAGATGGTCCCATCGACGCCTTTGTCTACATCGTGAAAGGTAGCGACATTCGCATTCGCAACGTGGGCTTCGCCGGCGCCGGCGCTACCGAACTGCCTCCTTTGCAGGCTGCCGCCAAGCCCATCGAGGGCGCCGACTACGCGCGCTCCATCCTGCGGGTACAGGAAGACAGGAATCTGTTGCCTGTTTATCTCGCGCGCGGGTATCTGAAAGCCAGCTTCGCGGACGCACAAGCCAAGGTAGTCACCGACAGTTCGAAACCCACGTTGGTCGACGTCACGATTCCTGTCACTCCCGGCGTGCAGTACAAGACAACTGACGTTCAGCTCTCGGGCGCGAATGCCTTCCCCGCCGCTCAGCTTCGGCCCATGATTCGCCTCGAGACGGGGCAGCCCGCCAATGCAGTCCAACTCCTGGACGATCTCGAGGCGATGAAGAAGCTGTACGGAACCAAGGGATACATGGCTGCATCATTCGACCCCGCTCCCGAAACGGATGACGCGCAAGCCGCGGTGAAGTATGTGATCAAGATTCGCGAAGGCGACGTCTACAAAATGGGGGAGCTGACCATTGAGGGCGTCGACAAGCAGACCACCGCCCGGCTCCAGGAAGCCTGGCAATTGCGCGGCGGCGACCCTTACGACTCGAGCTATCTGCGGCGCTTCATCACCGATACGGCTCGCGATATTCAGGACATGGGCGGCTGGAAGATCACCAGCCATGAAACCCTCGACGACAAGGACAAGGTGGTGGATGTCACCATCCACTACGATCCCAAGACGTGCTAGCGGGAGTTTTCCACAGGGTGGAAGACGATTTGCTATCGAGTTTCCCCAAAAAAAGCTGTAACTATCTTTCGCTTTCGCAATCTCTTAGAAAAGGTGGGTTATGCGCCCGCACAGCAGCAAAATCTACAGGATTTACGGTATTGCACTAAGGAGACTGTTCCATGAGATTCAGTACGCTGAGATTCGCTGTTCCGCTTTCCGCCTTGCTGTGGTTCGCAGGACTTACCGTTTCGCCGGCACTGGCAGCCGACAAGGTTCAGACGTTCAAAGGTGAGGTCAGTGATAGCATGTGCGGCAAGAAGCACATGATGGAAGGCGATGCCGCCGGCTGCACACGGGCCTGTGTCGGTAAGGGCTCAAGCTACGCGCTGGTAGTGGGCGACAAAGTTTATACCCTGGATACGAAAGACAAGGCTACACTCGATGAACTCGATAAGCTCGCCGGCAAGCAGGCCAACGTCAAGGGTACGGCCAACGGAGATGCGATCGCGGTGAGCTCGGTCACTCCGTAAAGCGAATTCTCCGGCGCAGCCCTCCCCCCTATCGCGCCGGGTTGAAGGCGGGAACCTTCCAAGCGGGTTCCCGCCCTTTTTGGTTTGCGCACCTGAATTTTCATATTCCCTTTACAATTCGCTGTGTTAGATTTGAGCCCGAATCCAACTAAAAGCCATCGGAGGAACACGAATTGGGCAAAGACATGGTCCCCAAGAGGATTTTCTTTACCAAGGGGGTCGGGAAACATCGAGAACGTCTTACATCCTTCGAATTGGCGCTGCGCGACGCCGGAATCGCCGCGCAAAATCTGGTCCGCGTTTCCTCCATCTTCCCGCCGCAGTGTAAGCTCATCGCCCGCTCCCAGGGATTGAAGTACCTTCACCCGGGCGAGGTGGTGTTCGCTGTGGTTGCGGAAAATTCCACCCATGAGCCGCATCGCCTGCTAGCCGCCAGCATCGGCGTGGCCATCCCTGCCGACCGCAACACCTACGGCTATTTGAGCGAGCATCACTCGTTCGGCGAAACCGAAGATACGGCCGGGGAATATGCCGAGGAACTGGCCGCTGAAATGCTCGCCACCACGCTGAACGTTGAGTTCGATCCAGATCGCTCCTGGGACGAGAAAAAAGAGATCTACCGCATCTCGAACAAGATCGTGCGCACCGCCAACGTCACCCAGTCCGCCGTGGGGGACAAGCGAGGTTTATGGACGACGGTGATCGCCGCGGCGATTTTCATCTTCGACTAAGCTGACTCACAAATAGTCTAGTGATGGACCACGGAAGACGGGCGTCCCCGCACGTCCCATTAGCACAAGGGCCTTCCGCAGAAACGCAGAACAGCTCGCTCTCCGCGGAGAGAACAAGGAATGTTGTTGGCCGGGAAGAAGCGGCGCGCGGCTTACTTCTGTTGCGCGTCGACGATGTCTCCGCTGTCGACCTGCCCGAGGGTGACGTCCTCGACTTCCCCGCCAAGAAGGCGCCGGAAATTCACGAAATAGGAGGGCAGGCCTTCGGCCTGCAGAATATCCGCATTGTCCATCAGCATGTAGTGCAGGTGGGGGATGAAGGCGTCACCGGCGAAGCCCAGTTCTCCGATCTTCTGTCCCGCGCTCACCTTGTCACCGATCTTGACGCCCACACTGCCCGTCTTCATGTGGCCGAAATAGCTGAATTCGCCGTTGCCATGATCCAGGACGACGTAGTTCCCGCCCATGATCTTGTAAATTTCGCTCTCGGGAATGTCGGCATAAGCCACTTCCTTGCCCTGGAAATCGTTCTCGGGAACGTCGTTCGCCACGCCGGCCACGGTTCCGCTGGCGTCTGCGTAGATGGGAGCACCGTAGCCGTACCAGTTTTCCTTTCGGTAGGGCGAACCCTTGTACATCTCACCCTGTTCGTTCACCGGACAGAAATCGTAGCCATAGCGAACCGGATTACCTTTGAGCTTGAGCCTTATTACGTCGGCGCTGGCGGGATCCTGCCGCCGATGGTGCGCGTAGAAATCGTGCCCATCGAAGATGATCGTGCGCTGGAGTAGGGGCAGCGACAGGATCGTCTTGTCCGCGTAATCCTCGGGGACCACGCTCACCTCGGCATAGTACTGATAGTCGAGCGGCGTCGCGGTCTGGTATCCCGGATCGTTGAAGAAAAACCTGTAAGTCATCTTCGCCGGCTTGATCTCCGGTCCGAATGTGTAGAAGGGATTGAAGATTCCGATGCGACCGCGGGCGGAGACGTCCCGCTCGATCATGCTCATGCCCGAGGGATGCCCGTTTTCATCGAGCTCGCGGCGCAGGATGAGCTTGCCGCTCTTGTCCCACACCGAGATATTGAGGCGATTCAGGTGCAGCGGCCTGGCGCCCGAGTTTTCCAGGATGAAGTCGAAATTCAAGAACTGGATTGGACCGCGATGTTCGATCAGCGGACGTTCCGGCCGCACCAGAATCCGCACCGGCGCGGTAACTCCGGATTCGGGAACTTGCGAGAAACAAAAACAGGAAGATAAAACACAAGCCAACAAACACCGCACGCGCATCATCTCCTCCTGGCAAAAGGATGCCGGTAGCTGGTGCGAAACGGGAGGAAGAGCAGCTCCCCGAACAGTTCGCCGGTAGAGACGCACGTTCGATCCCTTCCTGAGGATGAAATTGCAGAAATGGTTTACTTCTTCGCGCCGGCTTTTTCTTTCTTGTTCCTTGCGAGGACCGAGCGCATGGCCCCGGCCGATGCTGTGCCGTTGCCCTTACCCTTGTCTAACCGCTCCAGCACCGCGGCGACAATCAACGGCAACCCGACGGTCGCGTCCACGAAGACTTCGCCAAATCTTCCGCCTTCGGCGGAAGGCACGAACTTGCCCCACGACACCGCCTCGCTGTACGGACTCCCCGACAGTCCTCCCCAGTACACGGGCTCGGGACAGATGCGCACCCCGTAGTGATAGCGCTTCAGGGGCACATTCTCCCCCAGCCGGCGGTGCCGCAACTCGATGAACGGGCCGAACTGCTGCGACCAGTTGCGCGGCACGCCTCCACCGATGGTCAGGATTCCCAAGCGCTTCTGCCGCAGCAGGGTCGCGGCAAAGTGCTCGAGATCCTCGAAGGGATCGAAGCGCAGCTTGTGCCGTCCGGTCGATTCCCGCAGGCGATTGTTGAGCGCCACATCGAGCCCCAGCTCGGAATCGGTGAACGCCGGCACGAAGACCGGCACCCCCTTTTCATAAGCGGATTTCAAAATCCCGCGTTGTCCTTTCGCATGCTTGGACAGGTGCTGGCCGATCACGTGATTCAACTTGTAGGAGCACACGACGTCGTTGTGGTCCCAGCCCTCCAGGATCTCCGACATCACTTCTTCCACGTCGTCGAGGTTCTGCTCCGGCTCCAGCGTGTCGTAGACCCGGTTGTAGCCCTGTTCGTAAAGCTCCTCGTCGGGGACACTGGGGTCATAGCGGAAGTGAGCGCGCCCGGTAGCTTCGACCAGCCCGTGCGCCATCAGCGCTCCGGTGGAGACGATCGCGTTCACGATGCCTCGATCAATCAATTCGGCGATGATCAGCCCCTGCTTGGCGACGGTCATCGCCCCGGCCAGCGTCATCACCTTGAAACACTCTTCATCGCGCGCCATGGCCTCCAGCACGTCGGCGGCTTCCCCCACCTGGCGTCCGGTGAAGGCAGTCTTGCCCATCGCCCGCACCAGGTCGTCCACGGAATGCACGCTATTCAGGTCCAGGGGTTCCAGCGGAATGAGCCGGTCCTCAATCGGATTATGCAGTTTGCGCTCGATGCCCGCGCCGTCGTGATTGCCGCGTTTCACAACCCACCTCCAGAACATTGCCCCATGCGGACGAAGCACTACTTTACTAGAAGCATGGCGTTCCCGTCAGCCACGCCGGGATTTCCTCTGGTATCCTAGTTCGCGAATTCCTTCCAGGAGAACGCAATTTGCTGGCGAAGAAATTCACCGTCGCTCTGGTGCAGATGTCGGCCACCCCGGACCCGGAAAAAAATCTGCAGCGCGCCATCGACAAGATCCACCACGCGCAGGCGCGTGGTGCCCATGTCGTCTGCCTGCCCGAGCTTTTTCAGACCCAATATTTCTGTCAGCGCGAGGACGCGAGCCTGTTCGATCTCGCCGAAACCATTCCCGGCCGCACGACTACGAGTCTGGCCACCCTGGCGCGCCAGCTGCGGATCGTCATCATCGCGTCGCTTTTTGAAAAGCGCGCCCCTGGCGTCTATCACAACACCGCGGCCGTTTTCGATAGCGATGGATCGCTGCGCGGGATCTACCGCAAAATGCACATCCCCGACGATCCGCTCTACTATGAAAAATATTATTTCACTCCCGGCGATCTGGGATTTCGCGCGCTCGATACCAGCGTCGGCAAACTGGGCACTCTGGTCTGCTGGGACCAGTGGTATCCCGAAGGCGCGCGCCTGACCGCGCTGCAGGGGCCACCGATTCTGTTTTACCCCACGGCCATCGGATGGCATCCCGCAGAAAAAGAACAGTGGGGCGCAGCGCAGCACGATGCCTGGCAGACCATCCAGCGCGCTCATGCTATCGCCAACGGAGTCTACGTGGCCGTGGTCAATCGCGTCGGCCACGAAACTGGAGACATTCGTGGCAACGCTGCTCCCGGCGAGGGTCTCGATTTCTGGGGAGGTTCGTTCCTCTCGGATCCCTTCGGGCGGGTCATCGCCGAAGCGGCGCACGACAAAGAAGACCTGCTGATCGGCGAAGTCGACCTCAAACTGCTGGAGGAAGTCCGCCGCAACTGGCCCTTCCTGCGCGACCGCCGCATCGACAGCTACGGCCAGATCACCAGCCGCCTGCTCGATTGATGCCCTCCGATGACGCCTTCGGCGAAAACCGGCGCCTTCCGCTTCCCCGCCGAGTGGGAGCCTCATGCTGCCACTTGGCTCGCTTGGCCCCATTTCCGCGAGGACTGGCCGGGAAAGTTCGAGCCCATCCCCTGGGTCTACGCGGAAATCATCCGCCACCTCGCGCCCCACGAGCGCGTCGAGCTGATCGTTAACGACGAAGCTGCCGAAAAGCGCGCCCGCAAAACACTGGACCGCGCGAATGCGCTCCGCGATAACGTCCGCTTCCACCGCTGGCCCACCAACCGCGTGTGGACCCGCGACTCCGGCTGCACCTTCGTGGAAAAAATGGACGGGCGCCCTCGCCCGGCAACCACAGGTGCGGGTAGCGGCGCATCCGCCCGGCCAGCCGCCGAGCGGCGCAAGGCCGCCCTCCATTGGCGCTTCAACGCCTGGGCCAAATATCCCAATTACGAACACGATGCGAAAATCGGCGCGCTCATGGCCAAGGCTGCCGACGCCGCCGTAACGCATCCCATCTTCGGCAATCACCGCGTGATCCTCGAAGGCGGCTCGATCGACTCCAACGGGCTCGGCACGCTGCTGACGACCGAAGAGTGCCTGCTCAGCAAAACCCAGCAGCGCAATCCCAAGATGCGACGCCAGGACTACAACAAAGTCTTCGCCCAATATCTGGGAATCCGCAACGTGATCTGGCTGGGCGCAGGTGTCACGGGCGATGACACCCACGGGCACGTCGACGACATCACCCGCTTCGTCTCCCCCGACACGGTGGTCACCGTGGTCGAATCCGACCTGCAAGACCCCAACTACGAACCCTTGCGCGATAACATCCGGCGCCTGCGCGCCTCGACCGACCAGGATGGCGGGGCGCTCTCGATCGTCGAACTCCCCATGCCTGCCCCGGTGATTTTTGAAGGACGCCGCCTGCCCGCCAGCTACGGCAACTTCTACATCGCCAATGGCGTCGTGCTTGTGCCCGTCTTCAACGATCCCAACGACCGCGTCGCGCTCGACATCCTTTCAGACCTCTTCCCCGACCGAGATGTCATCGGAATCTACTCGGGAGATTTAATCTGGGGCTTTGGTGCCATGCATTGCATGACCCAGCAGGAACCGGCTGTCAGTCTTCAGTCGTCAGTCGTCAGCTAGAACCGCTGCGCGTCCCGTCCCGGCATCGCCGCCGGCGGTGGCCTGTGAAACCAGCGGCTTACTTTCTCAAAACCACTTTCCCTCTTCCCATCACAAACAAACACTCCGGAGTATCAGGCTGCACCGAATCTCCTCCCTGCGGGTTGAGGTCACTCCATGCCTTGCCGAAAGCTTCGCCGGCGGACGTCTTCTCCAGCAGATTCCCCAGGAAGAGGGTGAAGTACGGACCCAGCCGGCGCACCGTGAGCACCAGGTTCAGCTTCTTCCCGCGCCCGTCAAAACCCTTACGGTAGTTTTCTGTCCGGTTGTCGCTCGCGATCCACAATACTTTGACATCCGCGTCCGAACATGCCTCCATCAGCTGCGCGCCGCTCAACGTCTTCCCGCCGTTGTCACCAATCGTGCCTTCCGGAGAAACATCTGCCAGCACGTGCACCACGTCGTACTTCTGGGCGATGGCCTGGATCAGCTCCCCAATACCTGAAAACACCATTGCCGTTGTCGCCGGATACAGCCGCTTGTACTGCTGGCTGTCGGAATTGATCTGCGCACTGAAGCGGGCGTCGAGAGTGCACACCAGCACTTTGCTCCCCACCACTTCTTCTTTGCGGAAGGAATCGAACAGACCCATGCTCCATCTCTCTTAGGAAGGGATTCGGTAGACGAATATCTATTTCCGGTATTGCGTCGGCTGCGGACCTTTTTCCAGGGTCTCGCGGTCCCAGATGGCCCCCTCGCGGGTGTAGTTCGCGAGCTCGAAATCCTGGGTCAGTTCCAGAGCGTCAGTCGGACAGGCATCTTCACACAACCCGCAGAACATGCACCGGCTCAGGTCGTAAGTGAAGGTGGTAAGCTCCTTGCGGCGCGTCTTCTCGTTGCGTTCGCTGGTCACCACGATCAGATGCTCAGGACAGGCCAGCGCGCACAAGTCGCAGGCGATGCACATGGTCTCGTTGGTATCGGGATTCACGTTCAGCCGCGGCGCTCCCCGGTAACGCTCCGCGACCTGCGGCCGCTGCAAGGGATACTGCTCGGTGTAGATTTCCTTGGGATGTTGGTACCCAAACGTGATCTTCAGGCCCTGAAGAAGGTCAACAAACAAGACTTTGCGCAGCAGGCTCGGCATTCCCATATCGCCGTAAGCATATCATTAGGCAGCAACTTCCGTCAGCCCGGAATCCAAACCCTCGTGGCAGGGAACTTTCGCGCGGGCTTTGCCGTAACCAGGAGATAGGAGTTGCTGATGAAGGGGTACTTGGCACAACTTCCGCCGCTGGCCTGGGTTGGTCTGACGCTCCCGCTGCTTTACGCTGCTCACCTGCTGCTGACCATGCTCGTCCACATCGTGCCGCCCTCGGTCTCGAATTTCCTGGGAATGTTGTAAGAGCCCCAACTGGCGGTGCAACATCCTGTAGAGACGGCGTCTCTGTTGTACTCACCCATCCATTGGTTTGCTAAAAAAGACGCAGCGAAGGTGCGTCTCTACAGTCTGGATCAGAGCGCTGTTACCGCACCTCTACGGTTCCCGCGGCGCCTTCGCGTCTTCCCTTACCTGCTGCATGTGGGCCTGCATCGTCTCCCGCGCCCGCGCCGCATCGTGCTGCTCCACCGCTTCCAGAATCCGCTTGTGATGATACTGTCCGCGCTCCGGGCCTCCGCCCACGAAATACGTCCGCAAGCGCTGCTCGCGCAGCAATCCGACGATCGAATCAATGAGCGACAGAATGATGGGATTTCCCGCCGCCTCGGCCAGCGCCAGGTGGAAGTCAAGATCACCCTCGATGAACGCATCGGCATCGTCGCGCGAGCGGTCCATCACCTCCACCGCTTCCCGCAGCGCCGCAAGGTCGGACGCCTGCGCCCGCAACGCGGCGATCGCCGCAATCCCGGGCTCCAGAATCTCGCGTAATTCCGCCAGGTGCCTCGCCCCCTCCTGCTGCCCGATCCTGGTCATCAGATCGAGGGACTGCCGGATCGCCTGCGACGTCCCGTTGGTTACGAACGTCCCGCGTCCCGAATAGGCTTCGACCAGCCCCTTTTCATTCAGCACGCGCACCGCCTCGCGCACTGCCGTGCGGCTCACCCCAAACTGCTGAGCCAATTCGCGCTCCGCCGGCAACTGGTCCCCGGGCCTCAAAACACCTCGAGTAATGGAATCTTCAATCTGCTGGACAATATGTTCGTAAAGTCGTGAGGTTTGAACCGCTTTGTACAAGGAACAGTCTCCCGGTGGCAGGGTAAAGGAAACGCCTGACTGGTAACTATATCAAAGGCGGCGGTAAGCGGTAGAGTCACCCGACCACTGTGGGGAAATCCGGAAAGCCTCCGGGGTTCCCACCCTAAAGTCCCGACTTCTGGGACGTTAGGGTGGAGTTGTCCTGCATCGGGGCCTCTTAACTCGGCGACAGCACCACCAGGTGGAACGTCCCGGGCACCATCTTGGGCCGCGGGTGCGGATTGTCGGCCGTAGGCGCCGGGCGTTCCCCAAACTGCGCCGCCGGTAGATAAATCTTCTTCGTCTTGGGATCAAGCGCCATGGTGCGCGCACTCTTTTCCGTGGTCACGGTTTGTGCCACGGAATACTTGTCGGCGCTCTCCTGTTTCACAACCGTCAGCGTGCCGGAGCCGTTGGAGGAAAACGCGAGCTTCGTGTCGGCATCGTAATAGGCTGCGTCCGGCCCGTCGCCGATCGGCACCGTGGCCACCACTTTGCCCGACGCCGTGTCCACCACCGCCATTTTCTGGTTGTCGCAGACCGCAAACAGCCGCTGGTTGGCCACGTCGATCGCCAGCCCGGAAGGTTCCTCGCAGGGAGCAATCGACCAGCGCGCCACCACCTTCAGCCCCTGGGGGTCAATCTTCACAATCTCGCTCTTGTCCTCGATGTTGGCGAAGACATTGCCCTTCGCGTCGGTGACGGGGAACTCCGGCTTGCCGCCCAGCGCAATCGTGCCCGCCACCTTGCCGCTGGCGGCATCGATGGCTGTCGCATCGCTGCTTCTTCCGTTGAAAGCGAACACCCGTTTGCTCGCGGGATCGTAGAGAATCCCATCGGGATTGGTGCCCGCCTTGACCTTGTCGATCACCGCGTGCGTCTTCAGGTCGAAGATCACCACGTTGTCAGAGCCGCCGTCGCTGATAAAGCCGCGGTTGAACTCCGGCGCCAGCGCGATCCCGTGAATGCGCTGCATGCCGTCAATTTTGCCCACGACCTTTTCCGAATCAAGATCGAGCAACTCGACCTGCGTTCCGTGCGATACGTAGAGCAGGCGGTTGGCTCCATCGGCCAGCAGATAGTCCCATCCCCAGTCGCCGGGGATGGGAATCGTGCCGGTGACCTTGTACTGCTGCGCATGAAGCGCTGCCGTAAGGAACAGAAGAAACAGACTGAGAGCGGAAAAAATGCGCCTCATCGAACGGCCTCCGGGAAACAGAGAATTTGGGCTCCCTGATTCTATACACTCAACCTGAAGGCAAACTTAATATCCGCCGCATGCCGCCTGACCCTCACATCAGCTGTTCCAGGGTCAGAAACATTTCGTAGGTTGATCCCGTCGGATCCCCATAGTGGACGGGACCGCATAAGTGATTGGCGTTCCCGCTTTTGCCCAAAAGGTCACAGGCGTTCGTTCGTGCGAAAAACGATCTGTAGGCGCCGGAATAACGGTTTACACATTTTTGGAATCACATGTGGGCGAGTAGTCCATCCACTGAGAGAAGACAGTTGTGCCGGAGTTCATGCCGAGTGTCGAAGGAAGGTTGTGTTCACCATTATTGATAATACCCGACGGCGCAGGCCAGCTCTCCGACCCGGGTTACGAGGGCTACCTTCGGTACGAGCTGCTGTTCCGAACCCGGCTTTGGGAACATGTAGCTGACATCGGTTATCTCACCCTCGGACTTCTGCGCCGCGGTGTAGAGCTCCAGACCAAACGGTTTGCCGGTGGCGTCCTTCAGATCCATTGCTTTCTGGCCGATTAATTGAGGTTGATTGACATCGGCAACGAACCTGCCATCACCGACATTGAAACAGTATGGATATAGGTCCTCGTCCAGAAATCCGCCTTCTCCCGTATTGAACATGGCCAGCGCTTTGCTCTTGTCCGCCTGCACTGCCGCAACCGCCCTCGCGAGCATCGCCATTGCCTGCTCCGGGGTCGCGGTCTGGCGCGGTTTCATGACGTCTTCATAAACACGCGCTATTGCATCCGGCCCGGTGCTGACCTCGCCACGAAACGGATTGTCGAGCTCGGCGATGAGGAAAATAACCAAACCAAGAATGCACGCAAGTGCAGCGCCCAGGATCATGTGAACATGGACTTCCATGTCCTGCATCCAGATCAGAACGATGTTTATCGCCGCGCCAATAGCGACCACCCACCATAGGACGGTTGGCAGCCCGGTGGTGACATTGGAAAGCCGCGCTTGGCTGAGCTCATTTCTGTGAACGCTCTGCCGTAGAGCATCCTCATAGATGATCTCTTCTCTTTCGTTGCTCGGCTCGAAGTCCAACAACGTTCTGATGAGCAAGCCGGAGCGCACGGCTTCGCCCTTCGGCACGATGCCCTTGCGCTGCTGCGCCCAGCCTTCCTCGATCGTGTAGCGGGTATATTCGCGCAGGCGCTGCTGTAACTGACCGCGGATCGGCTGCGGCAGACTGCTGATTTCGCGATAGAGCGCGGCCAGGCTGGAAGCTTCATTGGTGACAATGTCGCCGACATTCGCAAAATTCTGGTAGGTCGCGACCGCGAGAAGGCCGAGCAGGAGGCCGAAGAGCACGAAGTAGCTCGACAGCGCAAGGCCAACCATTTCGTTCGCGCGTTTTTCCCGATGAAGCCAGGAATGAACCGTCGCGCGCGTCAGAAAAATGCCCACCCAGGTGAACGCGACCAACGTGCCGCAGAAAAGAAGACCGATGACCCAACCCGGATAATCATAGATCCAATACATCATGCTGCACCCCAGGCTCGGCCGCGGCACTCAAGTACGCTCCCAATTGGACAGCTCGCGAGAGGGGCCTGCGGCCCCTGCGGCTAAGTGGTAACGGTGGACACTACCACTTCACGCAAGCTCTGCGCAGCGCTCGTCGCCCCGTCTGCCGCGGTTGCGTTTAACTTCTAGGCCACTACCACCCTCCATGACGGTGGCGCCCCGCGCCTTGCAGGTCGCGTTGGCGAGCAGCGGACCGAAATAGGCAAGACACGCCGCGAGACTTTGATTCGCTCGATATCGGACACAAGCTTCTGCTACCTTCGACGTGACTATTAGTAATTTGA
>Ga0126383_10002281_pt1 | contig 12330 bp, 12 predicted proteins | sample PanSoiMetPlot_35_FD_96882 | JGI IMG/M metagenome (GOLD analysis project Ga0126383, IMG submission 96882) | Tropical forest soil microbial communities from Panama - MetaG Plot_35 | ecosystem: Environmental > Terrestrial > Soil > Tropical forest > Bulk soil | place: Panama | collected 2016-02-17
GCCTTTGCGAATGATCGTTTCCGCAAAGCGCTCCATTTCCTCGAGTTGCGGACTGAATTGGAGCAAGACAAGGTCCACGCCGGCGGATTCGAATTGTGCGAGGCGCTCCGCTACCTGCTCCGGCCTCCCGACCAAGCCCGAGCGCAATCCCCGATTCGAAACAGAATAGTCCTCCAGGGAAACGCGTTGCTCGAGTTGCGTGCCCGCGAGCCACTGCTGGTAATTCGCGTAGCCTGCGGCGGACTGCTGCACGTCGGTAATGCGGCGCAGCTCGTCTTGCGCTTCGCGCTCGGTTTCGCGGACGATGGCATAGCCCGCAACGCCAAACTTCAGCGGCGGTAGACTGTGCTTCGCGCGTCGTGCGCGCAGATCTGCGATTTTTTCGCGTACGCGCTCAGGCGGATCCCCGTGCATCAAGTAGGCGTCGCACTTTTCCGCGATCAGCTCTTTGGCGGCAGGCGACTCGCCTCCCGCGTAAAGCGTGGGACGTGGTTTGGCCACGGGCTTGGGCTCCAAGACGTTATCTTCGACGCGGTAATGCTTCCCCGAATAGGAAAAATGATCCCGCTTCCATACGCCGTCAAGAACGTCAAGCCACTCGCTGGTGCGCGCGTAGCGGTCGTCGTGCTGCTCGAACGCCACCCCATATTTTCGCGCTTCGTCGGCCCACCAGGAAGACACGACGTTCAGCGTGAGGCGTCCGTTGCTGATGTGATCGATGTTAGCCGCCTGCTTGGCTAACAAAGCCGGCAAATGAAATGTGGGCCGCACCGCGACCATCAGCTCGATGCGCTCGGTGACCGCAGCTAGCGCGGCAGCCGTAGACCACGCATCCAGGGAGTCAGCTTCCACACCCTTGATGTCGTTCAGATTGAGCTCGGCAATCAGCGTCACGTCGAACCCAATTTGCTCGCTTCGTTGCGTGAGCCACTTCACGTAGGCCCAGTTTGCTTGCATGTTTTCGTTTTCGACGTTGCGAAGCCAACCGCCAAAAACAGGCAGCCAGTATCCATACCTCATCGTTGCCCTCCCGTTGCGGCGACGCGTTCCGCATCCTTTGCCTCGTGCCGCTGCGCCTCCGCAATCAGATAATCTGCCAGCCGCGCGTAAGGATTGAAGCCGATCACGCGCATGGGGTCCGCGACAAAATTGGAGAGCGCGTTCACGTCGTAATAAAGCTGCCGGCCGGTGCGCTCGTCAAAAACGTACTCGATGCCGCCGACTTCCACTCCCGCAAGCTCGACGATGCGCTCGACATCCTCAATGACCTTCCGCGGCGGATCGTAGCCTTCCACCTTCATGCCCGTTTTTGGCGCATCCACAGGGCATGCGATGCGCGTCAGTTCCTCGCCTCGCGTGTTCTGGCAAATGTCTGCTGGACAGAGGTTGAAGCTCTCACCGGTCGTGTGAATTCGAATGGCGTAGAGGTATTTGCCGCCAAGGACCTCCACTCGTGTGATGATTCCATCGCACGCAGTGAACGCTTCCTGCACCAGCGCGGTGGAATCGATGCCAAAGTAGACGCGATTTGCTTCGACTGCGGCGCGCAAGTGGTCCGCAGAGCTGAAGCGTTCGATTCCTGCTCCGCTCCCGCCGATGTTTGGCTTCAACACAACGGGGTAGCCGATGGCCTCCGCGGCCGCCAGCGCCTGCGAGGGGTGATTGATTACCCGCGCCTTCGGGTATGGCAGGCCCAGCTTTTCCAGATTAGTGAGCTGCTGCGCTTTGGAAATCTCGTGTGCGAAGCAGCGGTAGCCATTCACCACGCGCACGCCCCTTGCTTCGAGGTGCGCGAGATAGTTCAAGGTATAGAAGATTCCGTGCGCCAGCCCGCGCTGCCACGCCGAAGGGCTCATGCGGTTGAAGAGCAGCGAATACTCCCGCTCCGGCGACGCTGCGTCGTAGGAATGATGCCGGGCATCAATCTTCAGCCAGTTGGCTCCGCGCTCGTCGAGCTGCTGAAAGAGTGGCCGGAACCAGTCCGGATGCTCGTAGTAAATCGCAATGGGCTTGTCCAATTTGTGGCCGTTGCTGCTCATTTCCCTGCCCGTCTTGACTGTCTCATTAGATGTGAAAGGACTGCAAGTCGTTCCCCTTTATTCCCTTGCGAGAAGATCAGGGCGGTTGCGCCGTGTTTTTTTCATCGCCTGCTGCCGCCTCCATTTGGCGACTTCTGCGTGGTTCCCGCCGATAAGAACTTCAGGCACTTTCCAGCCCCGATATTCCGCGGGGCGTGTGTAATGGGGAAAATCCAGCACGCCTTTGAGGGCTCCCGGTTCCCTCGCAAAGCGTATAGTAGTCGCACTCGAAGAGAGGCTGACGGAACTCGCGCTAAAAGACTCGTTCTGCGAAGAAGCTTCGTTTCCTAACGCACCAGGGAGCAGGCGGGTGACGGCATCCATCACCAGCAGCGCTGGAAGCTCACCCCCACTCAGGACAAAGTCGCCAATGGAAACCTCTTCCGTCGCAAGATGCTCGGCCACCCGTTCGTCTACCCCTTCGTACCGCCCGCAAATCAAAATGATTCGCTGGAGCTGTGAATACTTTCGCGCCATTTCCTGATCGAAAAGTCTTCCTGAGGCGGACATGAGCACTACCGCAGTATGTGGATCCGCCGTGCTCTGTTTTGCCGCATCGCCCACACTGCGGCCGAGCAGTGACTCCACGGCTTCAAACAGCGGCTCCGGCTTTAGCACCATGCCCTCCCCACCGCCAAAGGGCCGGTCGTCCACGGTGCGATGGCGATCCCCGGCGAACTCCCGTAGATCCTGAACGTGCACCTGAATTAGGTCGGCCTCGTGCGCACGGCGGACAATTCCGTAGTCGAGTGGTCCGCCGAAAAACTCGGGGAAGATGGTGATGAAATCAAATCGCATGGCAATTCTTGGCACCTAGGATTATGCATGGTGATGCTCAGCAACGGAATTGCTGATTCTTAGTTTAGGTCCCGGAGCCCTTCTGGTAACACCACGTCGATGCGGCGAGCGGAGGGGTCGATCTTCGTGCAAATGTCTTCTGCCAGAGGAATCAGCAGTTCTCCCTTCAGTGTGTCCACTTCCAGAATGGGTGTTCCAGCCATTTCTTCGCCGGGGAATTGAACATCGCGCACCGTACCGAGCAAAGCAGGGGCCTCCCCGAGCGAGCACGGCGAAGATGTTAGGATGGTCGGCCTTATTGGTGTTTCGAAGACGCTGCAGCCGATGAGGTCTGAAACGAAGTACTGTCCTGCGGACAGAGTGACGCGTTGTTCGAACGGCAGCAGCACCTCAAAGCCGCGCAGTTTCTCTGCTTCTGAGATTGAATTCACACCTTCGAAATGAAAAACCACTTGGCCGCGGTGATTTTGGCTTAGCCAACACGATTTCACTCCAATTTGCCGCGGCTCGCCTTCGGCCTGAGTATTTCCCAGAAAGATTTCGCGCAATTTCGTGAGCCGTTCGGGAAAATCAGTGAGGATTTCTGCGGCAACTTCGCCCTTGTTGCCGCGCGTACGAAGAATTTGCGCCACTAGGACCCATCGTGGAGTGTCAGAGCTCAATGGATGTTTGGATCAGCAGCAGCCGCCTAATGGAAACCACCGCGGGAACATCAGTCTTCGAGAATCTCCAGCGTGAACCGCTTCTTCAGCTTCATCCCTGCCGCGCCCAATAGAGTTCGCACCGCCTTGGCCGTCCGCCCCTGGCGCCCGATTACTTTTCCCAAGTCCTCGGGATGCACGCGCAACTCGAGTACCGTCACCTGTGATCCCTCGACGGATTTCACCTCCACTTCCTCGGGATGGTCCACAAGAGCCCTGGCAATTGCTTCGACCAGCTCCTTCATTGGGCAACTCCGCTTGAGCTTATTTCCAGCGGCAAATTAATGCGCCCTTCAGAAACGGTCAACGCCTCACTGGCACCATGGGGTAGCCAACTGTAACCGCCGTGGAACGGCGTCCCGGGCGACGCGGCACGCGCTTTTCAGGGAGCTGGGATGTGCGTTTACGCGATCTTCTGTTGACGTAGAAAACTGCGTACTGTATCGCTGGGCTGCGCGCCCAGGCCAATCCAGTGCTTGATGCGCTCAGCGTCAAGCTTAATCTCTGCGGGCTTCTTCAGCGGGTCGTAGGTTCCTACCGCTTCTTTGATGCGCCCGTCGCGCGACCGGGTCCTCTCGATAATCACCACCCGGTAAAAAGGCTTCTTTTTCTTGCCAATCCTGGACAAACGAATCGTGAGCACTAACTCAGTCCTCCTTAACCTTTCTATCTTAGCCTGTCTCGGTGCTTTGCCGCAAACAAAGTCTGCAAGGAAATAAGTTCGCGCGGGCTGCCCATTGCGCAGCGGGGATGGATGCAGCTGCGCCCACATGCTCACTAGGCCCTGGCCTACAAATGGGGCGTTGTGTAACCGGCCCGCAATCAATAGACTACGTCTATACCCTTGAGGTCGCTCTTGCTACCCTCCAGCAAGTTTTCTCGATTAGCCCTCGCGGTCGCGCTTTTACTCACCGGGTTGGTCATCCTTGTTGCGGCACGGGCCGGGAGGCAGGCCCACAGCCAGCTCCTCTCCGATCTCTTGCAAACGGGCGTGGTCATGTGCGCGGGGATCTGCACAGTCCTGTTAACCCTGCGTTCTTCAGGATACCTGCGTCGTCTGTGGCTGCTGTTTGCGGTCTCACTGTTGCTCGTGACGGCCGGCCAAGCTCTGGAAACCTATTACCAAAGCCTCCCCCACACGCCCTTTGCAACGCCCTGGCCTTCGGACATCGTATTCATTTTATGGGTGATTCCTGCCCTCATTATGCTGCTGCCGCGGCCTAATAAGGAGTTTGGAGGCGTTGCTTGGGAGACGATTCTGGACTTTGTGCAGGTGGGAATCGTAGCCCTAACGGCTTATTTGTACTTTTTCTACCTCACGTCGCGATGGGAAGCCGAAGGGCCGCAGATGGTAATGAGGGAGATATGGCTGCAGATGTATCGCGACCTTTTGCTTGCAGCAGCGTTTATCATCCGGTCGCGCGCCAGCAAATCGCGGTTGGTAAAAGCCCTATTTCGTCGAGTCTCGCTGTTTTTTCTTTTGGCGGCGGGCTCTTCGATGACCTACCTCCTGAGTGTACCCACGGTTGTGGGCCAGGCGAAGTGGTATGACGTGGCTTGGTGCGTTCCGTATCTTTTCGTGGCGACATTTGCTTCAACATGGAGAAAGGAAGAAGCGGTCACGGAGCAGGAACCGTCTTCGCCTGCCAACGTGAAGATGGTTTCGCGAGTGTTGCCGGTTTGTATGCCCCTGTTGGTCTTGTTGATGGCGCGGAGGATTGCACAGGAACAAGTCACAATGGCTTGGACAGCAATAACCGCTTCCTTCATTGTTTCTATGGGCCGATTGATTTTGACCAATGAGAAACAGTTGCGCATCGCGGACAACTTGCGCAGAGCCGAAGGAGCCCTGCAGCAATCTGCGGAGATGTTCACGACGGCATTCCGGTCGAGTCTGGACGCCATCAGCATCAGCCTGATGCCGGAAGGGCGATACGTGGTAGTCAACGAAAGTTTCTTACGCATGACGGGCTACACGGAGGATGAGGTCCTGGGCAAATCAGCCGCGGATCTGGGATTGTGGGCCGACGAAGAGCAACGTCAAGGGATATTGGCAAGGCTGCGCGCGGGCGCCGAGATAAAAGAAGAAGAATTCTTGATGAGGACAAAGGTTGGAGACATTCGAACTGCACAAGTCTCCGCCGCCAGAGTGCAACTTGGAGACAAATTTGGGATTCTGGGAATGGTACGAGACGTAACCGACCGCAGGCACGCAGAGGAGGCGCTGCGAGTGAGCGAGGAGCGCTTTCGGACTTTGGTGCAAGACCTTCACGTCGGGATCGTGCTATTGGGCCCCAAAGCGGAAACACTTTTTGCAAACCGCGCCGTGCTGAAGATCTTTGGAGTACAAGGTGAGCAGGTGGCGGGCAAAAGCTCTGCCGAGTTTGACGCCACGGCGATCCGGGAAGACGGAAAAGAAATGCCATTTGCGGAACGGCCCGCACCACGTGCGATTGCCACGAAGCAGCCCGTTTACGGAGAAATTGTAGGATGGCGGCGCCAAGACTCTGACGAGGTCCTGTGGACCCTCGTGGATGCTATCCCACATGTTACCCAGCAAGGGGAAGTGCTGAACGTAATTCTTTCGATTAGCGACATCACGAACCGAAAACGAGCCGAGGAAGCGCTGCATGTAAGCGAAGAACGCTTCCGCACACTTGTCGAAAACTTGCATGTGGGCGTGGCCTTGCTCGGACCCAAGGGTGAAATCCTATTTGCGAACCCCGCGGCGCTTGAGATCTTTGGGCTATCGCTAGACCAAGTCCTGGGGAAAACTTCAAGCGACTTTGGACTAATGGCGTTCCGCGAAGATGGGACAGAGATACCCTTTGAGATGCGCCCAACTCCCCGGGCTTTAGCCACCGGGCAAGCTATACGTAACGAAGTCATGGGGTGGCGACGTCCGGGGTCGGGCGAAATGTTTTGGATTTCTGGAGAGGTTGTACCCTTGTGGAGCAAGGATGGTAAGCCAGACAAGCTGGTTGCCGCCTTTAGCGATATCACCAAACGAAAAGAGGCGGAAGAGGCACTTCACCAACTTTCGGCTCGCTTGCTCCGACTGCAGGATGAGGAGAGGAGGAGAATGGGGCGAGAGCTTCACGACAGTCTGGCCCAGAGCGTGATGGCGGTGAACCTGGACTTGGCCCAAGTCGCGCGATCCCCGAAACCGCTCGGCAAACAGGCGCGGCATGCGCTGTCCGAGGCCCGAGGAATACTGCGTGAAATGTCCCGGGAAATTCGCACGCTTTCTTATCTTTTGCATCCTCCGGTACTCGACGAATTGGGATTGGCATCCGCTGTAAAAGAGTACGCGCACGGATTCAGCGAGCGCAGCGGGATCGCTTTAGAAATTGACATTCCGCCCGGTTTTCCGAGGATGCCGCCCGAGGCGGAGATTGCATTCTTCCGCATCGTGCAGGAAAGCCTAGCAAACATCCAACGGCATTCAGGAAGCTCAACCGGAGGGATTCGTTTGTGGAACGGACAAGGCCGTGTTCAGCTCGAAATCAGCGACCGCGGCCGCGGCATTACTCCAAAATCTCAGAGTGAAGGCACGGAGGCATCAAAAGCTTCGCGCCTGGGTGTGGGGATTCTCGGGATGCGCGAACGAATGACGCAACTCGGAGGAACACTTGAAGTGCAATCCGATCCTTCCGGTACAACAGTTCGGGCTACAATTCCCTTAGTACTTGAGGGCGCTGATGCCACCCCTTCGTATTCTCGTGGCGGATGACCATCATGTTGTTCGAACAGGACTTCGTGCTCTGCTGGAGTCCAAGACCGGGTGGCAGGTTTGCGCTGAGGCCTCGAACGGTCGAGAGGCAGTGCAAAAAGCCGGCGAACTCCAACCCGATGTGGCCGTGCTGGACATCGGTATGCCTCTGTTGAACGGCGTCGAGGCAACGCGCCAGATTCGCAAAGTTTCGCCCGGGACAGAAATCCTGATACTGACCATGCATGATTCAGAGCACATGATCGAGGGTGTGTTGGAGGCCGGGGCACGCGGGTACATCTTGAAGGACGATGCGGACAGAAATCTGCTTGCTGCCGTGGAAGCTTTGCGAAGACACAAGCCTTATTTGTCGTCGCGGGTTTCTGCCGTCGTCTCAAAGGCAGTTCCCCTCACCGGTGCGGAGGGCGAGCGCCCATCCCGTCGCTTGACTCCGCGCGAGCGTGAAATCGTGCAATTGCTTGCGGAAGGAAAAAGCAACAAGGAAATTGCCATGTACCTCAACATAAGCGTAAAGACCGCAGAAACCCATCGCGCCAACATCATGCTCAAAATGAACTTCCACTCGGTGACCGAATTGGTCCGCTACGCTGTGAAGAATAAGATCATCCAAGCCTAACCCTCTTTTCGAATAATCCTGGCTGCATATTCCCAGCCGCTTCTCCTTTGGCTGCATCCCTGCCGCAGAGGTCTACAGGAAAACCCCTAGGGAATCTGCTGAATTTTCTTCAGATCCGGACGCGTGCACTCTTTTGTTACAGGTGTGTTACAAGCTCGTCCGCCTGTGACCCGGAGTCTCGGTGATCAAACCCAGTGATCGCACCATTCGCGTTCTTGTGGCCGATGATTCGGCAACGGCCCTGGCTTGTATTTGCAAGTATCTGGAGTTCGAGCAGATGTTCGAAATTGTCGCAACCGCCTCGGACGGTCTGCAACTCGTACAAAAAACAGGACGCTTGCGGCCCGAACTAGTGCTCGCAGATCTGAGCATGCCTCGGCTCAATGGGCTGGAAGCAGCCACGGAACTCCGCAGGCTCTATCCCGACCTTCGCATAATCATCATCACGCAACTCAGCGGGTTGTCTCTAGGGGAGGAGTGCGTGCGATGTGGGGCGGATGGTTTTGTGGAAAAGAGTCAGATGCCAGAAAAATTGATGGAGGAGGTTCGCAGACTTTTCCCGGGAAACGCCGCCCTCGAATGCTAAGTGGGGTAGCCTGACGCATTTTGAGGGCGGCGTGCTGTAGTGGAATGACAGGCAAGGGAAAGCAAAAACGGAGTTATGTTGTCGCGTTCGTATCAAATCTTGTTCATCGGCAAACATTCTTCGCATGAGCAGCAGCTTTTGAAAATGTTGCCAGACACGGAGGACAGAGTCTCTTTCGATGTCACAACGGAGAAAACCTGGCGATCGGCGCTGCCACAGGTTGTTTCTGACAAATTCGATGCGATCGTTTGGGATCCTTCCTCCCATAGCAAGAACGAGCTGAAGTTTCTTAGAGAAATCCGGTCCCAGGACAGTGGTGTTCCCGTTTTGGTCCTCGTTTCTAAGAATCAAAAGCAACTCGGAAAGAAAGCGCTTGAGGCCGGCGCTAGCGACTATTTGCCGAAGGAAGCAGCAAGCAAAGGACTGCTGCCACGAGTCTTGCGATACATCATCGAAGGAAACCGCGCGGAGAGCGCCGTCCGGCAATGGGAACGACGATTCGAGGATCTTTTCGAAAACACCAAGGACATCTTGTTCACCTTGGACCTGGAGGGCCGAATCACCGCGATGAATAAAGCGGCCGAGGACTTAATGGGTTGGTCAGCTGAAGAGGCTCTAGAGAAGGATATAAGGAGCTTCGTCGCTCCAGAGCATGCTGCCGTATGCAATGAAACGATGCGTCGCATTGTGAACGAAGAGCCTCCGCAACACTTTGAGATTGCCATGTTGCACAAGGACGGGCGCAGAGTGCTCCTCAATGTCAGCGCGCATCTCCTCCGCTCCAAGGGGAAAAAGGAATTTATCCAGGGAATCGCGCGCGATGTTACCGAGCGGAGACAGCTGGAAAACATGGTGCGTCAATCGCAGAAGCTCGAAGCGATCGGCAGGCTCTCCGGCGGTTTAGCCCATGACTTCAACAATCTGTTGTGCTTGATCACCGGTCACACCGAGCTATTGACGGAGGCTCTGGAGCCGAACGAACGAGTGCTTCGGAGCGTGACACAAATTCGAAAAGCTGCAGACAGCGCTGCGGCATTAACTCGCCAATTGCTGGCGTTCAGCCGCAGGCAGGTTTTTCATCCTCAGGTTGTGGATCTGAACGCTATTGTCGTCGAAACGGAAAAGCTCCTTGCCAGGCTGATCGATGAACACATTGAGTTTTACACCGCGCTGGATCCCGCGCTGGGGCGCGTGTTGGTCGACCCCGTGCAGCTCGAACAGGTAATCATCAATCTGGCGCTCAACGCCAGGGACTCCATGCCGGGCGGCGGGAAACTGACTATTGAGACCAGCAACCTTGATTTAGAGGAAGACCATCGGTCGAAACTCTCTCAAATTCCCGCGGGAAAGTATGTGCTCTTTGCCATGACTGACACCGGCTGTGGCATGAGCGAAGAAACACAAGGGCACATCTTCGAGCCGTTCTACACCACCAAAGAACTGGGCAAAGGGACCGGGCTGGGCTTGGCCACCGTTTACGGAATCGTGAAACAAAGTGGCGGGTTTATTTGGGTCTACAGCGAGGAAGGCCGAGGCACGACATTCAAGGTGTACCTGCCTCGTGTAATAAGCCCCCTGACAGAAGCTCGCATTGGCGGCCAGCGCGCCGAGATCGGCAGAGGTACGGAAACCATTCTGGTCGTCGAGGACGCTGAAGCCCTGCGTGCGTTGACGAAGGAGTTTTTGACCTCCTGCGGGTATTCCACGCTGGAAGCAGCCAATGGCGATGAAGCCATCCGGATCGCTCGATCCTACAGCGGGGTTATCGATCTTCTCCTAACCGATGTAGTGATGCCACGTATGGGGGGCAAGTACCTTGCGGAGCAGATCGCCCAAATTCGTCCCCATACGCGACTGCTGTACATGTCCGGATATCCGAACGACGGGATTGTTCAGGCAGGGATTCTGGCGAATGGGGTAACGCTCCTGGAAAAGCCGTTCACCCGTGAAATTCTGTCGAAACGTGTGCGGCAAGTACTGGACGGCCCTCCGCGAGAACCTAGTCCTGGATCTTTGGGACAAGCAAAGGAACCGGGACAAAGCTCTCCTTCTTCCAGCTAGTTGTATCAGATCTTGGTAGAGAACGCCGGTGGCGGAGCGCTTGGAAAGAAAGAAGGAAAAAAGTGAACGGAGAAAACAAAGTGGCTTCAAAAAAAGTGCTTCTTGTGGATGACTCCAGCACGGCGCGCTTGGTTACCCGCATGATTTTCAGCCAAAAGTCCAACTACGTGCTGCTTAGCGCTGTGGATGGCAGGGACGCCGTGGAGCGAGCCCGCGCGGAAAAGCCCGACTTGATCCTCATGGACGTCATGATGCCGCGCATGACCGGACTCGAAGCTTGCCGCGTACTTAAAAAAGACAAAGAAACCAGCAACATTCCGGTAATTCTTCTGACCACCCGCGGTGAAGAGTCGTTTGTGCGGGAGGGGTATGAAAGCGGGTGCAGCGATTACCTGACGAAACCAGTCAACGACGCTGAGCTTCTGGACTTGTTGAAAGCCTATCTCGGTGAGTGAGTGCCCGACTCGCATGAAGGAAACGCTCACGAGAGTCGAGGAGAAAGGATGACCGGCAGGGAAAAGAAAGACCAGCGCGCAGAAACAGGCGCAGGTGAGGGCGCGGCGCCTTGGGACCGCAAGATATCTTTCGACGCCTTGCGTGTTCGCGCACAGCAGCTCTCCTTACGTGAGCAGTTGCAGCGTGAGCATTTCCTCTTGGAGCGCCTTAATGCGGCAAGCGCGCGGTTAATTCAGGCGGTGGACCAAAGCCAGGTGCTCGAAGCAATTAGCGAAATCATCGGTAACCTCATCGGATCCGAAGAGGTAGCAATTTTTCAGTATCGTGCAACCGATCAAACTTTCTCTCTGGCTTGGTCTGTCGGAGTGGAAGAAGAGATTCTGCGGCAGTTCGCGCTGGGGGCAGGTCAAATGGGGCGCGCTGCGCATGAAGGGGCGAGTCAGTTCCGGGATCGCAGGCCCGCAGCGCCCCTCTTACCTTGTGAGAAAAACTTGACCGCCTGTGTAGTTCTCAAATTGGACCGGGAAGTTATCGCCGTCATTGCTATCCTGCGACTCTTGCCTCAAAAGGGCGGGTTGGAATGGGCAGACTTTGAGTTGTTGAAGTTCCTGGAAACCTACGGAGCTGTGGCCATTCAGCTCCAGAACCTTCAAAAAATCTCGGTGACGCCATGATGAGCCTCGACCCAGCTTTAAAGGAAAAATTGTCCACTCCTTCGCGACCGGAATCTGCCGCCGGGACTGAAGCTGCAGGTTCACATTTCTTGCACGCTGGACACGTGTACGTCTCTTCCGCAGCGCAGTCCATTGTCTTGATCCTCGGCTCGTGCGTTGCCGTTTGTATTTGGGATCCGCTCAACGCCATTGGCGGCGCAACCCATTACTTGCTCCCAATTTGGGACGGACGCGGTGTTGCTTCGCCGCGCTACGGCAATGTAGCCATTGGCGTCCTGTTTCAGAAACTCTCTGAGGCCGGAGCGCACAGAGCTCAGCTTCGCGCCAAGGTATTTGGCGGCGGGTGTCTTTTCGATTCCATGCGTGCGCACGATTCCAGCAGGGAGCACCTGGGAAAGCGCAACGTGCAGACGGCCCTGGAGATTCTCGCCAAGGAACACATCCCAGTCCTTTCTGTCGAGGCCGGCACAGACAAAGGGCAAAGAGTCATTTTTCACCCGAATACGGGCGAGTCGTCGGTGACGATTCTGTAGGGACAGCATGAATATCAATCGAGAAATGGTGCTGCAGGCTTTTCGGGAAGAGGCCGATGAACTTCTGGTGCAGATGGAGCAGTCTCTGCTTGCC
>Ga0126383_10002284_pt1 | contig 12315 bp, 9 predicted proteins | sample PanSoiMetPlot_35_FD_96882 | JGI IMG/M metagenome (GOLD analysis project Ga0126383, IMG submission 96882) | Tropical forest soil microbial communities from Panama - MetaG Plot_35 | ecosystem: Environmental > Terrestrial > Soil > Tropical forest > Bulk soil | place: Panama | collected 2016-02-17
GAGCTTCTGGCAAGAACTGCGAATCCCGCTAATCAATAATCTGATTTTTGCCACCTTCACGCCGATTGTGCTGCAAATCAGCTTGCGTTATCCGATCGAGGTGTCCAACTGGCGGCAGCGCAGTTTACTTTACTCTGCGGGTGCCATCGTCTTCGCGGCGGCTCACGCGCTCGTCCGGATGCTGGTTTATCCAGTGACTGACAGCATGACCAATCAAACGTTTCCGCTGGGTTGGTCGTTATTCGGGCGTCTCCTTCTCTATAGCCTACCGATTACCTGGTTCTACGTCTATATGCCAGTCGTCGCTATCGCTCATGCCCTTTGCTACTACTGGGAGTTCCGCGACCGCGAGCTACGGGCATCACAACTGGAAACCAGATTAGCCCAGGCGCAATTGAGAGCATTGAAGAGCCAGTTGCAGCCGCACTTTCTGTTCAATACGCTGCACTCTATTTCGACGCTCATGCTTACCAACGTTCAGGCCGCCGACACCATGCTGGTACGGTTGAGCGATCTGCTGCGGATGAGCCTGGAAAACAACACAGTGCAGGAAACCACGCTCAATCGCGAGATGCAATTCGTAAACGGATATCTGGAAATCGAGAAAATGCGGTTTGGTGAGCGGCTGCAGTTTCGCTACGAGGTGGAGCCCTCAACGTTGGACGCTCGAGTTCCACACCTACTCTTGCAGCCACTGGTAGAGAACGCCATTCACCATGGCGCCTCGCGGCGGGCACAGGGCGGAGAAGTGCGAATTAACTCATTCCAGCGCGGCGACAAACTACACCTCGAGGTGGCAGACAACGGCCCCGGGTTTGCGCCTAATCCTGAGTGGCAAACCAAGCACGGACTCGGATTGAACTCGACGCGAGAGCGGCTGCGGGTGTTCTACGGACAGCGACAGCGGCTCGACATTCACAGCGCTCCCGACCGCGGAACGATTGTCAGTATTCAGCTGCCTTTTAATACTGGAAAGGTCCCGGTGGTTTACGACCTCGAAGCCATTCACGGCCTTCGGTAAGGTTCATAGAACCGACTTCAGCAATAAGCCGAGGTTGGCGCGATAACCACGACTTGACGGAAGCTCCTTACCGTTTACCAGCGTGACGATGAACTCCCCGCTGTTACACGGCTCCACCCCACGGATCTTCTTGATATTCACGATAATTGAGCGATGGATGCGAAGGAATTGACGCGGATCAAGCTTCCGTTCCATTTCGTTCATCGTGTGCCGCACGAGATGCCCCTTGCCGGCGCTGTACAGCTTCACATAATTGGACGCGGCTTCGATCCAATCGATCTCATCGGTTGTGAAGAACAGGATTCGGCCCTCAGATTTCACCACAAAGCGTTCCGGTGGCGGAATAGGCGGGGCCTGAATGCCTTCTTCGACTGTAATAGCGCGCTGGGCTAAGTCGGCGAAAATCTCGTTCTTCGCGCGCTTCACCGCTCGTGCAAAACGCTCCTCGTCGAAAGGCTTCAGCAGGTAGTCGACTGCTTCAGCGTCGAACGCCTGAATAGCATATTTGTCATATGCAGTGGTGAAAATTATCTTGGGCCGGGCATCAGGCCCGATGGCATTAATGACACTGAAGCCGTCGTCATCGGGCATTTGAATATCAAGGAACATCAGGGAAATACGCAACTCATGGAGAGCGCGGACCGCATCTGTGGCTGTGGCACACTCCCCAACCACGCGGAAGTCAGGATCGCGCCCAAGAAGAACGCAAAGCTTCTTGCGAGCTAGGACCTCATCGTCAACGATGAGAGTATCAATTGTCTGCATCGCGATACCCCGATCCCCTTGCGGGGCAACCCGTATTCAAAACCCCCCGCACAATTCCTTGTGCTGCTTAGACGCAACCTTCGCCGATTTGTCATAAAAGAGGTACGCAAAGTGCCTGAATATGTTCCACGAAATGAACTTTGACAGCATGCCTGAGCAGATCGGTGAAAGCGCCCCTGGTGAAAGCGCCCCTAAGGTTGGTGCAAGCGTCCCACAGACGCTTGCGTCCAATGTAGTAACGCATAAGCTCGTCCCAATACCGTCGTCCTCGGGATAGCGACTTTACCCTGAGTGCGTCTAAGCAGGAGTTCGACAGTGTTGGACTTGGGGGCAGCGATGGGAAGCATACCGGTAACTCATCGGATGGAACATTCGCAGCCGCGTTACGGGGCGATCAGGGTCGTGGCCTTCGAGCCGGATGCAGACTACGCTGACGAATTGCAGCGCCAGTTATGTGAGTTGAGGGAATTCCGGTTGGTCGGCAGGGCCGTGAGCTGGGATGAATGTCGCACACTACTGGAAGAGCAATTTCCTGAGCTACTAATGGTGAGAACGACCTGCCTGCCTTGCAACTTGTCAGATTCTCTCTGCGAAACGGAATTTCCAGTCGTGCTTGGGTTGGGGAGGAAAGATGGTGCAACACTGCCGTGTGCCTTTGAAACGCTCGACCTCCCTGTGAATCCCGGATCCTTCCGCGAGGCAATGGAGCGCCTGCGCGCTGAGATCTACCGGCGAAAGCTGGGCGACCTCTCTACGCTCTTACGCAGGTATTTGGACTTTTCCCGAGGGCTTCAGCGGTTTTTGACTGCTGTCCGGGAAAATGGCGCAAGCACAGAAATACCCACAGAACATGTGATGTTCATGGTTGCAGACGGCAACTACGTGCGGCTTCACACTGCTTCCGAAGTACACGAAATCCGAGACACAATGTCGGGCATGACTTGCAAGCTCGATCCGGCGCAATTTGCCCGCGTACATAGGTCGTTCATCGTCAATCGTGCTCATGTTGCCTGCGTTCGCCGCAAGGAAGGTGCTGCCATGGCGGTGCTCATGAGTAATGGGACTGAAATTCCTGTTGGCCCTAACTACCGGGCAGAAGTGGACAGCTTCGACTTCTACACCCAGCTGAGCGCCTGATTAGCCCCGAATCCCACCACCGGCAACTAGCTCAGCCGGTATCATGACTTGGTTCTAGCGTACTGTCCTTGCAGCACCACCCTGTCGCGTCGAACAGGTGTGGCTTTCGAAATTCGTCCCGTGACGAAAATCAATTCAGCCCTCGTCTTGTGACGAGTGTCAGGTGTATCCCAAGTCTTGCTTCCCGCCATGGCATGGTCAGTGTGCAAGTAGAAGCGTTTCGTCGACCAGTTTCAGCCATTCGAACCAGAACATCGTGCATTCGCAATACAGCGAACGGTTGGAAAGGGAGTGGCGAAGGTATTGCTCGACCAAGGCTATGCCGAGTTGTCAAAGCGGCGACGGATTGCAAGGAGGCAACATGCGGTTTCGAGTTTGTGCGATCGCAGTATTGGTCTTTGCGGCGATGACCCTCGCGGCGCAGGTTCAAAATGGCGTGATTAGCGGAACGGTTCGCGACTCGGCCGCTGCGGTAGTGCCTGGTGCGACTGTCACCGCCAGAAATTTGGACACCAGCTTTGAAAGGTCTGTACAGACCAACGCACAGGGTTATTACACCTTGCCGGCGTTGCCACTCGGTCCCTACGAAGTCACCGTTACCAGCAAGGACTTTGCGGCGTTCAAGCAAAGGACACAGGTAACGGTCGGCGGCCTCGCGACCGTGGACGCGACCCTGGGAGTTGCCACAGCTTCGACCACGGTTGAGGTGAGCGCCCAAGCTGCCGCTGTGGAAGTGAATACACAGACGCAAGAGCTGTCACAAATCGTGTCGGCGGAGCAGATTGCCCAGCTGCCTAGTCTTACTAGGAACCCGTATGACTTCATCGCGCTGGCTGGTAACATCAGCGGCGGTGACAGAAGCACGCAGTCTGGAAACCCGCAAACCAGTGGAGGCGGCCAGAACAGCACCGACCGGGGAGTTGGCTACAACATCAACGGCCAGCGAGCCACAGGCACCGAAATACTTCTCGACGGTATGGAGAACTCGAATCTTTTCGACACATCGGTCGCGTTGGAGATCCCACAGGATGCAGTGCAGGAGTTCCGTGTGGTCACCAATAACTTCGATGCACAATATGGGCGCGCGTCAGGCGGGGTGGTCAACCTCAGCACCAAGAGCGGTACCAATACATTCCACGGCTCGGCCTGGGAATTCAACCGGCTTTCGGCTTACACGGCCAATACCTATGACAACGACGCCAACAATATTCCAAAGGGAACCTACACTCGCAATCAGTTTGGCTTCACGTTCGGCGGACCGGCGATCAAGAACAAGCTGTTTTTCTTTGGCAGTGCTGAATGGCTGCGTGTCCGTAGCAATGCAAGCCTCTTGGGTTACGTTCCTACGCCCGAATTTATCGCTGCGAGTCCGCAAAACGTGCAGGATTACTTCACCAAGTATGGTGCGACGCTGCCTTTCATCAGCACTGTGACCAAGGCAGACTTAGCCGGAAGATATACTGTCGGCGGCGCGTTCGATAACGCTGTTCCGAATCCTGCGACACCGATATTTGGACTGGTGAACTACTTCGTCCCAGCGGACGCCGGCGGCGACGCGCCGCAGAATACCTACGCCCTGATAGCGCGCGCTGACTATACGTACAGTGACAAAACGCAATTCACTTTTCGCTACGGTCGTGAGGACCTGCTCCTTCTTCCGGGCTCGGTCTCAAACAGTCCCTATCCTCAGTACAACGTCGGTTTCACCTTGGTAAACGACACTTATCTGGGTACAGCCAACCATAATTTCACTCAGAACCTGCTCAGCAATACGCGCATCGGGTTCTCGCGTGATGTTACCAACAATCAGTACAACACTGCTCTAGGGCAGACGCCGACGCTATTCCTGTTCAATGGAGCCACGCTTGCCGGGCAGCAGTTAACGATGCCCGGCTTCTATCCCAGCTTCACCGGTGTCGGCGGGCTTCCCTATGGCGGTCCACAGAACACCGTGCAGATCTTCGAAGACCTGGCGTGGACGAAGGGAACCCACACCGTTCGCTTCGGCGGCCAATACGATTACATTCAGCTCAATAAGGCATACGGTGCCTATGCTCAGGCGGTCGAAGTATTGGGAACTTCGTTCACCACCGGGCTTGACAACATGGCACAAGGGGTCCTGACCAATTTTCAGGCTGCGGTCAATCCACAAGGTAAAGTTCCTTGCGTGAAAGACTTCATCAGTCAGAAGTTAGTGCAGACTCCTGGATGTACACTGCAACTTCCCGTCACTCAGCCGTCGTTCTCTCGCAGCTATCGCTTCCAGGACTGGGCCATCTATGCACAAGATAGCTGGCGAGCTAGTGCGCGCCTGACGTTGAACTACGGGGTGAGATATGAGCATTACGGAGTTCAACACAACGGTAATCCCGATCTCGATTCAAATGTCTACTTTGGCCCGGGTTCGAACGTGTTTGAGCAACTCCGAACTGCTCAGATTCAATTGGCACCCCAGAGTTCCATCGGGAAACTATGGGCACCGCAGTGGGGTACGGTGGCGCCCCGCATCGGCTTCGCTTACGACGTGTTCGGAGACGGCACGACCAGCATCCGCGCCGGCTACGGAATAAGCTACGAACGGAATTTTGGCAACGTGACCTTCAACATGATCCAGAATCCGCCGAACTACGCGACGGTCCAGTTACACGGCGTTCCAGTGACGGTCAGCAATTTTGGTCCCTTTGGCTCGGGGACAGGCACGGTAGCCTTACCGCCAGTGAGCCCGCGCCAAGTCTCGCCTAACATTCGCACCGCGCAGACACAGTTTTGGGGAGCCGGTATTCAGCGGGCGCTCTGGCGCAATGCCGTGCTCGCCATTGATTACAATGGCGCTCATGGTGTTCATTTGTACGACATCAAGAACATCAATCCATTGGGCGGAGCACAAGTATTTCTCGGTGACCCTCTGGTGGTGAACGCGGCCTGCGGCGGACCTTGCTACGCTCGTCCCAACGGTCAGTTTACGTCGGTGAACAATCGCGGCACCGAGGGATACTCCCATTACAATGCTATCAACGTCCGCTTCCAGACCCAAAGCTGGGGCAAAACAGGGCTCAGTATCCTCAGCAATTACACCTGGTCCCATTCGCTCGACAACCTCAGTTCGACATTTTCAGAGAGTAGCGCCGGCTCAAACGGGGTGGGCAACCTTGGATACATGAACGCCGAGTTTCCATCGCTGGACTACGGCAGCTCAGATTTTGATGTTCGGCAGCGCTTTGTTTTCTCGGCAGTGTGGAATGACCCGTTCTACAACTCGGGGAAGGGATGGCGGCGTCAGGTTTTTGGAGGGTGGACGCTGACTCCCCTCTTCGGCGCGCGCACTGGTGTTCCGTTCACCGTCTCCGATAGCACGAACTCGCTCAACGCCGGACAAGTCAGCGGGATTCCGCGGTATACACCGACCAGCCTGAACTACAGCGGATATACCAACGGCGGTGTCGCTGTTGGGCCTAATAACTTCGACATCCTCAACCTGCCGGTGGCCAACAACTTCACTGGCTTCCTAGGAGTGTCGGACTTTGGCCCCTACCCCGCCGCGATGACCGGCCGAAATGTGTTTCGTGGTCCGGGCGCCTGGACCTTCGATTTAGCGCTGGCTAAGTCGTTCCAGCTTACTGAGCGCTTCAACCTGCAGTTCCGCGCCGAGTCCTTCGATCTGTTCAACCACCACAATATGTATGTGAATGGATTCATTGCCGACGCAGCCCAGTTCCCAGGCGTCCCGGTGGTCATCCAAGGAAAGCTTGGGGGACTAGGGGCCGCTGCTAACAACGGCAATCACGACGAACGGCGGTTCCTGCAGTTCGCCCTGAAGCTGGCGTTTTAATTGGGCTGACGGTCGTCCGGGTTAACGGGTTGGTCTACCGTCAGTCTGCTGCGCAGCATGGGCGCTCTTCGGAGCGCCCATTATTTTGGCCTAACTTGCAGGTTCGTGAACCCCAGGAATGGCGGCTGCGGACTTACGGTTTCAATCCTGAACCAATCTGTCAGAACTATCTGTGTTTCCGTGTGGTTGGCAAGCAGGAACAAGGCCAGGCGGACATCATTCTTGCTGGCTGCGGGGGGTCGCTGGGTTACACCGGTGAAAGCGTTATCTTCATGGAGGTTTGGCCCGAGATGCTGAACCACTGCGCTTCTGGAACATTGGTGGGGAAACCGGACCCTCCGTTCGCACGCCCGGACGAGCATCGGGCGATCCTCCACTGCCGAGGTCTGGACTTCGACATCAGCAGACAACGGAACCTTTTCCGGCATTACGATTAACAACACACCTCGGGTGGACAGATGCCAGCGATTTCCCGGCCTGCCCCACGCGAACTTGCCCCAAAAGGGGTTCGAGAAAGGTAACTGCCCGGTGTTAGCCTAGGGAGAACAATGAAGGCACTAGTGAAGAGCCGTGCTGATCGAGGCCTGTGGCTCGAGGATGTAAAGGAACCTGAAATTGGTATTAACGACGTCAAGATTCGGGTGCTCTTAACCGGAATTTGTGGCACCGACTTACACATCTACGACTGGGACGAATGGGCGCGATCAACCATAGGCGTACCGCTGATAGTGGGCCACGAATTTGTTGGTGAGATCGTCGAAGTCGGCTCGAACGTATCGGACTTTTATCCCGGAGACCTGGTCAGCGGGGAAGGCCACGTCGTTTGCGGACGCTGCCGGAATTGCTTGGCTGGGCGTCGGCACCTGTGCGCCCGTACGCAGGGTGTCGGTGTCAATCGGCCAGGGGCTTTTGCCGAATACATCGTTCTGCCGATGAGCAACATCTGGAGGCACGATCCCAAGATCAATCGGGAGATCGCTGCGATTTTTGATCCATTTGGCAACGCGGTTCATACGGCCTTATCGTTTCCGGTTCTGGGCGAAGACGTGTTGATCACTGGCGCCGGACCAATCGGGATCATGGCTGCGGCAGTAGCCCGGCATTCGGGCGCCCGACATATTGTCATTACCGACCTCAACCCTTATCGACTATTCCTCGCCGAAAAAGTAGGGGTTACGCTGGCCGTTGATCCAAGGAAAACGACGCTGCAAGAGGCACAGAAGCAGCTGCGAATGCATGAAGGATTTGATGTCGGCATGGAGATGTCGGGATCACCGGCTGCCTTCCGCGAGATGTTGGCCAACATGAGTCACGGCGCCAAGATTGCCATGCTGGGGATTCCCACTTCCGAAATGGCTATCGATTGGCGTCGCGTGATCTTCCACATGCTGACCATCAAGGGTATCTACGGACGGGAAATGTATGAAACCTGGTACAAGATGACCGTCATGCTGGAATCCGGCCTGGACATTTCACCAGTGATTACGCATCGTTTTCACTATTCGGAGTTTGAACAGGGGTTTGAGGTGATGCGATCCGGCAACTCCGGCAAGGTGATTCTCCACTGGCAGTGACCGTTTTTGGGCCAACTAATTCCGATTGGTCGACACTACGTCCGGCAGTGCACTCTTTCGTTCAAGCGCTTGGCGCCTTTTTTTTGTAAGCCTAGTTACTGGCCCCTTCAGGACTGACGCGATAAAAGCATCCACATTGACTCCCAGTATTCGAACGAATGTTCGAAACAGTGGACTCGCTGGCCAACTGAACGTCAGCGATGACAGGAGAGTCTATGCGGGAGATCGAACCATCCGATCTCGGATTTTTGCAGCCAGCCGACATGGTACTCGGTTGCGGCAATACTCTGCCTGACTTTACTGAGACTTGGGTGGTGGAACACGAGGTCATCCTCAGCCTGCCTTGAGGTGACGGCCACCTCTCGCGATGTAAGCAAGTAGATCGATCGGCGTATTCGAGCAACCCTCACGTTCCCAGACTTTACTGCTCATGCCGCGCGTAGGATCTAGGATTACTGCAGGCCAATGAGTAGTGACTCGCAATTGGCACATTTGATGTCCAATCAGATCGACTTATCATGATGTTTCAGCAGAGGGAAATTATCGAAGCGATTCGGGACGAGATCGAGTTAACCGGTCGGGAACGTCGGTTCAAGGTTGCGAACGCTTCAATGCAGAAGAACACGATCAGAATCGAGTTGAGAATCGTCCCCGACGGAGGGCACATCGATTACACCCTGGAAGGAGGAACGGCGATTTGGGAGAGCGCCGCCTCAACCGTGGTGACCGTCTCTGTCGATGAGTCGCTGATTTACGTGCACCGCCTCACCGATCCCGTACCACGAGGCGGTGACCTGATTCGCATTCGGCCTCCACGCTTTCTAGATGCGCTGCTGGAGTGCTGGATGGACGATGAGCTCTCAACCGCTTCCTTCTCCTGGGCAGCTAAAGCGCTGGTTGGACGCCAATTATCAGGTATTGAACTCAGCCCAACATTCCTTGAACTTCGGGAGCGACAGAAGGCCGCCTACGCGTTACTTGGTTATCGGGCCGGGTTTCTCTGGGGCCCGCCAGGAACCGGGAAGACCAGGACAGCAGCATCAATGGTAGCGGACCTTGTCATCAAGCAGCCCGCGAGCAAGGTACTGCTGATCGCGCCGACGAATGCAGCTGTTGATCAGCTATTAATTGCTGTCGACAATCGCCTTGCTTCAACTGTCCGGGGGCAGTTTATTCGCGAACACTGTGCAAGGTTGGGAAGCAATTTCTGCGCAGGCTATTACACCAATAGGCTCCATCTTCTCCCGCAAACGACTGACGAGCTGTTGTTTCGAAAGGCGAAGCTCGAGGCCAATCAGCCAGAACCAGAGGATCCCGACGCCATGGCGGCCTGGAAACGAGAAATGGAAGAATTGCTCGCCGAGACTCGTTCCCAATTTGTGAGCACCCTATTACAGCGACGCGTCTTTGCCATGACTGCAGCCCTGGCCTCAATGCACTTCAAGGAGTTACGCCAGCATGCACCATTTACCCAACTTGTATTCGATGAGGCGTCACAAATTGGACGAGCTGTTGCCCTTATGCTGGCCCCTTTGGCTGATCAGGTTGTGATTGCTGGAGATCCTAAGCAACTGGCTCCGATCCACAGTGCAACTCAAAGCGTGGTTGAGAAATGGCTCGGCCGAACTTTGTTCGACGAGTATATGCACCAGCAGCATCCATCCACGTGTCTTCTCAACGAACAATCGAGAATGGCGGCGCTAATATGCAAAATAGTCAGCAGCATCTTCTACAAGGGCGAGTTGCGGGTAAGCATAGACTGCCTCAGGGACCCCATTTGGTCACACGACCGCCGGGGGCTCTCTCTCCTTGGTTCAGAAGCTAGGAATGTCCACCTCATACAGGTCCATGGTGAAGCGACTCCTCATGGCGGTTCCCATTGGAGACCCGAATCAGCGGAGATTGCGGTACAAATTGCCAGAGAACTAGTGAACAGCGTCGGCGCCTCATCAGTTCTGATTCTGACGCCATTTGTGCCACAAAAGAAATTGATAAAGAACAAACTGAAGTTAGCCGGTCTGAGCAAGGTTCGCGTCAGTACAGTTCACGGTGCACAAGGAGCCGAAAAGCATTCTGTGATCTTTGATCCAGTGAAAGGCGACAGCCGGTTCCTGCAAAAGCGTCAAACGGGACCTAGACTCATCAATGTGGCGATGAGTCGTGCTCGAGGGTGTCTTGTCTTGCTGTTTTCCGCGGGAGACTGCAAGAATCCAGTTCTGGCTGATGTGGCCGAACTTGCACGGAATGATAACGGCTTCCAGCTCAACGTGTAAGTCGCGGGCTTAAGGCATATCGTAACCCGTTGCCAGTATCAAACAACTAATGCAGAACAGATGTGCTTGCGTGTGCGAGTAGTCAGCCAATAAGAAATTGATCAGAAACGTTAGCGCTGTACCGGATCCGCCGTGCAGTCGAGAGTTGCAGAGCGCCAGCGCGCTGGGCCGTCCGATACAGCCTGCAGGGAACCGCTTTTGTTCGCGGCGGCCGCTATGGGATTTCAGTTGACCTTGGTTTGGAAGGTGTTGGAAACAAGAGAGATTGCAGAGCGACCACGCAAGGTTCATCACTTTAAACCACCAAGCCGCGGCCCACGATGGCCAATCAAACGGGGATGTTTGAATTACTGATACTTCCCTATTATCGAATCGCCTTTGACTTCATCAGGCACCTGCGTTGCAATGGATAAATTCACCGTCGGATCGCTCACGAAGTGACCCGGATGCGACCAAGAGACAATGCGCTCATCAGCGCCGTCGTCTTAGCAGCAGGAAAGTCCACACGAATGGGAGAACCCAAGCAGTTGCTCCCACTGAACGGAAGGCCGCTGCTGGAACATACCCTGGCCAACCTGCGCAACGTCAAGTTGAACGAGATCGTGGTGGTAGTTGGCTGCGGAGCAGACGCAGTCCGCAAACGAGTTGACCTGCACGATATCAAAGTGGTGGAAAACAAAGACTATGAGCAGGGCATGGGCAACTCGTTAGGTGTAGGTGTGTCAGCCGTAGCAGAGGCGACAGACGGAGTGCTCGTTGTTCTCGCAGACCAGCCATTTGTCCACTCTGAGACTTACACACAACTTATCGACCAATATCGGCAGTCTGACGCGCAAGTTGTTATCCCGACTTATCGTGGATTTCGCGGTAATCCTGTGTTGCTCGACCGCTCGGTGTTTCCAGAGGTTATGGCGTTGAACGGGGATGTTGGTTGCCGCGCGATTTTCGGGAATCACTCAGAAGGAATCACGAAGGTAGCAGTGGATGATGTCGGAATTCTGCTGGATATCGACACCAAGGACGACTTCAATCGGCTACAAGGATATGGAGACAGCGAGCGAGACCAGCAGATTCATGCCGTCGACTTGAGCAACAGAGTCTTCCCCGAAAGCGATGAATCACAGCAGGCCAGGGGCAACGTCATTATTGTTGGTACAGAACCGGTCGTCATGGCGCTAGCGAAGTTGGCGAAAATTCTGCTGTTTCGTGTAACGGTGTTCGATCCGCTGCTGCGACTCTCCGACCTGCCCGAGGCGGACCAAGTGCTCAATTCTCTCGATTTCTCACATCTTGCAAACGCACGGAGCTGCTATGTGGTCATCGCGAGTCGCGGAAAGTTCGATGAAGAGGCAATCGAGCAGGCATTCGCAGCAGACGTTCCCTACATTGGCCTGGTTGCCAATCGCAAACGAGCTGAACTGGTGCGGCGGCGTTTACACCAGAAGGGACATACGCCTGAAAAGCTAGACAAAGTTCACTCCCCTGCGGGGATTGATTTAGGCGCGAAGACGCCTGAGGAAATCGCGCTCAGTATCTTGGCGCAGATTGTATCTGTAATCAGGAAAGATGGGAAAAAATAGTATTACGGAGTTGATTCTCGGTTCGCCTCAGTCCCCGACTTCGCAGTGCCGGATAACTGAATCGGAGGCGTTGCCAGTAGCCTCCAACTCAGATTGCTTCAGCTTCATCGGGGTGACACTGCCACCGCGTCGAAAC
>Ga0126383_10002287_pt1 | contig 12314 bp, 12 predicted proteins | sample PanSoiMetPlot_35_FD_96882 | JGI IMG/M metagenome (GOLD analysis project Ga0126383, IMG submission 96882) | Tropical forest soil microbial communities from Panama - MetaG Plot_35 | ecosystem: Environmental > Terrestrial > Soil > Tropical forest > Bulk soil | place: Panama | collected 2016-02-17
ACGGCCGCCCCCGGTCCTGAACGGCGCGGCCACCGCCCTGGTGCTGGCCGTGTCCGCGGCTCTCGTGGTCTTGCCGGCCGCCCTGCTCATCCTGCCCCTGCATTGACGAGTGCGCCGCTGACGAGGACCAGAATGCCGACTTTCGTGGGATGCCAGGCCGAGGGAGATCTGCCAGATGGCCAGTGCCAGCAATAGCCTCACCAGCACTGTTGTCGCCTACGTGGCGACCCAGCGGCTCGGCCGGCTCGCCACGGTTGACGCGTACGGGGCACCACAGAACAATCCCGTCGGTTTCCGGTTCAACGCCGAACTTGGCACGATCGATATCTTTGGCCGCAACATGGGCCGCAGCCGGAAGTTCCGGAATGTGACGGGCAATCCGCGAGTCGCCTTCGTGGTCGACGACCTGGCGTCTATTCAGCCGTGGCGACCCCGCTGCGTGGAGATTCGCGGCCGGGCCGAGGCGCTGCGAGACCAGCAGGCACCGACTTCCGGCATGTCGGGCGAGGTCATCCGCATCTACCCGGAGCGTGTGATCAGCTTCGGCCTCGACGAACAGACGACGGCCTAGTCGGCGACCTTGATCCGGAGCCGCCGGAAACCGCGGCCCTTGTTCTCGATCTTGACGACCTCGATCCGCCCGATGTGCTTCGTGCTGGCTACGTGCGTTCCGCCGTCGGCTTGCTGGTCGAGCCCGATGATGTCGATGATCCGGACCTCCTCGACATCCGGCGGGACGAGATTCGTCGCCGTCCTGATGATGTCGGGTAGCTCGAACGCCGTGGCTCTGGGCAGCACCCGGACGTCGATGCGGCGGTCAGCGCTCACCTCGGTGTTGCACGCGGCCTCGACCGCGTCGCGGAAGCCGTCAGGCAGCTCCGGCAGGTCGAAATCCATCCGGGCGACCAGCGGCTCCATATTGCCGCCGGTGACGAGCGCACCGTAGTCACGAAAGACGACACCGCACAGCACGTGCAGGGCGGAGTGTGTCCGCATCAGCGCCGTCCGCCGGTCGTCTTCGACGGCGCCGCGAACCGCCGCGCCGGCCGGTGGCAGCGGGTCACCTTCGGCCGGGATCAGGTACAGATCGTCGCCCTTGCGCGCGCCGGCGATCCGGGTCTGGACGCCGCCCCACAACAGCACGCCCTCATCCGGCGGCTGCCCGCCACCGCCCGGGTAGAAGGCTGAGCGGTCGAGCACGATTCCCTCAGGAGCCGAGTCCAGCACCACAGCGTCCCACTCGCGGAGGGTCTGGTCGGCAAGCTCAAGCCGGTGCGTGCGCCATTGCGCCTCGGTCATCGGGCGACTCCGATCCGCTGGCGGGACCTACCAGGGACCGTAGGGGCCCTGACGGGTGCCTGGCTTCAGGGCTCTGACCTTGGGCCGGACGTCCACCAGGTAGATCGCCGCCGCGACGAACGCGACGATGGGGAAGATGCTGATGAGGCTCAGCAAGTTGACCGCCCCGGCGAGGCCGATGACAAAGGCAACGCCAAGGATCACCAGCCACAGCGGCTTGGTCTGCTTGCCCACCGCAGGGAAAGCAGCCTTCGGGCGGATGATCGCGTCGACGAGCGCCCAGCATTCAACGACGAAGGCGGCCAGTGACAAGACCCAGAAAAACAGGTAGACAACGCTCTGCGCTGTCGGATTGGTGATCGACACGACGCCACGCTACCTGCTCTGACCAGGCGACGGGAACGGATGGACCGTCCCGCCTCCGCTGTCGGTGTCCGCATCCTGGTCCTCGTCGGGCTCGGGATCACCCGCGATGGCGAGCCGGCGAGGCCCGGCCCGGAGCGCGGCGGGGCTGATGTCCTCGGGCCAGGCGAGCTCCTCGGCGCCCGGCCGCACGTCCGGCTCATCGTCGGCCAGCTCGCCGGCCTCGGCCCTGGCCAGGGAGGTCTCCCTGCGGAATGAGTCGTAGATCTCAATCAGCATCTGCTTCTGCCGCTCGGTGAGTTCCCGATCAGTGAGCACTGCCTCGCGGACGATCGAGCCGGGCGGCCGATCCTCCAGGAACCCGGCCTGGACGTACAGGGCCTCCGCGGAAATTCGCAGGCCCTTCGCGATCTGCTGCAAGATGTCCGCGCTCGGCCGCCGCAGGCCGCGCTCGATCTGACTCAGGTACGGATTGGAGATCCCAGCCGACTGCGCGAGCTGGCGCAGGGAGATCTTGGCCTGCTCGCGCTGCTCCCTGATGTACGCGCCGATGGCGCTGACGTTCACCGGGCTCATAACGCCAGTGTTTCACCAGGGTGCTTGCAGCTGCAAACGGGTCCGCCGACCGGAATCCCGTCCGCGCTTTCCGGCGTTCGACCTGGTAGGAGTCCCCGAGACGGAGATGCGATGCGCCCAAGTACCGGCAGTAGTGCCGACCCGCGAGAAGGCGGGAACGGGCTGCCGCGCCTGCGCAGCCGCGTCTTGCTCGCGGCCGCCATGGCTGTTCTCGCGATTGCCGTCATGAGCGCCACGGCGGTCGGGGTCTTGTCGGGCCGAAGTGCGGCGGCGGCGGTCCCGCGGCAGGGTCGTTCGGTGGCCGCGCCGCCGCCCGCTGCGCTCGCCGCCGATCCGCGCACCTCGTGCACCGCGGTGGCGCACATCGGCGACTCCACCTCAGTCGGAATGGTCTCACCGCAGTGGCTGCCGGATGCTGCGCAGCGGCTGGCGGCGCAGTATCGCGGGGTAGGGGTCCAGCGGGAGTGGATCGACGCCTCTGGCGGCCGATCCGTCGTCGAGGAGTTGCCAGGCCAGCAGAACGGCTACCGAATCGCCAGCGCGTGGTACGGCGCCGGGTTCCGGGGCTGCTGGGTGATCGCTCTCGGCACCAACGACGCTGCCAACGTCGCTGCGGGCTCTGGAGTCAGCATGATGGCCCGGGTCAGGCAGATGATGGCGGCCGTCCATGGTGAGCCAGTCCTGTGGGTGAACGCGCAGACCGGGCTAGCCAGCGGGCCCTGGTCCGAGGCCAACATGCAGCAGTGGAACGAAACCCTCGTCCAGGCCAGCGAGCGCTACCCGAACATGCGGATCTTCAACTGGGCGGGCATGGTGCAGCCCGGCTGGCATCTGGCCGACGGTATCCACTACACCTCGGCCGGCTATGCGATCCGCGCGGCCGCCATCGCACACGCCCTGGCGAGCGCGTTTCCAGCTCATGGGCACAGCAACACCGTCGTAGTCAGTAATTGACGGTAGCTTGCCGTGCTCCATACGTAGTCATCAATCGGCTCCGGGTACGCCCCCAGGGCACGTGCGAGAGCACGCTGGGGGGAGCTCATGCCGAGGCCTGTCGGCTCGGACCAGCGCTACATGCCCGGCCTCGACGGGCTGCGGGCTATCGCGGTGCTCACCGTCATCGCGTTTCACGAGCAGTTCAGCTGGGCGCCAGGTGGTCTGCTTGGCGTGGGCGTGTTCTTTACCCTCAGCGGTTATCTCATCACCGATCTCCTGCTGGGCAAGTGGACCACCACGGGTCGCCTGCATCTCGCGGAGTTCTGGATTCGCCGTGCCAGGCGGCTGCTGCCCGCCCTGTTTGTCATGCTGATCGTGGTGACGGCCTGGGTCACCGTGGCAGACCGGGTGCGGCTGGGAAGCCTGCGCGGCGCGGTTGCCGCGGCCGCGACCTATTCCAGCAACTGGTACCTGATCATAGTGAACCAGTCCTACTTCGCGAGGTTCGCGCCCCCGCAACCGCTCGACCATCTCTGGTCGCTTGCCGTCGAGGAACAGTTCTACCTTGTGTGGCCGTGGCTGCTGCTGCTCGGGCTGTTCTTCATCCGCCGTCGCGGCCCGGCTGGCATCCCGTGGCTCGCCGTGCCGACTCTGGCTCTCGCAACCGCCTCGGCCGTCGCCATGTATGCGCTCTATCAGCCGGGCGTCGACCCGACCAGGGTGTACGAGGGCACCGACACGCGAGCGGCAGGGCTGCTCATCGGAGCAGCGCTGGCCATGCTGTGGCCAAGCTCCCGAGCCGGCCGGACGACGAGGAAGGTGGCCTGGTTCCTCGACGTGCCCGCCCTGGCCGGACTGGCCGTCATCGTCCTCATGACCTGGCGCGTCGGCCAGTACTCCCCGTTCCTCTACAAGGGCGGCATGGTCCTGCTCAGCCTCGCTACGGCCGCAGCGGTAGCAGCCGTGGCCTGCCCTGCCAGCATCGTGGGAGCGGCCCTCGGCCTGGCTCCGCTGCGCTGGATTGGCGTCCGCTCTTACGGCATCTATCTCTGGCATTACCCGGTCATCGTGCTGACGTCGCCAGCCAACGCGCCGGAGAGCCTGCCGAGGGTGGCCGGCCAAGTCACCGCCACGATCGTGCTGGCCGCGCTCTCCTGGCGCTTCGTCGAGGAGCCGGTTCGGCGCGGTGCGATCGCGCGCGCGTGGCGACGCCTGCGGCAGCGCCGCCTCACCCGGCCCGCCGCGTCCAGGGTGGCGGCCGCGGCCGCTGCGGCCGGCGTCCTCGCGGTCGCCTGTACCGGCATGGCGGGCGTCGGCGGTATCCCGGCTTCCCCAGGTGCGGCCGCCCTTGCGGGCGGTACCGGCGGCTTGTCGGCGTCTGCGGTGACCAATTCCGTCAGCGGCTCCGGCCGGTCCGGTCCTGCCAAGGCGGGCAAGCGAGCCTGTCAGCCGTCCGGCCGGGCGCACACGGCCTGTGCGGCTGCCCCGAGTCCCTCACCCACCACGGTGGATCCCTGGACGCTGCGCACGTCGTGCACCTCGGTCGCGCACATCGGCGACTCGACGTCCGACGGGCTTGTCTCGCCGGACTACCTGCCGAATCCGGCGGACCGAATTCAGGCACGCTACCAGGGCGTCGGAGTGCAGTCGGTGTACACCGATATCGTCGGCGCCCGGTCGGTCGTCGAGACGCTGCCCGGCACCACCAATGGCCTCGAGGCCGCGCAGAACCTCGACAGGCATGGCTTCCACGGCTGCTGGGTGATTGCGCTTGGCACCAACGACACCGCCGACATCGCGGTCGGCTCGACCGTCGCGCTTGCCACCCGGATCAGCGAGATGATGCAGCTCGCCCGCGGCGAGCCAGTCATGTGGGTCAACGTGGTCTCGCTGCTGTCGTCGGGTCCCTACTCCGAGGCCGACATGCAGAAGTGGAACGACGCGCTCGCGCAGGCCTGCACCAGGTATCCGAACATGCGGGTGTTCAACTGGGCCGCCCTGCCCGCGCACAGCTGGTTCATCAACGACGGCATCCACTACACCTCGGCGGGGTACTACGAGCGCGCGCTGTACTTCGCAGACGGGCTGGCCATGGCGTTCCCGAAGGCCGGTGCCAGTAAGGGCTGCCTGGTCAGCCTGCCGGACTCGGTCACCTCACCGTCGCCGTCGCCCAGCGCGTCGGCGCCGCCTGGTAGCTCGCCGTCGCCGTCATCAACTCCGTCTCCGGCGCCGGCTGGCGTCACCCCGGTGCCGTCCAGACAGCCGGCTACCGGGGCAGCAGCTGCCGGGCGGCCCTGACCTCGCCCACTACCAGGCCCCCGCCGGTGACCGCGGTGGTCGCGAGTTGGTCAAGCACGGCTCGGTCAGCCCCGGGCTCCGCGTCTACCCCGAGCCGCCGGAGCAGTGCGACCGTGACCGGGATCCGCCCGCGGGCGGCACCGTCATCGATCTTGACTGCGCCGGACCGTCCATCGGGCAGGGCGAAACCATCCACGCCCTCAGCACCGGACTTCAGCAGCAGGCCGGGAACGGCCGCCATCAGCGCTCGCTCCGGCCGGGCGGTTCCTGATGACCACTCCGGATGAGCCCGCATGGCATCGGCGACACGACGCTCTGGTGAACCGGCCGCAGCCAGCACGACAGCACGGAACGCCCGAGCCAGCCCGGCTACCGAGACCGCCAGCAGCGGGGCACCGCAGCCGTCGACGCCGACCATCGTGACCGGTTCCCCGGCGAGGCCTTCGAGGACGGCCTTGATCCGCTGTTGCAGCGGATGGCCGGGATCGGTGTAGCTGGCTGTGGGCCAGCCGGCGGCAACGCAGGTGGCCAGCATGGCGGCGTGCTTGCCGCTGCAGTTCATGTGGACCCGGTCGGCGGGCTCACCGGCCCGGACCATGCCTTCCCACGCGGCCTGATCGAGGGGTCGGTCCGGCGGGCAGCGCAGATCCTCCTCGGACAGCCCGGCTCCCGCCAGGATCTTCCTAACGCCGGCGACGTGGAAGTCCTCGCCCGAGTGGCTCGCGGCGGCCAGAGCGAGCAGCTCGCCGTCAAGGTCGAGCCCGCAGCGGAGCATCGCAGCAGCCTGGAAGGGCTTGTTGGCCGACCGCGGATACATGGCCGCGGTTGCCGTGCCCGCGGTGAGCAGCACGGACCCGTCAGCTGCGAGGACGGTCACCGCGCCACGATGCGCGGACTCGGTGAAACCGGACCTGACCACCTCCGCCAGTACCGGGTTGATGGTGGCGCCTGCTGCGCCGCTGTTGGTCAGCTGCTCAGTCGCGATCGGGCACCCCCAGCAGCGTGCGCGCCGCGGCCGGGCTCATCGCAGGCCGCTGCGCGAGCTCGGCGGCCGCGGCGGCGCGCGCCACCAGCTCATCGTTACCCGCGACCGGCCGCCCCCTGGCGTAGGTCACGGTGTCCTCCATACCGACGCGCAAATGGCCGCCCGCAGCCAGCGCAGCGAACAGCACCGGAAGGGATGTCCGGCCGATCCCGGTGGCCGACCACGTCGCGCCGGCCGGTAGCGCGGCGACCGCCTGCACGAGCGTGGCCGCGTTCCCTGGCATGCCGCCAGGCACCCCCATCACAAGATCGCAGTGCACGTGCCCGCCGGCCGGCTTGCCCAGCTCTGCCAGCAGCCGGTGCAGCGTGGCGATGTGGCCGAAGTCGAACAGCTCGAACTCGGGCACGATGCCAAGCTCCTGGGTCCTGGCGTAGAGCTCGGTGATGAATCCCCAGGGGTTCATGAAGACGTCCGCACCGAAGTTGACCGTCCCGCAGGTCAGCGAGCAGGCGTCCGGACCTGCGTCGAGGACTGCCAGCCGGTGCTCGAAGCTATCGGTGACGGCACCGCCCGTGGACAGCTGCACCACGAGGTCGGTGGCCTCGCGCAGCGCGAGCACGGTGTCCGTCAGCCGCACCAGATCGAGAGTGGGCCTTGCCTCGTCGTCCCTGATATGCACGTGGATGACCGCAGCTCCGGCTTGCTCGCACTGGATGGCCGTGTTGACCAGCTCATCCATGGTCACCGGCAGGGCCGGGACTGCGTCCTTCGCCGATTCGGCGCCGGTCGGCGCGACAGTGATGAGCGTGCCGTACGTGCTTACAGTCGTACCATCGCCAGCCATGCCCGGAGCGCCTCCTGCGTGCAGCGGTTAGGAGCGACCGCAGTCTAATGGGGCCGTTACCGTGGCAGAATCCCGACTCGTGCGGGCAGTCGTGCAACGCGCCAGCCGGGCGAGCGTCGCCGTCGCGGGCGAGGTCGTCAGCGAACTCGGCGGCCCTGGCCTCGTCGTGCTGCTCGGCGTCACCCACTCCGACACCGCCGCTACGGCCGCGGCACTCGCGAGCAAGATCTACTACCTGCGAATCCTTGGCGACGAGAAGTCGTGCGCCGATACCGCGGCCCCGCTGCTGGTGATCAGCCAGTTCACGCTCTATGCAGACACCGCGAAGGGCCGCCGCCCGAGCTGGAGTGCCGCCGCGCCAGGGCCCGTCGCAGAGCCGCTGGTGAACGCGTTCACCGCGGCCCTCACCGGGCTAGGGGCCACCGTATCGACCGGCGTCTTCGGCGCCAGTATGCAGGTAACCCTCGTCAACGACGGTCCTGTCACGCTCATCCTGGATGCCTAGTCCAGCGCTGTCCAGGCTGGCCCCGATGCCAGATGCTGGCGGGCGAACTGCAGCGAGTCGGCCAGGTCGGCTTGCCGGTCGGCCAGCGTGGGGGCCCGGTGCGTGCTCACTTCCAGCACGACGTAACCCGTGAAACCGGTGCGGGTGAGCCACCTCAGCAGCTCGCCGCACGGCTGCGTGCCGCGGCCAGGGACGAGGTGCTCATCCGGCAGGCCCGGCTTGGTGCCGTCGCCCAGGTGAACGTGCGCGAGCCGGCTGCCGAGCTGCCTCGCCATCTCGAGCACGTCGGACCCCGACACGGCGGCGTGCGAGACGTCGAGTGTGACGGCAGCAGAGTCCATCTCGAGCGGGTTCCAGTGCGGCGCGTAAGCCGCGATTTCCGTCTCGCCGCGCAGCAGCGGATAGAGGTTCTCCACGGCGAACGTCACGCCACCGGACTCGGACATCTCGGCGATTCCGGTCTGGAAGTACCGGGCGTAGTCCCGCTGCCAGCGAAATGGCGGGTGCACCACGACAACGCGGGCACCGAGCGCGTCGGCTAGCTCGCGTGACCTCTCGAGCTTGATCCACGGGTCCCGGCCCCACACGCGCTGAGTGATCAGCAGATTCGGCGCGTGCACCGCCACGACGGGGATGCCGTGATAATCGGACAGCTTGCGCAGCACGGACGCATCCTGGCTGACGGGGTCGGTGGTCACCATGACCTCAAGCCCGTCGTAACCCAGCCGGGCCGCGGTCTCGAAGGCGTCTGGCGTGCGCTCAGGGAAAACCGAGGCGGTCGACAGCGCGACCCTGATTCCTGTCACGTTCGTGGCCTGCGCACTCGCAACTCCTCCGGCACCCGGTGGCGGCCGGTCCGGCTTGGCCGTACCCCCCATACGCCAGCCTATGCCGGGCGCGCGGCTAGTCCGCGCAGCCGCACAGTTCTCCGCTCGGGTTCTGGGCCCGGCGGCCGCAGACCCGGCCGACTGTCGGTGGCCCCCGGTACCTTCCGAGCATGCCCAGGTCTGCCACTGCCACCGCGTTCGAGTGTTCCGCCTGCGGCTGGCGTACTCCCAGGTGGGCCGGCCGCTGCGGCGATTGCGGCGCATGGGGCACCGTGGCCGAGGGGCCCGGTGAGAGTCTGGGCCGGGTCGCGTCGCGCGCCGACCTGAGGCCGGCTCAGCCCGCGACTTCGGCGGTGCCGATCGCGCTGGTCGACGCCGCGGCGGCGACGATGCGCCCGACGGGCCTGAGCGAGCTAGACCGCGTGCTCGGCGGCGGGCTGGTACCCGGCGCCGTTGTGCTCCTGGCAGGCGAGCCAGGCGTCGGGAAATCGACGCTGCTGCTGGAGGCGGGCGCACTGGCGGCGACCTCGGGTCGGGTGCTCTATGTCACCGGGGAGGAGTCCGCAGCTCAGGTTCGACTGCGCGCCGACCGGATCGGGGCGGTCAGCGATTCGCTCTACCTGGCTGCCGAGACAGACTTTGCCGCCGTGCTCGGCCACGTCCAGGCCGTCGAGCCGACGCTACTCATCGTGGACTCGGTGCAGACCATCAGCGCAAGTGGCGTGGAAGGCGTACCCGGCGGTGTCACCCAGGTTCGCGAGATCACTGCCGCACTGACTGCGCTGGCCAAGCAGCGCACGCTGACCACCGTGCTGGTCGGTCACGTCACCAAGGACGGCTCGGTCGCCGGGCCGCGCACGCTCGAGCACCTGGTCGATGTCGTGCTGCACTTTGACGGTGATCCGCACGGGCAGCTGCGGACGGTACGCGCGCTCAAGAACAGGTTCGGCCCGACCGACGAATTCGGTTGCTTCGAGCTTGGTGAGGACGGACTCACCGGCCTGCCCGACCCCAGCGGGCTATTCCGGTCTGAGCGGCACGACCCGGTACCCGGCACGTGCGTCACGGTGACGCTCGAAGGCCGGCGGCCGCTGCTCGCCGAGGTCCAGTCGCTCGTCAGTGCGACCGTTAGTGGGTTGCCCCCACGGCGGGTGGTCTCCGGACTGGACTCTGCCCGGGTCACCATGATGCTGGCGGTCCTCCAGCGGCGCGCGGACGTGCGAATCGGCCTCAGCGATGTGTTCGCCGCTAGCGTGGGCGGCGCCCGGCTGACGGAGCCGTCTGTCGATCTCGCCGTCGGCCTGGCGGTCTCCAGCGCAATCGCGAACGTGAGTATGCCGCCGGATCTCGTGGCCATCGGCGAGGTCGGGCTGGCAGGCGAGATCCGCCGGGTCGCCGGGATCCAGCGGCGAATCGCCGAAGCCGAGCGGCTGGGTTTCCGCCGCGCGATCATCCCGGCAGGATCGGCCCTGGCGACTGAGGTCGGGACGGCACCGGCACGGCACCTGGAGGCCGTTCCGTCGGATGGTGGCACGGGCAGACGTCTTCGGGTCACAGCCGTCGCCGACCTTCGCTCGGCGATCGTCGCCGCGCTCGGGGCACACCAGCCGGGTGGCTAGACTGCGCGTGACAGCGAGGGCACTGAGATAGGTGCGTTCATTGAGCATCGGCCGAGATGAGCGTCGCGCCGCGCTGGGGATGGTTGCGCCGGGGACCGCCCTCCGGGATGGCCTTGATCGCATCGTTCGCGGCAACACCGGCGCGCTGATCGTGGTGGGCTCGGACGCGGTCGTCCAGCGGATCTGCTCGGGCGGCTTCGAGCTTCATGCTGAGTTCTCCGCCACCCGGCTTCGCGAGCTGGCGAAGATGGACGGCGCTATCGTGCTCGACGTCGATGCCCGCCGGATCCTGAGGGCCGCCGTTCAGCTCGTGCCCGACCCTGCGCTGCCGACGCAGGAATCCGGCACCCGGCACAGAACAGCCGAGCGCGTCGCTCGGCAGACCGGCTTTCCGGTCATCTCCGTCAGCAAGTCGATGCGAACGATCGCCGTGTTTGCGGCCGGCGAGCGATACGTACTGCAGGACTCGGCCGCGCTGCTGGCCCGCGCCCACCAGGAGCTTGCCACCTTGGAGCGCCACAAGCGGCGCCTGGCGGACACGACTCACGCGCTGACCGCCATGGAAATCGAGGACCGGGCAACCGTCGCCGACATCGCCGTGGTGGCCCAGCAGCTCGAGCTCGTCAGCCGGGTCACCGACGAAATATCTGGCTATCTAATCGAGCTGGGCACTGACGCCGGTCTGCTGGGGCTGCAGCTCGACGAACTGACCGCTGGGACGCGGCATGAGCGCGGACTGCTGCTTCGCGACTACGGGCCCGATTCATCCGGGACGCAGCCCTCGGATAGCGCCGACCGCCTCGCCGGACTGCGTGCCGATGATCTGCTGGACCTGCCTGCCGTGGCCGCTGCGATCGGCCTGCGCAACGCGGGTGATGTGGACGGGCGCGTCAGCGCGCGGGGCCACCGGCTGCTTGGCCAGATCCCGCGGCTACCGCAGGTCGTCGCCGACAGGCTGGTCCTGCACTTCGGCGGCTTGCAGAAGCTGCTGTCCGCCAGTGCACAGGACTTGCAGCACGTTCCTGATGTCGACGAGGCGATGGCGCACACCGTCAGGGACGGGCTCTCGCGAATCGCGGAAGCGGCCCTAATCGAGCGCTATTCCTGACCACCTGGGAGTGGCGGGCCGATCCCCCTGTGCTGTGGCTGGCGGTTTCCGCCGATTCCGCCCGCCGGGGCCACTCGAGCCCGCGAGGTGCGAAGATCGATTGCTGATGCCTGTTGACTACGCAGCGGTCATTGCCAGCTGGTACACCGCGCACGCCAGAGACCTGCCGTGGCGCCGGCCGAGCGCGACCGCCTGGTCGATCCTGGTCAGTGAGATCATGCTCCAGCAGACTCCGGTCAGCCGGGTTCTTCCCGCGCATGCTGCGTGGCTCCAGCGGTGGCCAGAGCCCGCCGCACTCGCCGCCGCACGCCCAGCCGACGCGGTCCGGCAGTGGGACCGGCTCGGTTACCCCCGCCGCGCCGTACGCCTGCACGCCAGCGCCGAATTGATTACGGCCCGTCATGGCGGCGCGGTGCCGGCCTCAGCGGAGCAGCTGCAAGCGCTGCCGGGCGTGGGCTCCTACACCGCGGCCGCCGTGTCGAGTTTCGCGTTCGGCCACCGGCACGCCGTCCTGGACACGAACGTCCGACGCGTTCTGGCCCGGCTCGTTACCGGGGTGTCGTTGCCACCACCGGCCCCGACAGCGGACGAGCGGCGGCTGGCGCAGTCGCTGCTCCCTGAAGACGGCAGGCTGGCGGCCCGCTGGTCGGTCGGCGTGATGGAGCTCGGCGCCCTCGTCTGCACGGCGGCCCGACCGCGCTGCGGCGAGTGCCCTTTCGCCGCGGATTGCGCCTGGCTCCGGCTGGGACGGCCCGCCACGCCACCGCGTCGAACGGCCCCCGCCTATCTCGGCAGTGACCGGGAGTGCCGCGGGCGCCTGCTGGCCGTCCTCCGGGCCTCCCCCGCGCCGGTGCGGCCTGATGTCCTCGCAACGGCGTGGCCAGAAGGCACGCAGTACACCCGGTCGCTCGCAACACTGCTCGCCGACGGCCTGGTAATCCGCTGCCCGGACGG
>Ga0126383_10002289_pt1 | contig 12313 bp, 10 predicted proteins | sample PanSoiMetPlot_35_FD_96882 | JGI IMG/M metagenome (GOLD analysis project Ga0126383, IMG submission 96882) | Tropical forest soil microbial communities from Panama - MetaG Plot_35 | ecosystem: Environmental > Terrestrial > Soil > Tropical forest > Bulk soil | place: Panama | collected 2016-02-17
CCATCTTGCTTTTGGCCTTCGCCCTTTCGCGAAAACTATGAGAGACAATCACAATGTTCAATATTCATCGTGTGCAACTTGACTGGGGTGGCCGCCAACTCACGCTAGAGACCGGCAGACTCGCGCGTCAGGCCGACGGCGCGGTATTCGCCTCATACGGCGACACCACTGTGATCGCGACAGTGGTCGCGGCCAAGCAGCCAAAGGAAGGGATCGATTTCCTTCCGCTGACCTGCAACTATCAGGAAAAGTATTACGCGGCCGGCCGCATTCCCGGCGGCTATTTCAAGCGCGAAGCGCGGCCAACCGAAAAGGAGACGCTGGTCTCCCGCCTGATCGACCGTCCGGTGCGCCCCCTGTTTGCCGACGGCTGGCGCTGCGACACCCAGGTGATCGTGACCGTGCTGTCGCACGACCTGGAAAACGATCCGGACATCTTGGCGATGGTTGCCGCCTCGGCGGCGCTGACGCTTTCGGGCGTCCCCTTCATGGGGCCGATCGGCGCCGCGCGGGTCGGCTTCATTAACAACGAATATGTGCTCAATCCGCAGATCGACGAGATGAGTGAAAGCCAACTCGATCTTGTCGTCGCCGGCACGCAGGACGCAGTGCTGATGGTCGAGTCAGAAGCCAAGGAACTGTCCGAGGACATCATGCTCGGCGCGGTGATGTTTGGCCATCGGCACTTCCAGCCGGTGATCGACGCCATCATCAAGCTCGCCGAGAAGGCAGCCAAAGAGCCGCGCGAGCTCGCCGTGGCGGACAACGGCGCGTTCGAGAAGGACATGCTGGCGCTGATCGAAAAGGATTTGCGCGCCGCCTATGGCGTCCCCGAGAAGGTGGAGCGGCACAAAGCCATTGACGCCGCCAAAGAGCGCGTCATGGGTCACTTCTGTCCACCCGACGTTGCGGAGCCGAAATATCCGGCACTGCAGGTCGCGAGTGTTATTAAGGACCTCGAAGCCAAAATCGTCCGCTGGAATATTCTCGACAACGGCAGGCGCATCGACGGGCGCGACGTCAAAACCGTGCGGCCGATCGGTTGCGAGGTTGGCGTGCTGCCGCGTACGCACGGTTCGGCTTTATTTACCCGCGGCGAGACCCAGGCGCTCGTGGTGGCGACGCTGGGCACCGGCGAGGACGAGCAATTCGTCGATGCGCTGCAGGGCACGTACAAGGAAACATTCCTACTGCACTATAATTTCCCGCCGTTCTCCGTCGGTGAAACCGGACGGCTTGGCGCGCCTGGCCGGCGCGAGATCGGCCATGGCAAGCTCGCTTGGCGCGCGATCCATCCGGTATTGCCGCCGCACACCGAGTTCCCCTACACGATCCGCGTCGTCTCCGAGATTACCGAATCCAACGGCTCATCTTCGATGGCAACCGTGTGCGGCACTTCGCTGTCGCTCATGGATGCCGGTGTTCCGCTCAAGCGGCCGACCGCGGGCATCGCTATGGGACTGATCAAGGAGGAGGAGCGTTTCGCGGTGCTGTCCGACATTCTCGGCGACGAGGATCATCTCGGCGATATGGATTTCAAGGTCGCGGGCACCGAACGCGGAGTTACTTCGCTGCAGATGGATATCAAGATTGCCGGCATCACCGAAGAAATCATGCGGATCGCGCTTGACCAGGCCAAAGACGGCCGCATGCACATTCTTGGCGAGATGGGCAAGGCGCTCACGTCGGCGCGCGCCGAGCTTGGCGAACACGCTCCGCGCATCGAGGTGTTCTCGATACCGGTCGATAAAATCCGCGAGGTCATCGGTTCAGGCGGCAAGGTCATCCGCGAAATCGTGGAGAAGACCGGCGCCAAGATCGATATCTCCGACGATGGCACCGTCAAAGTAGCATCGGCGAAAGCGGAATCGATCAAAGCTGCGATCAATTGGATCAAGTCGATTGCCTCGGAGCCGGAGGTCGGTCACATCTATGAAGGCACCGTGGTCAAGGTCATGGATTTCGGCGCCTTCGTGAACTTCTTCGGCGCCAAGGATGGCCTGGTGCATATCAGCCAATTGGCGCCGCGGCGTGTGCAGAAGACCACTGATGTCGTCAAGGAAGGCGATAAGGTGAAAGTCAAGCTGCTCGGCTTTGACGAGCGCGGCAAGGTGCGGTTGTCCATGAAGGTGGTCGACCAGCAGACCGGCGAAGATCTCGAGGCCAAGCAAAAAGCAGAGTCCGCCGAAGCGCGCGAAGCTGCGGCTGGCGGCGCGGCCGAGTGAAACTCAGCTCGATCGGTTAGAAGAAGAGCGGCGTTCGATAACGCCGCTCTTTTCGTCGGCGGGCGTGAGTTTAAAGAACTGGGTCAGGCACACCGCTTTCTTGCCTGCCGCCCGAGGGGCCGCTCGGCCGCGCATTGGCCTGCCGCAGGTTTTCTTTCGTGCTCTCGCAAGCTCGGCGACCATCCGCTCGACCGCGGCGCGATTCACGCCCGCGAGCGCCCATCAGGTCAGACCAAGATCGGTAAACGCCGTCAGGTGATGATCGGCCGCGCTTTGGGCAAAACAGCAGAACACGACATGGGTAATACCGCGGTCAGAGGCGGCAAGCTCCGCGGCAACGGCGCCGACCGCAATGCGCGCTGCGCGATCGGCCGGGAAAGCGTAGATGCCGGTCGATATCGCCGGAAAGGCAATCGACGCGAGGCGATGCGCGGCGGCGAGATCAAGAGCAGTGCGATAACACGACGCGAGTAGTTCCTCCTCGCCAGCATGTCCGCCGCGCCAGACCGGGCCGACGGCATGGATCACGTGTCTCGCCGGCAAGCGATAGCCGCGCGTGATCTTTGCCGAACCCGTTTCACAGCCGCCGAGCGTTCGGCATTCGGCCAACAGGTCCGCTCCGGCGGCGCGGTGAATGGCGCCGTCTACCCCGCCGCCGCCGAGCAGGGTCCGGTTGGCGGCATTGACGATCGCATCTGCGGCAAGCGTCGTAATGTCGGCGACGCAGACATCAAGCCGCGCCGAACCGATTGCGGCGCCGGCAAGCGAGGAGATATTGGCGATCGTGGCAGCCACGAGCCTTAGTTTATCACGCCCATTCCGCTTGCGCTTCGGCGCGCAGGTCGACCGTGCTCTTCACGCCGATATCGTCGAAATGCGCGTCCAGGAAACGCCGCGCTGCGCGCTTGCCGCTGACGCGAAGCATGTCGAAGAAGTCGTAATCGGTCGACAGCCTGCTGAACGTGTCGAGATGCGAACCAAAGCGGTCGAGCACGATGCGATGCACGTTGATGCGGCGATATTCTCCCGGCCCTATGCCGCGCGGCAGCCGGCCTTGATCGATCAGCCGCGCGACGAAGTCGATGGCGCGATATTCGCCAAGCAGCGAGGAGTTGAACGTAATCTCGTTGATTCGATTCATGATCTCGCTCGAAGACATCGGGGTCGCTTGCCGCACCAGGGGATTTATTTGCACCACGAGGACGTCCTCGGTTGCGGTCGTGCGAAAGAACGGAAAGATCACCGGATTGCCGAGATAGCCGCCGTCCCAGTAGGGCACGCCATCGATTTCGACAGCGCGGAACAACAACGGTAGGCAGGCTGACGCCATCACCGCATCGGCTGTGATCTTTTCGCGCGGGAAAATGCGCACATGCCCGGTCTGCACATTGGTCGCCGAGATGAAGAGTTGCAGATCGGTGTCGGCGCGCAGCGTTTCGAAATCGACAAAGCGCTCAATCAGATCCTTCAACGGATTGATATTGAGCGGATTGACGTCATAGGGCGAAAAATAGCGTGACAAAGCATCGACCCAAGCCTGTACCGGCGTGCCCTCGAGCGGGGTGAAAGACAGCAGCCGTTCCATGACCGTGCGCTGCAACGCTGGAAGATTCCCGGTGCTCGATGCTGAACGCCAGAAATCCGCCAGCCGCTTTTGCGCCTCCTCTCGCCCGCCGCGGCACAGTCCGTCGGCGAGCATCACGGCATTGACGGCGCCGGCGGACGTGCCGGAAATTCCCTCGATGGCAATCCGCTCATCAGCGAGAAGTTGATCGAGCACGCCCCAGGTGAAAGCGCCGTGTGCACCGCCACCCTGCAGCGCCAGATTGATGCGTTTGGTGGTCGAGGGTGCGACTTGCTCTGCCCCGCGAGCAGGCATCAGCGAGGATAAAATGTTCTTCATTGTCGGAAGGTCCTTTGCGGCCGATCAATCGCGCTGCCTGCAAACCAGCGGCCTAAGAATAGGAAGCCGTATGGTGCGATGGCCTTGGCGTGGGCAACTACGCCAACACGCAACGCGCCAGCCCCGAGTTCACGCCGCGGTCCAGCCGCCGTCGATCGAAAGATTTGCGCCGGTAATCGCCTTGGCCGAATCGGAGCAAAGATAAACAGCCAGGTCGGCGACCTCGTCGACAGTGACGAATTCCTTCGTTGGCTGCGCCGCCAACAACACGTCGCGCTTGACCTGCTCTTCGGTCATGCCGCGGGCTTTTGCGGTGTCAGGAATCTGCTTTTCGACGAGCGGCGTCCATACATAGCCCGGACTGATGCAGTTGCAGGTGACGCCGAAAGTCGCAAGTTCAAGCGCGACCGTCTTGGTCAGGCCAGCAAGGCCATGCTTGGCCGAAACGTAAGCGACCTTGAACGGCGAGGCCACCAGCGAATGCGCCGATGCGGTATTGACGATGCGGCCCCATTTTCGCGACTTCATTCCCGGCACCGCCGCGCGGATGGTGTGAAAGGCGGAGGACAGATTGATCGCGATGATCTGGTCCCATTTCTCGATCGGAAACTCCTCGATCGGCGAGACGAACTGGATGCCCGCATTGTTGACAAGAACATCAAGCGACCCGAACGCCTTTTCGCTGGCGCGAACCATTTCGGCGATGTCGCTGGGCTTGCTCATGTCGGCCGGCGAATAGAGCGCTTTGACTTTGTAGTCTTTCTCGATTGTGACCCGCTCTTTTTCGATCGTGTTCTTGTCGCCAAAACCGTTGATCGTGACATTGGCGCCCTGTGCGGCCATCGCGCGGGCGATGGCCAGCCCAATTCCGGACGTTGAACCGGTCACCAACGCTGATTTTCCCTGCAACATGACGGGGCCTCCGATGAATTCGGTGTCCGATCGGACACCACAGGCTTGTTGTATGGAGCTTGGAAGGGAATGTGGGCCGCTTTTTGCTGCAGTGCAATATCAAATTGCGCGCGGTCACGCAGCCGCTTTTTCCGCGTAATCAGCGGTCAATTAGCTAGTGCAAACACGACCAGCACGGACTAATGCATAGGCCCTGTGCCGGCGCCGATCCAGACGAAGCACCAGGCCATCAATGTCGCCCACAATTTTTCCCGCTCCCGATCACGACCATGAACGCTGCACCAGCACCGCCATTGCACACGCCGAAGCACAGTGCGCCGCGCGAGCCCAGCGGCTCACCCCGATGCGGCGTCAGGTGCTTGAAGTTTTGCTGACCAGCCATCGCCCGCTCGGCGCTTATGAGATCATCGACCGCCTGCAGCAGAAAACCCGGCCGGCGCCGATTACGATTTACCGCGCGCTGGAATTTCTGTGCGACAACGATCTGGTTCATCGCATCGAAAGCCGCAATGCGTTCGTCGCCTGTGTGCACAATCACAGCGCTGGCGATCTTGTCATCTTCCTTATTTGCGAACGCTGTGGCGCCGTCGGCGAAGCACCGGGAGGCGCCGCTGCTGAGGCGCTCAAAGCCTCTTCACGCGTGGCCGGCTTTTCGCCACGCAGTCCGCTGGTCGAAATCGCCGGCATTTGCGCGCATTGCCGTGAACGATAAGCGGCCATAAATCGACTAAGCGCAGTGCCGCCCTCTCCTTCTTCGCGCCCGCTCGATGCAACTGCGATTGCAGTCACGATCGGACTCTGCCTGAGCTGGGGCTTCAATAATGTCGCCATCAAGCTCGCGATCCATGACATTCCGCCGCTCACTCAATCCGCGGCCCGTTCTTTGATCGCGGCGATTCTGGTCGGCGCCTGGACACTAGCGCGCGGCATCCCTCTGTTCACGCGCGACGGCACGCTGCGCGCCGGAATTCTTGCCGGCGTTCTGTTCGCGCTCGAATTTTTGCTGATCTATCGCGGCCTGGTTTGGACCACCGCGACGCGCGGCGTTCTGTTTCTCTATCTTGCTCCCTTCTTTGTCGTGATTGGCTCGCGCTGGCTCGTTCCGGGCGATCACTTCCGTCTTTCGCAATGGATCGGTCTGGTGCTGTCCTTTGTCGGTATCGTGATTGCTTTCGGCCTACCAACTCCGGCATCCAATCCGCGGCAAGTCCTTGGCGATCTCATGTTGGTCGGCGGCGCGGCCGCGTGGGCGGCGACCACGCTCACCATTAAAGCCAGCACACTCAACCGGATCAGCGCCGAAAAAACTCTGCTCTATCAACTGGTGGTCTCGGCGCCGCTCCTGGGCCTTGGCGCGATTGCATTCGGCGAGCGCATCGCGACCACGCCTTCTGCCGTGGCAATCGGCGCTTTTGCTTATCAGACCATCTACGTGGTCAGCATCACCTTCACGATTTGGTTTGTCCTGGTCGTGCGCTATTCGGCTGCGCGCCTATCGGTCTTCACGTTCCTGGCGCCGCTTTTTGGGGTGGCGGCCGGTTATCTCGTGCTCGGTGAGCCGCTGACCTCGGCTTTTGCCGTCGCGGTGGGATTGGTCGCGGCCGGGCTCCTCCTCGTCAATCGGCCCAGCTGAGGTTATATGCATGGCGTCGGAGCCTTGCGGGCCTTAGGTCCGCAGCCATGGAACTCTCTGCTTAACTACGGATTTGTCGAAGGAATTGTCATGATCGCGTTTCCCGGTCCAGCCCCCAGGCATTGCACGATCGGGGTCAAAGTCGGCGGCGTTACTGTCGGCGGCGGGGCACCGATTGTGGTGCAGTCGATGACCAATACCGACACCGCCGATGCCGAGGCCACGGCAAAGCAGGTGGCGGCCTTGGCGCGCGCCGGTTCGGAGATCGTGCGCATCACGGTGGATCGCGACGAGGCGGCGGCCGCCGTTCCCCACATCAAGGACCGGCTTGCCAAGATGAATGTCGACGTGCCGATCGTCGGCGATTTCCACTACATCGGCCACAAGCTCCTTGCCGATCATCCGGCCTGCGCCGAAGCGCTCGACAAGTACCGCATCAATCCGGGCAATGTCGGCTTTAAGGAGAAGAAGGATCGCCAATTTGGCGCGATTGTCGAGACCGCGATCAGGCAGAACAAACCGGTGCGCATCGGCGCCAATTGGGGCTCGCTCGATCAGGAGCTGCTCACGCATTTGATGGATCAGAACGCGCGGTCCAATCAGCCGGTCGATGCCCGTGACGTCACTCGCGAGGCGATGGTGCAGTCGGCGCTGTTGTCGGCGGCGCGAGCCGAGGAGATCGGACTGCCCCGCTCAAAGATCATTCTCTCGGCGAAGGTTTCCGCGGTCCAAGATCTGATCGCGGTTTATGGCGAATTGGCGCGCCGCTGCGATTACGCGTTGCATCTCGGCCTCACCGAAGCAGGCATGGGGTCAAAGGGCATCGTCGCGTCGGCGGCGGCAATCGGCGTGCTGCTTCAGCAGGGCATTGGCGACACAATCCGCATTTCACTCACACCGGAGCCGAATGGAGATCGTACGCTCGAAGTAAAGGTCGCGCAGGAATTGCTGCAAACCTTAGGTCTGCGCACATTCGTGCCGCTGGTCGCGGCCTGCCCCGGCTGCGGCCGCACGACTTCGACCACATTTCAGGAGCTCGCCGCCAATATCCAGAGCTTCATTCGCGACTCGATGCCGGAATGGAAGACGCGGTACCCGGGCGTCGAGGGCCTCAACGTCGCGGTGATGGGCTGTATCGTCAACGGCCCAGGCGAATCCAAACATGCCGATATCGGCATTTCGCTGCCGGGCACCGGCGAACAACCGACCGCGCCGGTTTTTATCGACGGCAAGAAGGCGATGACGCTGCGCGGTCCAATGCTGGCCGCCGATTTCAAAAAAATCGTCGTCGATTACATCGAGCGCCGATTCGGATCGTCCTCTGGCCAGGCGGCGGCGGAGTAATTTCGGGCCAAAGACCAATTCCCCTGGGCCGTGGTCGACGACGCCGATTCAGCGCACTGCAAAGACTGCTCGGCGACGCTAGTTCCGCATATCGCGACTAAACGATATTAGCGCTTTTCCAATCGCCGCAGCACGTCGTCGAGCTGATCAAGACTACGGTAGCGAATCGTCAAAACGCCGCCGCGCTTGGCTTCATTGATGCTGACAGCGAGGCCAAGCGCATCCGATATGCGTTTTTCCAGCGCAACCAAGTTGGCATTTTTCGCAGCGCCGCGGCGCATCGCTCGTGATTTGCCGCCGCGCTCGGCCGTTTCACGTGCGAGGCTTTCGACCTGACGCACATTGAGGCCGCGAGCGACGATCTCCTCGGCCAGCCTTTCCGCGTCTGGCTGTCCAACCAACATCCGTGCGTGTCCAGCGAAAAGCTTGCCGGCATGAATGTACGATTTTATCGTTTCGGGCAGTTTCAAAAGCCGCAGAGTGTTGGCCACGTGACTGCGGCTCTTGCCCACGACCTTGGCGATCTCGTCCTGGCTGTTGCCGAACTCCTCGATCAAGGCGCGATAGCCTTCGGCTTCTTCGAGCGGATTGAGATCGGCACGCTGCACGTTTTCAATGATCGCAAGCTGCAGCGCCTCGGCGTCGTTGGCTTCAATGATCACCACCGGCACTTCGTGGAAACCGGCGCGCTGCGCGGCCCGCCAGCGGCGTTCGCCGGCGATGATCTCGTAAACATCCGCGGCGCCCTGCACTGGCCGCGCGACGATCGGTTGAATGATGCCGCGCTCGCGCAGCGAAGCGACCAGTTCGTCAAGCTCGGCATTAGGAAAGGCACGGCGCGGATTGCGCGGATTGGGCCGTAACGCAGCGGTCGGCAAGCGCCGCTGGCCACGCGGCCGATCGACCGACGTCTCGGCGGCCATGTCGCCGATCAGTGCCGCAAGCCCGCGACCTAATCGCGATCGAGCGTGATCTTCGGCGAGCTTTCCCGGATTAACGCTCATCGCGACGCCTCATCGTACGCCTAGTTCTTTCTCGCGCTGGATAACCTCAGTCGCGAGCCGCAAATAAGCTTCGCTGCCGCTGCATTTGAGATCGTAGACGAGCACCGGCTTGCCGTAGGACGGCGCTTCCGAGACACGCACGTTGCGCGGAACGATGGTGTCATAGACTTTCGCACCCAGGAATTCGCGAACGTCCGCCACCACCTGGGACGATAAATTGTTGCGCGCGTCAAACATTGTCAGCACAACACCATGGATCGTTAGCTCCGGATTGAGCTGGGCGCGGACCGATTCGACGGTCTTGAGCAGTTGCGACAATCCTTCGAGCGCGAAAAATTCGCACTGCAAAGGAACGACGATCGCGTTGGCGGCCGCCATGGCATTGATCGTCAGCAGATTGAGCGAGGGCGGACAGTCGACCAAGACGTAAGTGAAACGCGTGCCGTCCTGCACGTTCAAGCTCGCCAATGCATTGCGTAAACGGAACGCCCGATCGCGCGCTTGCCCAATTTCGAGTTCAAGCCCGGAAAGATCGAGAGTGGACGGAGCAATTTGAAGCCGCGGCACTGCCGTAGGCACGATCGCATCGCGCAGCGTCGTTTGTGCGGTCAGCACGTCATAGGTCGAATAGCGCCGGTTGCGGCGATCAAGACCGAGGCCCGTCGAAGCATTGCCCTGCGGATCGAGGTCCACAATGAGCACGTCGTCGCCGATGGCTGCGAGGGCAGTGCCGAGATTGATCGCGGTCGTAGTCTTGCCGACGCCGCCTTTCTGGTTGGCGACGGCGAGCACCCGTGGCGCCTTGGTCGCAAGTGCCAGTCGCGCCTGGTCCGGCGCGGAATAATCAATCGCCTGAGGGGATACGGCAGCTTCCGCCATCGGTTCTTCCACAACCAAGAGGCGCGAATTACAACCTTAGGTCGCAGAGCGGCCCTGTTTGCGCTTCGGCTTGGCCTCGCGAATCACCACTACGCGCGACTTTGGCTCAATCCGACTCGGAACTAAAGAGGCCAGAATGCTCCAACATTTAGCCGCTTGGGTCAATTCAGCTTCCACATCTTGTCCCTTGGGGAACAGCCCCAGGGCTCCGCTTTTCAACAGCGGATATGCGATCGAAAGCAATTCAGGCAATGGCGCGAGGGCGCGCGCCGTTACCGCATCGAACTCACCGCGAAATCGCCGAGCGAAATCGGCAACGCGCTCGGTGTGAACGACGGCCGGTGCGCCGGTAACGCGCACAGCCTCGGTGAGAAAGGCCGCTTTCCTCTTGTTGCTTTCGATCAGATGCACTTCGGCCAAATTCTGGTCCGCTAACGCGCACGCAATCGGCAGGCCTGGAAATCCGCCGCCCGAACCGAGGTCAGCCCATTTGCGTGCCCGCGGCGCGATGGCGAGAAGTTGCAGCGAATCGGCGATGTGGCGCGTCCACAATGTCGGCACCGTGGAAGCTGCGATCAAGTTCATTCGGCCCTGCCAGTCGAGCAGCACCGCTACGAAACGGTCGAGGCGCGCCGCTGTTTCACGTGAAACAGGAATAAGCGCGACCGCCCTCGTGCGATCGGCGGTGAGGTCAGGCCGCGCCACTTGCTCCTTTACGCGCCACGTTGCCGCGCGCACGGCGCAGATAGGCCACCAAGAGCGTTAGCGCGGCGGGCGTTATCCCGTCGATACGAGCTGCTTGTCCGATCGTGCGCGGGCGATGCAGTTGCAGTTTCTGGCGCACCTCGTTCGAGAGGCCAGGCAGCGCCGCATAATCGAGATCCTCGCCCAAGACGACGCTCTCGTCGCGTCGGTACGATTCCACATCAGCGACCTGGCGGCTGAGATAGACGTGGTACTTGGCGTCAATCTCAAGCTGCGCGGCGATCTTGGCATCGAGTTCGCCGAAGGCCGGCCAGATCCGCGCCAGATCCATGATACCGATTTCCGGATAGGACAAGATTTCAAAAGCCGAGCGGCGCTGCCCGTCCCTGCGCAACGCGAGCCCACTGCGCGCGGCCTCGGTCGGCGTCAGGCGCAGTGAGCGCGCCATCGTCCGCGCCGCTTCGAGGGTCGCGATTTTGGCGCGGTATTGCTCGGCCCGCACGGCGCCGACGCAACCAAGCCCGATCCCCCTGCCCGTCAGCCGTTGATCGGCGTTATCGGCGCGCAGCGTCAGCCGGTATTCCGCACGCGATGTGAACATCCGATACGGCTCGCTGACACCGCGCGTGACCAAGTCATCGATCATGACGCCGAGATAGCCCTCGGCCCGGTCGAACAGGATCGCCGCCGCGCCGGCGGCGCAAGCCGCCGCATTGAGGCCGGCGACAACCCCTTGCGCGGCGGCTTCTTCGTAACCGGTGGTGCCGTTGATTTGGCCGGCCAGAAATAGGCCAGGCAGGCGCTTGGTCTCCAAGCTTGGCCGCAATTCGCGGGGATCAACGTGATCGTACTCGATGGCGTAGCCGGGGCGAATGACGCGAGCCCGCTCGAGACCGGGTATCGTAGCGATCAACGCCGCCTGCACGTCCTCCGGCAGCGAAGTCGAAATACCATTGGGATAAACCGTGGTGTCGTCGAGCCCCTCCGGTTCAAGAAAAATCTGATGACCGTCGCGCTCGCCGAAGCGCACGATCTTGTCTTCGATCGAGGGGCAATAACGCGGACCACGGCTCTTGATCTGACCGGAATACATCGGCGAGCGATGCACATTGGCGCGAATGATGTCATGCGTCGTCGCGGTCGTCCGGGTGATGCCGCATTCGACCTGGCGGTTCGCGATGCGTTCGGTGAGCATGGAGAACGGCTCGGGCGGATCGTCGCCCGGCTGCTTCTCGACACTGCGCCAGTCAATGGTCGTGCCGTCGAGCCGCGCCGGCGTGCCGGTCTTTAGGCGGCCGAGTTGAAAGCCGAGACGCTCCAATGTCGCCGAGAGCCCGAGTGCCGGCCCCTCGCCCATCCGGCCGGCGGGAATTTGCCGCTCGCCAATATGAATGAGGCCGCGCAGGAACGTACCGGTGGTCAGAACGACAGCGCCTGATAGAAACTCGCGTCCATCGCACAGGCGAACGCCGGTTGCCCGGTCGCTGCCGAGCAATTCGTCGACCTCGCCCTCGATCACCGTCAGATTCGCGGTGGTACTGACCGCCTCCTGCGTCGCTGCCGCATAGAGCTTGCGGTCGGCCTGCGCGCGCGGGCCGCGCACGGCGGGCCCCTTGCGGCGATTGAGCATACGAAACTGGATCCCGGCGGCGTCGGCGACGCGGCCCATTAAGCCGTCGAGCGCATCGATCTCTCGAACCAGGTGGCC
>Ga0126383_10002291_pt1 | contig 12310 bp, 11 predicted proteins | sample PanSoiMetPlot_35_FD_96882 | JGI IMG/M metagenome (GOLD analysis project Ga0126383, IMG submission 96882) | Tropical forest soil microbial communities from Panama - MetaG Plot_35 | ecosystem: Environmental > Terrestrial > Soil > Tropical forest > Bulk soil | place: Panama | collected 2016-02-17
ATGGCGGCCACCGCGCGTTCATAGACGTGCATGAACTGGCCCAGATCGAGCGATGGGTTCGGTGGAAGCTGGGCAGGCACATAGGCGCGCACGCGCTCGCCGCCCACGCTTGTTTCGACGTAAGTGCCGAGCCTTTGATTCTTCCTATCCGTCACGTCCGATCCTTTAATTAGCTTGTCCGCTATTAAAACATATCGCGTTATATTTTAATAACGAACTGCGCCAATTCAAGCCTGCCAGCATGGCGCGTCATCGGAGTTGCGGACAGTTCGTCCATTTGCCCTGCGGCGACGGGCGAGCCGCTGGCCGGATTCACGGTCGAGACTGTCGCCAACGCCACCGTGACCCTCGCCGTGAACCAGCTATTTCCGTGCCGGCGTGCCACGGTACGAGGTCGGGCTTGAGCGGCATGCAAACCCGGCTGTTCGATGAGGTCTCGACGAGCGACGACGACCCCGCCGGAGGCGTTGAGCAGCGCGGATTGTCCTATGAGCAACCACAACTTTAGGTTATTCTTCGAGGTGCCATATACGGATCGCGCCGCTCAGCATTTATGCCGACGAAGGTTGGGCAGGTAGTAGCGCGACTCGATAACGGACGCCCCATACAAGGAGCAGTTGGCGATGGCGCGAGCGGTGTCACCCTGCAATACAATAGCCGATGCCGCGGATGTTGTTGGCCACCGCATTGCGCAGCGGAGCCCTCTTGCGCCCGCCACTGCTTGGGCCACGACCACGGCAATCGTCAACGGAAATGACGTTCCGAACGATAAGACCTTTGATTGTCCGCAAACGATCCACGCAACATGCCCCCGCTGCCCACCATCCTGCGGACGTGCTTTGGTCGGTCAACCTTCCGACTCTGCCCGGCTCATCATCGCCAGTCGACAAGGGGTGTTGTTCTAGGATCGGCCCTTCGCAATCCGTGGCTCGCGGCTGCGCTTTTTTCCTATTATCGCCATCCTCGTGCAGTATCGGCATTCTGCTCAAAACACTTCCCTTTCAGCTTCATGGGCAATGCGTCGGCGCCGCCGCACTCGTGAATTTTAACATCAATAAGCCCAGCCAGCTTTTTGAGGGCATCGGCCTTCTCGTCCTCGTATTCGTGCCGGTCGTATATACCCTCGACGCCGGCAATCGCATGGCCCATGACGCGTTCCGCGTGCTCTATCTATACGCCGGCGCGGGACATGAGGCTGCGCGCCGTGCGCCTCAGATCGTGCAGCGTCCACCTCGGCACATCAGGCAGATCGGCAGCGAGCATTTCATCGGAATGCCCGCTTGGCTTTGCTAAAGCCGTTGATGTAGCCGCCGCCTCATCCGGCGAGCACAAAATGGTTATCTCTGAGACGTGGCTGTGCAGCGATGATTTCGAGCGCGAGTGTGGGCTATACTAGCTCCTTCGCGTCGCCCTTCTCGCGCGCCTCGCCCGGGATGCTCCAGGTTGCTCCGTCGACTGCAATGTCTGCCCAGCGCATCGTCACCACCTTCTCGCGCCGTTGCGCGGTCAGGAGCAATAGTCGGATCAGCGCACCGAACGCGCCGCTTGCCTCGGCCACCTTCCAGACCGCGCGGATCTCGTCGTCAGAGAGCATGCGATTGCGCGCTCGATCTTTCGGGTTGGTGCGCTGCATGCCCCGCACGATTGGCGGCACGTAATCATCATTGCGGGATGAATACCAATTCATGATTCCGCGCGTGATCGCCAAGACGTAATCCGCCTGTCGCGCGCCGTGATTGTCTTCGACATCGTCGAGCAGGGCGGCGACGTCGCTCTTGCGGATCGAGGTGAATTCCCGGCCCTGCTACGCCGGCAGCACATGAACATTAAGCAACCGCTTGACCTCAGAACGCGAGCGCAGGCCCTTGGCCTCGACGTGTCCGTGGCGACGGCGATCGCCGGTTCACGTAGCGAGTTTTGGTCACCGCGTCCAAACCGTTTTTCATCTACGAAGTAGAACGCCGCCCTCGTCCGACACGACATCCCGGCCATCAACACGCCAGCGGACAGTGGGATTAAATCGCACCCATTGGTGCGCTTCAACTCGGCTGGCCCCGGGCACTCCCGGGGTCGACCATTCTTTGAGCGCCAATGAAGCGGGTCGGTCTATCGTGCGCCCGCAGTGTCCTTCTTGTCCAGTCCGGCAACCCTTGGCTGAAGCTGGCCTCGGCGTAGGTGTAGTAGTTCGAGGCGCCGAGCACGGCGACGAAGATCTGCACACTCCGCGCCCGCCGGTGAGCCCATCGACCACTTTCAGGGTGTGGCCGGAATAATCGACAAAGAGTTTCTCGCCGGCGAGATGAACCCGGCGCAAGGTCTGCTTGAGGCGACCAGCCCATTCGTTGTAGCGCTCACAGAACCACGAATAGCTGAAGCTGTCGGAGTTGGAGTCGCAGTACTCCTCCTACAACAGCATCAGCGAGACGTGCCGGCGCCGCAGCTCGCGATGAACGAGCGGCCCAATCCGGCTGCGGACGGTCGTCGCTAGGCAAATCGGATGGCGGTGGATACGCCGTCACTGCCGGCAAGATCAGCAAGAGTCGCCACATGGCCGATCGGACGCCTCGGCACTCGATGCGGCACTTCGTCAGCCTCGTCCATGAGCGTCACGCCGTTGGCGATCGATAGGGCGGTTGGAAGAAGAACGGTCCTGCTCACAATCTTAAGATGCTTGTTAGCAACTTAGCAACCAATTGTGCAAGTTATTTCAGAATAATCGTTGAACCATAGATTGCGCCGGTAAGGGCCAAGGAGCCAGGGAGAGGGCTGACCAGCAACGCGCGACGTCGAGGAAATGACGGCAATCAAGCAAGCGATGGCATGAAAATCGCCTCGAAGACGTTCCGGTTGGACAAGAGCCCAACGCTTGCGCCAAGTCGTGCCAGGCGCGGGATGGATCCCATATGGCGCTGGACTTTAGTCCAAGAAGGTCTTCCTCGATGGCGCGCACGAATACAACCTGATAATGCTGGCTGGTGCGCCGGAGCCGCCGCGCGGAGCATGTCGCGCAGAGGGTCGGTTGGTGTTTAAGCCATTGATGTGGCCTGCGCCGCTGCCGGCCAGGACATATGGATTGTCGCCCAGGCGCGGCTGGGCGCCGATGATGTCGAGCGCGATCTTTGGCAGCATCAATTCAATAGCATTGCCCTTTTACGTGTTTCGGCCGGGACCGTCCAAGCCGGTGCCGCGCGAGGTGCTGGCCAAGGTGGTCGGGCGCGACTGCAACCTCGACCGCATCATCGACGCGATTCGCGGCGAACTGCGCGGCCGGCCTTACGACCTGGTGGCGGTCGCCGGCGGCTGGCAACATCGCACCAGAAAGCGTTTTGCCGATGCGACACCAGCCACGACCTGGCCTCAAGCGAAAGCGGCGGTTAGTGGACGATCTCGCGACTACCTGATATCCAAGCACGTTGGCAACGTGCCGCCCCAAGTGCTGTATTGGCCGTGGGCGGCTTGCCCTCGGGTGAATGCAACAGCCGGTAGAAGGACAACGAGAGATGGTTGTCATTAATTGCGACATGGGCGAGGCCTTCGGACTCTACAGGATGGGCGACGACGAAAGCCTGATGCCCCTTATCGACGCGGCGAACGTCGCTTGCGGCTTCCATGCCTCCGACTTCAATCACATGCGCAAGACCGTGCAGCTCGCCAAGCAGCATGGCGTCAAGGTCGGCGCCCATCCTTCGCTACCGGATTTGCAAGGTTTCGGGCGGAGGGAGATGAAGATCGGCCGCGAAGAGCTCGCGAACTGCATTCTTTATCAGATCGGTGCACTCAAGGCCTTCCTGGATGCCGAAGGCATGGTCCTCAATCATATAAAACCGCACGGCGCGCTCTACGGCATGGCATCGCGGACGGAGGATATTGCGGAGGCCGTGGCCGACGCCGCCGATGTATACAGGGTGCCGCTGCTTGGTATGAAAGGAACGTTGCATCAGAAGGTCTATGAGCGCCGCGGCCACGCCTTCATCGCCGAATACTATGCCGACCTCGACTACGATGCCGAGGGTGGCCTCATCATCACGCGGGAACATGACGCCAAGGATCCGGCCGACGCCGCAACACGATGCGTGAGAGCCTTGTCCGAAGGCAAGACTCGCTCGGTCGCCGGAAACGACGTTGCCGTCGGCGCCGATGCCATATGCATCCACTCAGACACACCTAATGCCGTCGCTATTGCGCAAGCCGTTCGCGCTGCAGTGCATCCCCACCGGGCAGCACGCTGACGTGCCGCTGGCGCGGTCCAGGCGATACACCACGAGGAGCTCATGGCCAAACAGCAAATATTTTCACCCCTGCCCGGCATTTTCTACCGCAAGCCGGCGCCCGACAAGCCAGCTTACAAGTCTGACGGGGATACGATCAGGGAGGACGACACCATCGGCCTCATCGAGGTCATGAAGTCCTTCAATGAAGTGAAGGCAGGCGCGAGAGGCAAGCTCGTTCGCTTCCTTGCCGAGAACGAAGAAGCCGTGATGGCCGGTCAACCAATCGCGGAGATCGACGTTTGAGTCCGTCCAAGGGTCTATGACAAGGGTCTATGACAATCCATAAGCTCCTGATAGCCAACCGCGGCGAGATCGCCGTGCGCATCATTCGCGCGGCACGCGAGTTGGGGCTTGCGACCGCGCAGGTCTACAGCAAGGCCGACCGGGATTCGCTTGCCGTAAGGCTTGCCGACGAGTCCATCGAAATCGGCCCGCCGCAGGCGTCAAGATCATATCTTGACCATGACGCAATCCTCGCCGCGGCCGAGACTAGCGGTGCCGACGCGATCCATCCAGGCTACGGATTTCTGGCCGAAAACGCTGTGTTCGCCGCTGCCGTCGAGGCGGCTGGACTGATCTTCGTTGGCCCGACAGCACAATCGATCCGCCTGATGGGTGACAAGGTTGCGGCCCGCAAAGCTGCAGCCTTGGCAGGGGTTCCTACAGTCCCGGGCAGCCGTGAACGCCTGGAGCACACCGATGCTGCCTTTGCCTTTGTTGAAACAATTGGCTTTCCCGTGATGATCAAGGCGGCAGCGGGCGGTGGTGGACGCGGTATCCGGATCGCGCGCTCGGAGGAGGATTTTCGTCACCTGATACCGCAGGCGCAGGCCGAGGCGCTGGCGGCGTTTGGCGATGGCGGCCTCTACGTTGAGAGGTTTATCGAGGGCGCGCGGCACATCGAGGTGCAGGTATTGGGCGACGGATTGGACGTGATCCACTGTTTCGAGCGCGAGTGCTCGTTGCAGCGCCGCCGTCAGAAACTCTGGGAAGAAGCTCCCTCGCCCTCGCTGACACCGGCCATTCGTGAGAAGCTCTGTGCGTCGGCCGTCGCGCTCGCCAGGACGGTGCACTATCGCGGCGCGGGCACGATCGAATATTTATATGACGACCGTAGCAACGCGTTCTACTTTCTGGAGATGAACACGCGCATCCAGGTCGAACACCCGGTGACGGAGATGGTTACCGGCATCGACTTGGTGCGCGAGATGATCCGAATTGCCGGCGGCGAGCCCTTGCGCATTCGCCAGGATCAGGTGCACGTCAACGGGCATTCGATAGAGGTCCGGATTAATGCCGAGGATCCGGCGAAAGCCTTTGGTCCGAGCCCCGGCACTGTCAGTGCGCTCAACGTACCGGGTGGAAACGGAGTGCGTTTCGACACTATGCTCTATTCCGGATGCACGGTACCGCCGTACTACGACAGTTTGATCGGAAAGCTGATCGTCCTCGATGAGGATAGAACGAGCGCCATGCGACGGCTCGATCGCGCACTCTCGGAGCTTCGCATCGAGGGGCTGGCGACAACCAAGACCCTGCACCAGGCGCTCGCGCGCGACCCCGATGTCCAGGTCGGGCGCTTCCATACCTCTTGGCTCGAGCCATGGCTGGCTTCGCATGCCGGGGCTCTTGCTGGGGCAGAGCCCGTGCCCGCCCCCAGCGTCACCCCCGAAATTCCAAGAGAATCCGCCCCGTCAGCAACAGGAGGCAGCAATCCCATGCAAACTCGATTTTCCTTCGGCGGCGATGATCATATCTTCGCCGAAGTGGATGAGTCCATGTCGCTTGAGGCTTTCTTTAAAAGCCTCTTCGTCACCAATGCGGTGCGTGACGCCAAGATCAAGGGCGTTACCGAAATATGCCCGGCCAACGCTTCTTATCAGGTCAAGTTCGATCCAGATCAGATCAAACCCGATGACATGCTCGCCGAACTCAGGAGGCTGGATTTGGCGGCCGAAAAGTCCGAGCCGGTGATCGAGACGAGGCTCATCGAGATCCCCGTGTTTTACAACGATCCTTGGACGCGCGAGACGCTGATGCGCTTCCGCGAGCGCCATCAGGACCCCGAAGGCACCGATCTCGATTACGCGGCACGCATCAACCATCTCGATGGTATCGACGCGTTCGTCAAGGCGCATTCGAGTGCGCCCTGGTTCGTCTCGATGGTCGGCTTCGTCGCCGGCCTGCCCTTCCTCTACCAGATGGTCGAGCGCAAGCGGCAAATTCAGGTTCCCAAATACCTGCGCCCACGCACGGACACGCCCAAGCTCACGGTCGGACACGGAGGCTGCTTCGGCTGCATTTACTCGGTGCGCGGCGCCGGCGGCTACCAGATGTTCGGCATCACTCCCATGCCGATCTACGATCCCAGCCAGAAGATCAGCTATCTGCGTGATTTCATGTGTCTGTTCAAGCCGGGCGACATCGTGAAGTGGAGACCCATCGACCGGTCGGCCTATGACGCGGCCGTCGCCGATGTCGAGGCGGGCCGTTTCTCGCCGATCGTTCGCAATGTCTCCTTCTCGCTCACCGAGTTCAACCGCGACATTGATGGTTACAATCGCAAGCTCGAGGGGATTCTCCATGCCCATTAAGGTTTTAAAGCCAGGTCTTGCGACTACGGTCCAAGACCATGGACGTCCCGGCTACTATCACCTCGGCATTCCGCTCTCCGGTGGCATGGACCGTTATGCGCTCGCAGCCGCCAACCTGCTTGTGGGCAATGATGAAGGAGCTGCCGTTCTCGAGGCAGTCTTCATGGGCCCGGATCTCGAGTTCACCGATGACACCATGGTCGCCGTCACGGGGGCTGAGCTGCCGCCGAGGGTCGATGGGCTCCCGCGCGAGACCTGGTCCAGCTTCAAGGTGAAGAGCGGCGAGAGACTCTCCTTCGATTTCCTCAAGCAAGGCGCGCGCGCATACATTGCCGTCGCCGGTGGAATTGATGTGCCGGTGGTTCTCGGCTCGCGCTCGACCTACGCGCTCGGCGGGCTTGGAGGCTTCAAGGGCCGCAAGCTCGAGGCCGGCGACGAACTGCCGGTCGGCAAGGCGGCGACGTCGGCCAAGGAAGGTCGCAAGGTGGCGAAAGCATTGCGTGGCCTGCCGGAGGCGATGCCGACGGAGCTGCGCGTCATGCCGGGACTCTACTGGCACTGCATCACCGAGGCGGCGGGCAACAGATTCTTCTCCGATATCTGGAAGGTCGCTCCAGAAGCCGACCGAATCGGCTACCGCTTCAAGGGCGGCAAGCCGGTTGAGTTCGTGCCGCGCGAGCCACCGTTCGGCGCGGGCTCCGATCCTTCCAACATCACCGACGCCTGCTACCCATATGGCTCGATCCAGATACCCGGGGGCACCGAGCCGATCGTGCTCCATCGCGACGCGGTCTCAGGCGGCGGCTACTTCATGGTCGGCACGGTGATCTCGGCGGACATGGATCTGATCGGCCAACTCCAACCCAACACGCCAGTGAGGTTCGTCAAGGTCGCAATGGAAGAGGCGCTTGCGGCGCGTAGGAGCCGCGCCGAGCTGCTTGCCAAGCTTCGCAGCTGCTTGGCGCCGTCACCCTGAATGCGTCTAGCGGGAGGTGAGCGCTACAGAACGCGCCCCGACAGAGCATGTTCCGGGTTCGATCGCGATTGCGACTGTCTCGCTGATGCCGATCGGGCACGGCGATGGCGGCAAGGACTCCTCTACGCTGGTATTTTTGGCGGGCCGGCGAGCCGGTCTCGGCCTGTGACGCGCCGCAACAATACTGGAGCAGCTTTGAAGAGGGCAGCCATTTGCCACGAGATTGGCTTGATCTTAACGGCGAGAGCGGACGTGTGCACATGAGGGCTAGCTCTTAAAGGCGCCGCTAAGCAAATTCCGCGCAAGCGATCGATGGCTGCTCTCACAAAGGAGCCGCTCCAACGCGTCTGGAGGCGCCGGCTTAATTGACATTCCTAAAAATCCGTAGGGATAATGATTTCGGCCCTATAATATAGAGTACGATGCACCGCAAAAGATGGTCGGGGTCGTATCGGCTTGGCCCGAAGGGACACAGGAGGAAGACATGAAGCGATCGGCTGTCGCCGCGGGGGTATTCGCGGCCGGTTTCGCACTGGCGCTGGCGAGTTTTGGCGCCTACGGACAGGGCAAAAAGTGGTACCCGTTCACTGTCGAAGAGCATGATCCGCCCTTCGACATGAGCAGTCCAGTCAAGGAAGTGGCGTACTCGCCGCTTGAGAAGGCAGACAAGAAGTGGAACATCTGCGTTTCATTCCCGCACATGAAAGATGCTTACTGGCTCGCTGTCGACAACGGCGTCGCTGAAGAGGCGAAGGAGCTTGGTGTCACAATGCATCTCGTCGAGGCGGGCGGCTACACCAACCTCGCAAAGCAAATATCCCAAATTGAAGACTGCGTGTCGCAGGGCGCCCAGGCCGTTGACATCGGTGCAATTTCCTATGACGGGCTCAACGAGACAGTGAAGCATCTTAAGGAAAAAAACATTCCGGTGATCGACGTGATCAACGGCATGTCGTCCAAGGAAATCTCGGCGAAATCTCTCGTCTCGTTTGAAACAATGGGCTTCAAAGCCGGTGAGTACATCGCAAAGCTCCACCCGAAGGGCTCGCCGGAAGTCGAGGTGGCATGGTTCCCGGGTCCGCCCGGGGCCGGCTGGGTCGAGGCCGGCAACAAGGGCTTCAATGAAGCAATCAAGGACAGCGCGCTCAAGAACGTTGCGACAAAATACGGTGATACCGGGAAGGAAGTGCAGCTCAAACTGGTCGAGGATGTGCTGCAAGCCAACCCAAATATCAAATACATTGCCGGCACTTCGCCGACCACGGAGGCGGCCGTTCAGCTGCTGCGCGAACGCAATCTCTCGGACAAAATCAAGGTCATCGCCTATTACTTCACGCCGGGTGTCTATGAGAATATCAAGGCGGGTCGTGTAATGGCGGCGCCTACCGATTCGGCAGTGGTGCAGGGACGGGTGTCCATCGATCAGGCTGTGCGCATCCTTGAGGGCAAGCCGTACCTCAAGCATGTCGGTCCGAAGATCTATATAATCGACAAGTCGAACATTAATTCGTTCGACTACGCATCATCGCTCGCACCTGCGGACTGGAAGCCGGTCTTCACCGTCAATTGACGTCGGACCAGTTTCTTGGATGAGACGAATGGTGTCATGGCCAAGGAGACACGGGCGCCGGCAGAAGGCGTGGGCGCGGGGTTGACGCTGCCCACGCCGATCTTGCAGGTCCTCGCTGTATCCAAACAGTTTCCCGGCGTATTGGCCCTGGATCAAATTGATTTCGAGCTGCGCGCCGGCGAAGCCCATGTCCTGTTCGGCGAAAACGGCGCCGGCAAGTCGACCCTGATCCAAATTCTTGCGGGCGTCCACTCTCCGACCGAGGGCACCATTCTCTTCCACGGTCAACCGATCAAGCTGATGGGAGTGCATCACGCGCGCACGCTCGGCATCAGCGCAGTGTTTCAGGAATTTTCGCTGGTCCCGACGCTCACGATCGAAGAGAACCTTTTCCTTGGAGCAGAACTAACGAACCATGGTTTTCTCGATAAATCCCAGCTGCATCGTCGGGCGGACGAGATCCTTAAGCAACTCGGCTTTCCGCTTAAGCCGCAGCAACGGGTCCAGGATCTTAGTCGCGCCGAGCAGCAAATGGTCGAGATCGCGAAAGCATTCCGCACCGATCTGTCCGTCCTGATTCTTGACGAGCCGACCGCCTCGTTAACAGATCGTGAAGCACAACGCTTGTTCGGGATGATCAAACAGGCCAAGAACGCAGGCGTGGGGATTGTCTACGTCACCCACCGCATGAGTGAAATCTATGAACTCGGTGATCGCGTCACCGTCTTGCGTGACGGCAAACGCGTGGCGACGCTGGACGTCGCTGACGTCGACGACGGTCGCCTCTTGCAGCTCATGACAGGCCGTGTCATCACCCAAGTCTTTCCCAAGATCGAATATCGGCCGAAACGACGGCTGCTGGAAGTTTCGCACCTTACCACCGCGGATCGTTCAGTCAGAGATTTGTCGCTCGAGGTCCGCTCCGGCGAGGTCGTGGGGCTTGCCGGCCTGGTCGGCAGCGGTAAGTCGGTGGTAGGCCGCGCTTGCTTCGGACTGGAGCGCATAGTGTCTGGTCGCGTTATGCTCGATGGCCAGGAGGTCACTGGACGATCGCCGCGCCAGATGCTCGACTCGGGAGCCTTCTATCTTCCGCCCGATCGGCGTGAGGAAGGGTTGGTCATGATGCGGAGCGTGCGGGAGAACGTATCGCTACCGTGGCTTGCAGCTCGCTCCTTCACTCGGTTCGGCTTCGTCGATCGGGGCAGCGAGCGGTCGAAGGTTCGTGACGTAGCGGACCGCGTCAACCTGCAGCCGCGCAATATCGAGCACGATTTGGAGCGGCTGTCAGGTGGCAATCAACAAAAGGTGCTGCTGGCCAAAGGCTTAGTGTCGACCGTGAAGCTGTTCATTCTCGACGAACCGACGGTCGGCGTGGATGTCGGGACTCGCGTAGCCATCTACGGCTTCATTCGCGATCTTTGCGAGAGCGGTGCCGCCATCTTGCTGATTTCTTCCGATCTGCCAGAAATCCTGCACCTAACCAAACGGACCTACGTCATGTACCGGGGCGACTTGCGAGCGGAACTCGAAGGGCCGGAGATCACGCAGGACCATCTGTTGGCGAATTTCTTCGAGCGGACGCGGGCATAATGGCGAAGAACGAAACACCGCGTTGGCTGGCCTATAGAGTGCCGTTGCAGCGTTTATTCGTGCGCATCGGCGTGTTGCCTTTTTTACTGGTCCTGGCCCTCATCGTCTTCTCGACCCTGTCGGGGCGATTCCTTACGAGCGAGAACCTGATCACGGTCGCGCGGCAGGCTACCTATCTGGCGATCGTCGCAATGGGACAGATGCTGGCGTTGCTGACGGGTGGTTTTGACCTTTCGGTCGGCAAGATCGTTGCAATTACATCCGTCATTACCGCGCTCACCATGGCGCCGCTTGCTGCGGCCCATCCCGACGCTACCGCCGTGACGCTGACGTTGGGCATTCTGGCGGGCCTCGGCGCCGGCACACTTGTCGGCGTCGTCAATGGTGTTGGTGTTGCCGTTTTCAACGTTTCACCCTTCATGATGACATTGGGTACCGCGGCAATCAGCTTCGGGATCGCGTTGACGCTGACAAGCGGCGTGCCGGTGTATGGCCTCCCCGACGCATTCGGGACGATCTTCAACTTTTCACGCATACTCGACATTCCGACGCCGGTTTACATAATGGTGGGCCTCTTTGTAACGATGTACATCTTGCTCAATAGGACTCGAATGGGCCGCTACTTTTACGCACTCGGCGGGAACCTCAAGGCTTCGCGCCTGTCCGGTATTGACACGCGGTTCTACCTGTTTCTCGCTTACGTGCTGTGCGGAGCTCTCGCCGCGGTGGCGGGGGTCCTCCTGACCGCACGGCTCGAAACAGGCGAGGCAAACATCGGCGCCTCCATGCCGCTCGATTCGATTGCCGCATGTGTCATCGGTGGGGTGAGTCTGCGCGGGGGCGTTGGCAGCGTCGGCAATGTCGTGCTCGGCGCCATCTTTATTGGACTCATTCAAAACGGCATGGATCTCGCGCAGATCCAGTCCTACCTCCAGGAGGTGGCGATCGGCGTCTTGCTTATTCTCGCTGTCATCGCCGATCAATTCAGACAGTTTGTCATGCTTCGGCTTAAAGATTGAGGCTGTCGGGGGAAGGCCGCCCATGCTTTGCGCGAATGCGGCTGTCGTCCCTCCTACAGAGTCTTGTTTCGGCCTTACGGGATGATTTTCGTTGAACGTGCAGGGAGATAAGTGTCGGGCCGCGACCGAGCGGCGGCTTGCATCCTCGAGGATGCCTTCCCAGGCGGAGCGGATCCTGCCGGCGAGGGGCTGGCCATCCCTGCAGACGCTGCTGTTGCATGACCATCAACGGCAGACGCAGTTCGGCAGGGGATGGGCCGGCGAGCACACCGATAAAGGCGATGGTCCCG